>OIYS01001489.1_pt1 | contig 11578 bp, 9 predicted proteins | sample 1588271 | NCBI WGS metagenome assembly OIYS01 (sample SAMN03283286) | human gut metagenome | biome: human-associated habitat; material: feces | host: Homo sapiens | place: Peru | collected 2012
CAAGTATGTATGCTTTATCAAATTTTAGATCTTTTTTAATGAAAGATGATAATTATGACTTATTACTTAATGAATATAAAAAAAATTTAGAAGATGAAACTAAAAAGAACTCTTGTGCTAAATATTTTGTAAATATTGATTGCTCTTGGTTTGTGAATTCTATTAATGGAGTTAAAAGTACTGCTGCGGTTACTTATTGTGATAATTTAGTAAAAGCAATGGGAATTACTCCTAAAGGCAATAAACCTTTACAATTTATTTTTACTTCATCAAAATTAGAACTAAAAGATTGTGTTGATGATACCAACCTAAAATCTTCTTTTATTGATTATATTAATACAATCAAAAAAGAAACCGATGAATCTAAATATATGTTGATCGCATCTTTTGATGATAATACAACCGCATCTATTTTAGTATATCGTGCAAGTGAGGTGCAAAATGGATAAGAAAGGATTATCTGTCGTTGAATTAATTGTTTCCTTTGTTCTTTGCATTTTAGTTTTTATATTTATTATTCAAATTGTTTCTTCAATAGAAGAATTATATATTAATTTAGGAATTAAAACTAATTTATTAAATAAACAATCTCTTATTGCTGAAGACATTAATAATAAATTTTACAATACTAAAACCTTACTTATCAAAAAATGTGATACCGATTGTTTTACTTTCTTTTATAAAGATAACACATCTGAAAAAATGTTTATCGATAAAGAATCTAATACATTTCATTTCGGTGAAAATACTTATTCATTTCAAAATCTTGGTTTTGTCGATGGTTTAACTATTACTTTAACTCCCAGTAGTAACTATGATGAAAGTATTTTAACCATAAATTTAAACATTAAAAATTCTATTTTTGATAGTGGTAAATATGTGATCAAAGCAATTTATCAATTTAGTTCTAATGAAACAGTATATTCAGCTAATAATTTAGATGGAGCTGAAATATTCTTACTTGGTCCAGCCGTAAGTTATAAATTCAGTGAAGATCTATTTATAGAACCTGGTTGGATGGTTTATTATCCTGATGGGACTATTACAATTAATAAAAATGATGTTACACCTAGTTCTCTTGAATACGATCAAGATGGCAATGGTTATATAATTTATACAGGTAATGGAGCAGCAACTGGTCAAACTAAAAAACGTGTAATTAAAAATTATGAAACAGCTAAAGATCATATTTTAGATCTTTATAAAAATTCACCTACGAGTGGAATAACTTTCTATGATACAATTGGTAAACATGTTTATAAGGGCGAAAATCCTAATAATTATATTTTAATAGGTACTAATATGTTTAGAATAATTTCAATGGATTTGCAAGAAAAATATGTTTTAAATGATCAGAATGAAGAAGTTAAAGAAAATAAATATTTGTTAAAAGTTGTAAGTGAAGACATCTTAGCTGATAATGAAGGAAATACTCGATTACCATTTGGTAATGCACGTGATAATGGACCTTTAGATAATATGTCAGTATGGATGAAGAAAAAATGTAATAATGGTGAATGTGTTATTTATAAACAAGAAATTAATCGTATCGTAAATGAAGAATGGCTTGCTAAACTTTTAAACACAGGAACTGGAAAATTACAAATAGTCAATGGAACATTTAATGTCGGAGTTGTAAACTGGAACAGTTATAATATTGGACCTAACGATCAACCTAAAGAAGCTCTTACTAATTATCCAATAAAGCAAATATATGATGATGAACGTAGTGATGTTGAGTTATATGAAGATACTGATGATGGAACTTGGCATGGAAACTGTCTTGGAAATATCTGTAGACCTAATGCTGGAATTCTTTCTTTAACAGATGTATTATTTGCTAGTTCAAAATGCATTGATAATGTTGTTGTTGAATATAATGGCAGTGTTGATGTTAAATGTGCTGAAAATAACTGGTTATGGCCACAACTTGATGGTATGCAATTACGTTTAATGACGAGAGATAACATTACTAATACTTGGGTTTTGACTGATCGTAGTTTCTTTATAGCTAGTAATGTTTATGGAGAATTTGAAACTAAAGCTACTATTTATCTGGATGCTGATTTATATATTACAGGAACCGGAACGAAAGAAAATCCTTATAGCTTATATTCTATAATAAAATAAAAAATAAAGTGAGAATAGTAGTTGCAATAATAACATGAAGAATGCGACTAAAAAAATAATTTTTATAACTTATTTTAGTTTCACTTAAAATGCTATATACTTGGGTGTGAATACAAAAACCACCAAAAGATATCATTGCAACTGCTATTAAAGCTTTTAATTCAATATTTAAGGTTAAATATTTTAGAGCAAATAATCCTTGAGTTATTTCTAGTAATGAAGAAATTATAAAATTAGATCCAAAATAATGAAAAATTATAGAAGTTAAAATTTTGAAAGTTATTAAACTACCAAGAACGATTAATAAACTATCAAAAGAGTTAATAAAAGAAGCAGTTAAGATACTACCAAATGATTTAGTATTTTTTATGTGTTTAGTTGTTATTTTTTTAGCTTGCTCTTTTCTATATAAAAAACCAATAATAAAATTACTTAAATAATGACTTAATAAAATTAAAAAACCGATTTTTTTATTACCAATAATAGTGTTACCAATAACATTAATAATAAATAAAGGATTAGAAAAATGGGTAAAACGGATTATTTTATTGGCATCTTCTATAGAAATATAATTTAAATCTAATAAATTTTTTAGATATTTAGCACTACTAGGAAATCCAGTAAACATACTAAAAAAGATAACAAAACTGGCATTTTCACTGACATTAAACAATTTATTGATAATTTTTTTAAATAAAAATGCTAAAATATCTATTAAACCATAATTTATTAATAGATCACTTATTACATAAAAAGGTAACATAGAAGGTACTAAATTATAAAGCCAAATGTTAGAAGATTCTAAGATTATGCTTTTTAAATCGATAACAAAAAAATTACCAAAAATAAAAATTAAAATAAAAATAATAAAATATTTCATTAGTCACCTCAGAAAGGATAAAATATGTTTAATAAAATATATGCTTCAATAAAAAATAAATTTAAGTTATATAAGAAAGAACTAATTTTTTTGCTTTTATTTGCAATTATAATTAATATTCGTTTCCCTTATTATATCGATGCTCCTGGAGGAACATTAGAACTTGATAAGAGAATAGTTATTCCTAACGGAAAAAAAGTAAACGGAAGTTTAAATCTTGTTTATGTTCTAGAGTTAGAAGCAACTATTCCAACATTAACAATGTCTTTATTTAAAAAAGACTGGGATGTTATAAAAAAAGAAGAAGTAGTTGCTAGTAATGAATCAATTGAAGATGCTAATAATCGTGGAAAGATAACTTTAAAAGAGTCTATGAATAATGCTGTTTACTATGCTTTAAAATTAGCCGGTAAAGAAGTTTCAGAAAAAGGTAAAAGTCTTTATGTCATTTATGTAGCATCTGATGCTAAAACAAGTTTAAAAGTAGGCGATCAAATTTTAAAAATAAATGATATTTCTATTAATGAAAGTAGTGATATTGCAAACATTTTAGCTGATCTAGAAATAGGTGATAAAGCCAAAGTTACAGTTAAAAGAAATGATACTTTAAAAGAAGTTGAATTTGAAGTTATTGAATATGAAGGTGAAAAAAAGATTGGTATTTCCATAACTTCAATAACTGAATATGAAAGTCCTGAAAATATCGAGTTTAATTATCAAGATTCAGAAAGTGGTTCATCAGGAGGATTTATGAATACTTTATATATTTATAGTTCTCTTATAGATGAAGATATCATAAAAGGCAAAAAAATTGTTGGTACTGGAACTATTTCCGAAAATGGAAACGTTGGAGAAATAGGAGGTATAGAATATAAAATAAAAGCAGCTAATAAAGCTAAAGCTGACATTTTCTTTGTTCCTAGAGGTACCAATTGTGATGACGCTAAGAAAGTAAAAAGTGAAAAAAATTATAATTTAAATATTGTTTGTATAAGTACATTTACAGAAGCTATTGAATATTTAAAAGCAAATTAGGAGGGTTTATGTTATTAAATGGTAAAGAATTATCTTTAAAAATGAAAGAAAGCTTAATAGAAAAAGTTGCTAAATTAGAAAAAAAACCAGGATTAGTGGTAATCCAAGTAGGTGATGATAAAGCAAGTTCTATTTATGTTAATTCCAAAGGAAAATTGGCTCGTGAAATTGGTTACAATTTTGAACATATAAAGTTACCAACTACAATAACTGAAGAAGAAATGATTGAAATAATTGAAAAAATCAATAAAGATAATAATATTAATGGCGTTATTGTTCAATTACCTATACCTAAAAATTTATATGCAACGAAGATTATTAATCATATTGATCCTATTAAAGATATTGATGGTTTAACTAAAGCCAATGTCGGTAAATTATTTACAGATAAAGCCGAATTAATATCTTGTACTCCTAAAGGAATAATGACACTTTTAAAAAATTATAATGTTGAATTTGAAGGAAAACATGTAGTTATTGTAGGAAGAAGTAATTTAGTTGGGAAACCTTTAATCAGTTTGTGTTTAAATGAAAATGCTACAGTTACAATCTGTCATTCAAAAACTAAAAACTTAGAAAAATTTACCAAAGAAGCTGATATTTTAATAGTTGCTATTGGTAAAAAAGAATTTATTACTAAAGACATGGTTAAAGAAAATGCTGTTGTAGTTGATGTTGGCATTAATCGTGATAATGATTCTAAAAAAATATTTGGTGATGTTAAATTTGATGAAGTTGAACCAATAGCCTCTTTAATAACTCCAGTACCTGGTGGTGTTGGACCGATGACAACAATAACTTTAATGGAAAATGTTTTAGTAAGTTATAATTTAATGAATAATAAGTCTTAAGAAATTAAGGCTTTTTATTATTAATTCTAACTTTAATCTTGATGATATTTGTAGAAATTTAAATAAATGATCAGATTTTTTTAAAATTATAGATTTTACTTGATTTCTTTGATACAATAATTAAAGGTGATAGTATGGAAGAAGATATGCAAGAAAAACTGGAGAAAATAGTTGAATTTATTCGTGAAAAGATTGTTTTTATTCTTTTAGCTTTAATAGGAATAATATTAATTATTTTACTTATACCTACCTCTAAAAAGGGAAATAAGTCTGTTCCAACTTTGATGTTGAAGGGGGAAACAACATATAAAATGAATCAGGGTGAGATTTATAACGATCCTGGTTATACAGCTTATGATTCTAAAGATGGCGATATAACTAGTAGAGTAATTGTTGAAGGTGTAGTTAATACTGATAGTCCTGGGAGATATACTATTGTATATAAAATAACTAATAGTTCTAATAATACAATTGTAGCAACAAGAATAGTTGAGGTTAAAGAGGTTATAAAGGATGTTACTTTGACTACTAATATTACTCCAACAACTCCAACTAATGATGATGTTCAAATAACTATTGTAATAAGTGGTGATTACTTATTTATGATTGATCCAGATGGTGAAACTATTGAATATGATAGATACATTTATTTGGCTAAAGAAAACGGAATCTATAATTTTCAAATAAAAAGTAAAAGTGGGAAAGTTTTAACAAAAGAAGTAGAAATAAGCAATATTGATAAAGAAGCCCCAACTGGTACATGCAAAAATACTTTAACTAAAAATCATACTAAAGTTGAAGTTGATGCTAAAGATAATGTCGGCGTTGTAAAGTATATTTATTATTCAAACAATTCGAAATTAAACGAAAGTGAAAAAGCAACGTTAGATATTTCAAAGGAATATTCTAATGTAAGTGTTGAACTTTATGATGCAGTTGGTAATTCTCAAAAAATAAAGTGTACAGAAGATAATCGAATTCCGGCTGAGGTACCAGATACACCAAGTAACCCAACGACTCCAAGTAATCCAACCACGCCAAGCAATCCAACAACTCCTGTAACAAAAGATGAACACTATGATCAAACCTTAAAATATGCTGGTCTTAATTATATTTTGTATATTCCAACTGATTTAAATACTTCACGTCCAGTTCCTTTAGTTATATTTTTACATGGCAGTGGTGAATTTGGAAGTAATATTAATTATGTATTTAATCCAAATACAGCTTTTGTAAATGGTATGCGAAATCGTAAGTGGAAGGGAGCAGTTTATTTAGCACCACAATGTAATAACACTCAAACTAAAAATTGGTCTTCATGTATGTCAGCATTAAAAGAACTTATTGATTATATTGTTAAAACTAAAAATATTGACACTAATAGAATATCTATTACTGGTCATAGTGCGGGTGGAATTGCCGTTTATGACATGATCGAAAGATATCCTAACTTTTTCTCAGTAGGTGTTCCAGTTGCCGGAAGGTATAAAGGAAGTAATATAACTGCCTTATTAAATACAAAGATACGTGCTTATCATGGTGATCAGGATAAAAGTGGTGTATCATATTCTTTGGGTAAAGAAACTATTGAAAAAATTAAAGCTCGTGGTGGCGATGCAGAATTGATTACTTTATATGGTAAGGGTCATATAATTCAATCAGCCGTTTATGATGATGCAGGTTGTTTAAATTGGATGATCCAGCAAAGGAGAAAGTAGTTTATGAAGCGTGACGATATATTAAAACAATCTAAAAAAGAAATTTTAATAAATGTTTTTACTGTAACAGCCATTAGAATTACAGTACTTGTCTTACCAGTTTTCTGGGGATATGTAATAAATAGAATAACTGAAGGTAACTTTGAAAATGCTTATTTCTACGTTTTTCTTTGCTTAATAACGATTATTCTTTATTGGGCAAGCGAATATGTAAATCAAATTGCTTTTTATAAACTTTATAATAAGATTTATTTAAATTTAACCAAAAATGCTATAAATGGTATTAGTAGAAATTCACTTTTTAGTTTATCAAGATTTTCTTTAAGTGAATACTTAAATATTCTTGGTAGTGATGTTGATATAATTGCCAGTTATTACACTAATTTAGTAGCTAGAATAGTTAGAATTGTTGAAAATTTAGTGATTTATTATTACTTTTATAAAGTAAACTTTTATATGTTTTTAATAGTTATAGTTATTTCAGCAATTGGTATGCTTCTATTTGCATTAGCTCGCAAAAAAACCGAAAGAAATAATCTCGAACGTAAAGCCGATCTAGATCAAAAAACAGCTTATAATCACGAATTCTTTACAGGAATTCGTGATATTAAGTCATACAATTTATTTGGTAAAATATCAACTAGATTATTTAATGGAACTGAAACCTATTTAAATAGTAATGCTAAATACAATATAAATTTTAATGGTGATAAATTTTTTATCATCTGCTTTATTGAAATTGTAAAATATTTCTTAATGTTTTATGGCGTTTATCTAATAGGTATTGGTAAGATGGATATTGGTGTTTTAACAATTATTTACAATTACTATGCTAAAATAGTTGATAATTTCAGTATAATTTCAACATTGAATGTTGAAAAATGTAATTTAAAAGTTTCTAGAGCTCGTTACGATAAAATATTTGAACACATTTCTAATAACGATAATGCAGTTGTTAAGAACCGTACATTCGTTGGCAATATCGAATTTTATAATGTTTTATATGGTTATCGTAATGATCCAACATTAAAAGATGTAAGTTTCAAAATTAAAGAAAATTCTATTACTTCCATTGTTGGTCGTGATGACAGTGGTTATAAAGGTGTTTATGAACTTTTACTTAAAATGAATCGTCAACACGAAGGAGCTATTATGATCGATGATATCGATATCAAAGATATTCAAAATGCTACATATTACAATACAGTATCTTTAATAAATTCAGATCCCTTTTTCTTTAATCTATCTATCAAAGAAAACTTAACTTTAATCAATCGCGATTTTGAAGAAATAACATCTTTATGTAAATCTTTAAATATATATGATGAAATTAAAGCATTACCAAAGGGTTTTGATAATACAATTAATGACTCAGTATCGAAAGAATTACGATTAATGTTGTCAATTACGAGAGGTTTACTTAAAAAAACAAAGATAATTTTAATAGCTGATGTTGTATTTGAACTTAATCAAAAAGATAAAAATGCAGTTATTAAACATTTAAAAGCGTTATCAAAAGATCACACGATAGTTGTATTAGGACGTGAACTCGATTTATGTTCAATATCTGATGAAATAATTGTTTTTAATCAAAATGAAGTTGTAGAAATTGGAAATCATGAAGAATTGATAAAAAAAGAAGGATTTTATTACAACAATTTTTATAATTACGGGAATGACAAATAGTCATTCTTTTTACTTGTTTTCAAATGATAAAAAGTAAAAAAATAGTAAGTTTTATAATAAATTTAGTGGTTTTAACTAATATTTATAAGCTAATAATAAAAATAAAGAAAACATATTCCTTGCTAAAAAATTTTTCATATGATACAATTTAATTGAAAAAATAAGTGAGTGTATTTTTTTATTGGAGGTATAAAAATGTTTTGTACAAAGTGTGGTAGTAAGTTAGAAAATAATAGTAAATTTTGCATTAATTGTGGTAATCCTACAAATATTAGTACTTATAATACAAATAATAATCAAAATAATGTTGAGCATAAGAAAAAAGAAGGTAAATTAGTTACATGTTTATGTTTACTAGCTTATATAATTCCTATATTAGGAATAATAATTATTTGGATTTTAACCAAAAAAAGTGTTTTAGAATTGCAATTAGCAGTTGGCTTAATGGTTTTATTAAATATTATAGGATTTGTTATGCTTATTGTTATAAATGTTATATATCACGAATATAAAAGAGCCAATGTTTTTCTAGCTACATACATACTTATTACAATTTTAGTAGTAATTGCTTTAATGATGTCTTTTATGGCACTTATTGTATCATGTATAGAAGGACTAGCGTGATAACTATTTCTAAAATCAATTTTCCTATCTATGTTACAATTATTTTTGTATCTATATTCTTAGGAATGTTATATGTAGCTTTATCACTAAAAAAAGAGATAAAGTTAGGTAATAATATTTATTTGTATTTTTTACTCAATATATTATTGATTTTATTTTTAGGAAAAACTTTTACAATGATAACATCTAAATCTCTTAATTTTTTAACCATCGGCTTTTCTTCTTATGGTGGTGCAATTGCTACCATGTTATGTTCTTTCTTTTTTGAAAAATTATGGAATTTAAAAGGATATTTAATTAAATATTCAGCCATATCATTACCATTAATATATGGATTATCAAAAATAGCTTGTTTTATTGCTGGTTGTTGTTATGGAATACCATATGATGGTCCATTTTCAGTAACATATCCTGATAATCTTAATATTCCTTTATTTCCAGCACAACTATTAGAAGCAATTACTTTCATTTTAATATTTATAATATGTAATAAATTTAAAAATAAAAAAAACATTGTTTTAATTACAATATGTTCATGTGCTATTTCTAAATTTTTATTAGATTTTTTAAGATACGAACATATAAATAGAATAATTACATTTAATCAAATTTTTAGTATTATCATAATATTAATTTCTATAATAATACTAATAAAAAGAAAAATAGATTCTAAAAAAATTAAATAAAAAAAGACGACTTTATTTATCGTCTTATATTAAAACATGAAATTTACTTTTCATGTTTTAAATTGCTTTTAATTAATTTAATATCTTTATCACTTAAAAAACTATCATAGATTAAAGCATAAAATATTAGTTCATCTAATGAATAATTTTCTAAATTTATTAATATTGTAAGATTTCTTAAAAATTTATTTTTAGAAATAATTATATTATTACCAAAATACATATTACCATCATGACTATTTAAAAATTCATCAAATTTAATTAAATTTTCAACTCCATAGTTAATACCAATTGTTTTAGTTTTTTTAAATTCATCTAAAACATCAATAGGGATATTATAATTAGTTTCACTTACTACATAATTATCAATTTCTTCATCTTTAATTGTATTTAGTATTCCAATATCAATCATATTATTCTTTAAAAACATAATATTGCAATTTAAAGCTATAAAAATTTTTTTAATTAATAATTCTATTTGTTGATAATTATTTAAATTAGTAAAGCTTAACTTATAATAATCAACACCATTTTCAATAAAAAAATCAATTAATTTAAATAAAGCAGGATTAATTATTAAACTACACCAAAGATTTTTGTTTGAAAACTTTTTCATATAAGTCTTTAGTAATTGAATATTTAATATTAACCTTTCATGATCAAGTAGTAATATTTGATTATCATAATAATTATCATAAGTTAGATTTAAACTTTCTAATAATCTAAAATTATTAACAAGTTTATTAAATAGGGAATTAGGTATATTACTATTTTCATTTAAGAAGATATTAGGACGCAAATAGATAAATTCTTCATTGATTATTTTACCTTCGTATAAAGTAAAAATATACTTAATATCTTTAATGTTACCATAGACTAAGATATTAAAAAAATCTTGCTCGTTGAATTTGCTAAAATCAATTTTACCTTTATCTAATGCTTTTAAAATTTCTTCTAATTCTTTAATATTACGTTTTATAATTAAATCTTTATTATTAAATAAAGTAAGTGACAAATTATATTTATTTAATAAGATTTCAATCTCTTCTTCAATACTATTATTTTTAGTTATTTTAGAAGAATTTAAGTTTTCTTTTTGCATCTTGGAAAGAAATAAATATAATTGATATAATTCTTTTTCGTTTAAACTATTAATTACTTCTTTAGGAACATTAATAAAAGGATTTTTTTCGATATCTTTAAATTCTTTCATGAATGTTTCAAAAGACTTAAAAATACGTTCTTGAAGATCTAAATTATTTTGAATAACTTTTAAACTTTTAGTAATAGCACTGGAAACTTTAGATCTTACATTCGAATAATCATCAGAACTATTTAATTTAATTATATTAGGTATTGTACTTTCATCTTTAGTTATGAAAGTAACAAATTCAAAATATGCACGAATTTCATCAGTATTTAAATACTTTGAAATAATTTCATATGTTTTTTTAGTTTTATTATTAAATCTATTTTTAACTATAGACTCTAGTAATTCATTATGTAAATAACTATTAAAAGTAATTCCTTTAAAATCTTCAATGAGATCTTTAACTAAAAGGTTAGGTTTTAAAGCTAAAATGAAAAAATATAAAATTTGTTCATCTAATTTATCAAATGAAGCTTTAGCTGGTAATGATTCAATTAATTCTTCTTTAGCTAAAGCATCAACTCTATTACTGATAGCAGTATTATATTTGTTTAAAAGCATTTCAAATATATCATTCATGATTTCATCTCCTATCAATATAAGTTTTTAATTCAGCAATCATTTGATCAAGTAATTCGATGTCGTTGTTATAGTTTATGTTTCCTTTAAAAGAATTTAATAATTTAAAGAATAAAAAGTTAAATAACTATGAACTTGATATAGAATTAAATAACTTTTTAAAGACTATGATTGAGTTAAAAGAAGATAATAAAGAACTTAATGATGATGAAATAACTGAAATATTAAATAAAATCGAA
>OIYS01001490.1_pt1 | contig 11569 bp, 10 predicted proteins | sample 1588271 | NCBI WGS metagenome assembly OIYS01 (sample SAMN03283286) | human gut metagenome | biome: human-associated habitat; material: feces | host: Homo sapiens | place: Peru | collected 2012
ACATAAAAAATTCAAAATTTTAATCTTGAAATCTTTATGTTTAGAATTATACATGCTATACTTATTTTATGGATATATTAGAAATAAAAAATAACACAATAATTGTATGCAGTAATAACGAAAAGAAAAATTTATTAAAAAAATTAAATGAATCTGATAAATTATTACCAATTAAATTTTTAAGTAAAAGTGATCTTATTAAAGCACTAACTTTTTCATATGATGAAAAAACTCTTTATTATGTTAGAAAAAAATATAATGTTAAAATTGAGATTGCAAAAGAATATCTTGATAATATTTACTATGTAAGTGATAAAAAATATGATAATGATAAATTAGATTTTTTAGTTAATTTAAAAAAAGATTTAATAGAAAATAAGTTATTAAAAACTGATGAATTATTTATAAATAGTTTAAAAGGTAAAGATATAATTATATATAATTTAGGTTATATTGATAACTTTTTAAGTAAACTTCTTGATAATATAAAAAGTGTTTGTAATGTTAAAATGGTTAACAAAGAAAATGAAACTTTATATTCAAAAAAAGTATATAGATTTACACATATTGACGATGAAGTTAATTATATAGCATGTCAAATATGTAAACTTGTTAAGTATGGTGTAGATATAAATAAAATTAAACTAATTATAAGCGATAATGAGTATATAAATATAGTAAAAAGAGTATTTAAAATGTATAATATACCTGTAAATCTAAATGACAATATTTGTTTATACTTTACACTTGCTAGTAAATATTTAATTAGTAACTTTACATCTGATTTAACTAAAGTTATCGAAGAAGTTAAGGATAAATACTCAACTGAAGTTGTAAATAAGTTATTAAATGTAATAAATAAGTTTACATTTATAGAGGATAAATTATCTGTAAAGGAGGATATTATTTATTTACTTCAAAATACATATTTACCTGAAATAAAATATGATAATGCAGTAGAGCTTTCTACTTTTGATAGCGTAAACGAGGATGATTATGTATTTTTACTTGGATTTAATCAAAAAACATATCCAACTATTTATAAAGATGAAGATTATCTTTTAGATGAGGAAAAAAGTCTATTAGGACTAGAAAAGTCTTATGAACTTGCTAAAAAAGATAAAGAAAATTTAATTTATAATATTCGTAAACTTAAAAATTTATTTATAAGTTATAAACTTCAAAGTGAAAGTGGTTCTTTTTTACCCTCAACATTAATTAGTGAAATGAATATGGAAACTATTACTGATAGGGTACCTTTAAATTATTCAAATAAATATAATAAAATAAAATTATGTTCTTTACTTGATAGATTTTATAAATATAGTGAAGTAAACGAAGAATTAAAAACATTATATAATAATTATAAAATAGATTATAAATTGTATGATAATACATATAAAAAAGTACCTTTCGAGTTAATGAATAAAATATTTAAAAATAAGTTATCATTATCATATTCAAGTATGGAAGGTTATAATGAATGTGGGTTTAAATACCTTATTAATAATGTACTTAGACTAGATGTTTATGAAGATACTTTTGCAGCATTTTTAGGATCACTTTTTCATCATATTTTAGAGTTGTCAATTGATAAAGAAATAGATGTTCATAATGAAATTATTAAATATATGGACTCTTCGAATAGAATTTTTACTGAAAAAGAAAAGTTTTATATATTTAAAATGGAAAAAGATATGATTTTTGCAATTGAAATTATAAAAGAGCAAAATACTTATTCTTTATTAAATGAATATATGCTTGAACAAGAATTTGATGTTAATAAAAAAAGTAAACTTGATGTTTTATATAAAGGATTTATAGATAAATTAATGTATAAAACTATTAAAGATAAAACATATTATGCAATAGTCGATTATAAAACTTATGATATAGATGTTAAAATGGATTTAATTGATTATGGATTAAATTTACAACTTCCTATATATTTATATTTAATAAAAAATAATTATAAAGATGCTTTAATATGTGGTTTTTATATTCAAAAGGTTTATTCATTAGATAATAAATATGATGAAAATAAATCGTTATTAGAAAGAAAAAAAGATTCTTTAAAACTTACTGGTTACTCAAATATAGATGGAAGTATTATAAATAAACTTGATAAAGATTATGAATCATCGAAAGTTATTAAGGGTTTAAAACTAAAAAAAGATGGCAACTTTTATAGTTATAGTAAAGTTTTATCTAATGAAAAAATGGATGAAATTTACCATAAAGTTGATGAACAAATAGATAAAGTGATTAATAATATTGAGGACTCTAATTTTGATATTAATCCTAAAAATTATAATGGTAAAAATATATCTTGCATGTATTGTAAATTTAAGGATATATGTTATAAGTCTATAAAAGATGAAGTAATAATAGAAACGGAGGATAACGATGGCGTGGACTGCTGACCAAGAAAAAGCAATTAATGAATGTGGCAAAAATATTATAGTTTCTGCAGGGGCAGGTTCTGGTAAAACAGCGGTTCTTACAGAAAGAGTTATTACTAAATTAAAAAAAGGTATAAATATTAATGAACTTTTAATACTAACATTTACGAATGCTGCAGCAATGGAAATGAAAGATCGTATTAGAGAGGCAATTACAAAAGATGAAAGTTTACATAGTCAGCTTGATCTTATTGATGGAAGTTATATTACAACATTTGATTCATTTGCATTATCAATAGTAAAAAAATATCATTATTTACTTAATATTCCTAAAGAAATAAGTATTTTAGATAATGAAATTGCTAAGAATATAAAAACTACTTTTTTAGACGAAGTATTTGAAACTTTATATGAACAAAAAGATACTGACTTTTTAAAAATGGTAAATGACTTAACGGTTAAAGATGATACCCCTTTAAGAAGGGAGATTCTTTCACTAAATGAATTATTAGAAAGATTACCTGAAAAAGAGGAATATTTAAATAACTATATTAACAATTTTTATAATGAAAAAAACATTGAAAGTATAGTTAAAAACTTTTATGAATTAATAAATAAGAAAGTTAATAAAATCAAAATATATTTAGATAATTTATCTTATAACTGTGATGAAAAATATTATGAAAAGGTAATTAATGTAGTAAATCCGATTTTAAGTGCAAAAACTTACGAGGAATACAAAAGTTATAGTAATGTATCTTTCCCAGTACTTCCTAAAAATAGCGAGGAAGATCAAAAAAAATCTAAAGAAAAACTTCAAAAAGAAATAGATAGTTTACATAACATTTTAATTTATAAAGATGAAAATCATTTGAAAAAATGTTTATTAGAAACTATTACTTATGCTAAAGCAATTATTAAAATAATTAATGAACTTGATGAAAAAGTTTTAGGTTATAAAGAAAAATATGCTTCTTTTGAATTTAATGATATTGCAAAAATGGCAATTAAAATTGCTAAAACTCCAAATGCTAAAAAAGAAATTTCTTCATCATTCAAAGAAATAATGGTTGATGAATATCAAGATACCTCTGATTTACAAGAAACATTAGTAAATTTAATTTCAAACAATAATGTTTATATGGTTGGTGATATTAAACAATCTATCTATCGTTTTCGTAATGCTAATCCTTTGATATTTAAAAATAAATATGATAAATATTCAAAAGAGGATGGAGGAATTAAAATTGATTTACTTAAAAACTTTCGTTCAAGAGATAAAGTATTAGAAAATATTAATAAGATATTTAATTTACTTATGGATGATGATTTTGGGGGAGCAAATTATAAAGAAAGTCATCAAATGGTTTTTGGTAATACTGTATACTCTAAAAATAGTGTTAATACAGATGATTTAGATGTTTTAGTTTATAATAAAGAAGATAAAAAATATAGTGATACTGAATATGAAGCCTTTATAATCGCTGGTGATATAAAAGAAAAACTATTAAGTGGTTATAAAGTTTTAGATAAAGAAACAAAGACTTTAAGACCATGTAAATATGATGATTTTTGTATATTAATAGATAGAAAAAATGGTTTTGAAATATATAAAAAAATATTTGAATATTTAGATTTACCACTTTTGATATATTATGATGAAAAAATAACTAATGAAAAAGATATTTTAGTATTAAAAAATTTAATTGATTTAATAGTGTGTATTTATAATAAAGATTATAAACAAAAATTTAAATATGATTTTTATTCAATTTTAAGAAGTTTTTTATATAATGAAAAAGATGAAGTATTTATAAATTATTTTGTAAATAATAATTATTATAATAGTGATTTATTTAAAAAATGTGATAATATTGCTAAGAAATTAGATACTATGTCTAGTAAAAAATTAATAGAAACTATAATAGATGAATTTGATTTTTATGAAAAAGCTATTTTAATTGGAGATATTGATAAAGTTATTAAAAGATGTGATTATCTTTTATCTTTAGCGGATAATTTATCATCTTTAGGAAAAAGTATAATAGATTTTAATGAGTATTTAAACGATTTAATTGTAAATGATGCAGACATATCTTTTACAGTTAATACTAATGTAAAAAATAATATTAAACTTATGAATATTCATAAATCTAAAGGTCTTGAATTTCCAATATGTTATTTTGCGGGTTTTGATAAAGCATTTAATAAACAAGATTTAAATAAAATGTTTAACTTTGATTATGATTTAGGATTAATTTTGCCATTTTATGATGATGGAGTAGGACCTACTATATTAAAAAGTATATATAAAGATAAATATTTAAAAGAGGATATATCAGAAAGAATAAGATTATTTTATGTAGCCCTTACTAGAGCAAAAGAAAAAATGATTATGGTTATCCCAAATAATATGGAAGATATCTCTTTTAAAGAGGATTTAAATTCATTTTTAACTTTTATATCTTTAGTAAAGTTTGTTTTAAAAAATAATATTAAATATATTAATAATGTACCATTAACTAAAAATTATAATTTTCAAAAAGAAAAAGATTTATTTGAAAAAAATAATGATTTATTAAATGTTGAAGAAATAAAAGTAGATTCGAATTTAATTACTCATAGTAATGTTTCTAAAAAAGTATTAAAACTTCTTACTAAAGAGGAAGTAAATGCAATGGAATATGGCACTCATATTCATGAAATATTTGAAACTGAGGATTTTAGAAATACAAATAATAAATATGTTTTAGCATTACTTGAAAAAATAGATAATAACTTTAAAAATGTTTATAAAGAATATGAATTTATTTATAAATATGAAGATAAAGAATATGATGGAATTATAGATTTACTTTTAGAGTATGAAGATAAAATGGTAATAATTGATTATAAACTTTCAAATATTGATGATGAAAATTATGTTAAACAATTAAGCATTTATAAATCATTTATTGAAAATAAAACTAAAAAAGAAACTGAAACTTATCTTTATTCAATCCTTAATGATACCTTAAAAAAAATATAAAATTTTTTTACAATTTTATATTTTTTATTTTACCTCTATAATTAAATCGTTATATGGAACATAATCCTTTAAAAGATTATTATCTATAAGTAAGTTTTCTAAGTTAATAAGTAATTTTTCTTCGATATAAGAACTATCTAAAAATGAATCAGCATCTTTATATCTTTTTACGATAGTACTTAAATCATTTAATGATAAATCTGGAAATTGTTTATATATACTTTTAGCAATTTTCATTTCATCATTATTTTTAACAAATTCTAAACCTTTATTAATGGCTTTTGTAAATGATTTAATTATTTCTTTGTTGTTTTCAATATAACTTTTTCTAGCATAAAAGGTAGTGTAGGGCATTTCTCCGGAAAGAAGTCCAATACTTTGAAGAACATAACCATATCCCTCTTTTTCAAGTTTTAAAGCAGTTGGTTCAAATAAATTTACATAGTCACCAGTATTTCCTATAAAAGCACCAGATAAAGAAGCAAAATCAATATTATAGTTTATTTTAATTTTATTTTTATCAATTTCTTCATTTTTTAAGGCATTTAGAAAGTTTAAAGCGGGCATACCACTACTTCTTCCGACAAGAATTTCTTTACCATATAGATCTTTAAGTGAAAAATCTTTTTTATCTTTTCTTCCTAATATAAATTGACCATCTCTTTTTGTAAGACCTGAAAATATTTGTAAGTAATCTTTTTCATTTTTTTCATAAACATAAATTGCACTTTCAGCTCCCGCAAAACCAATTTGAACATCACCAGAAAGTACTGCAGCACTAACTTTATCGGCACCAGGTGTTAAAATAAGTTTAATATCAATATTTTCTTCATTAAAATAGCCCTCTTCGATGGCAACATAAAGGGGAGAATAAAATACTGAATGAGTGACCTCCGCGATTTTAATACTATTCATATTATCATTTTTTTCTTTTTTAGGTAAAAAGAAAATTAAGCATAAAACTAAAAGTAAAATTACTAAAAATGTATAAAATATTTTTTTCAAAATAACCTCCTTATTATTTCTTTTGTATTATATGAAAATTTTGAATTTTGGTGATTTTAATATAATAAATGTTTAAAAAATATAGACATGGGTAAATATTTTTTTTATATTTAATTTGCTCGGAAAAAATAAATTTTTTATAATGTAAAAAATTTTAAAATCACACATCTTAGAAAGGTAGCATATGTATTTTAATAAATTATATTCTGAATCCGGTTTCATAAGAGGTTTAGCATTTAAAAAATTATTTTTAGAAACTCCAGAGTTTCTTACCTTTGTTTATGAATATTCTTTACAATTACTTGGATTTTCTTTTGATGATACAATTGATTTACTTGATAATAACGTAAATGATAATATAAATATTAAAAATAGAGAATTAGATTTGCTTTATGAATCAAATAAATATTTAATAAATATCGAAGGAAATAGTCAAATTTCAATAAGTGTAAATTTAAAAAATTTATCTTACTTATGTGCTTTACTTTTAAGACAAGTAAAACCTGGTGAGGAAGATGAGATTAAAACTTCTTGAGAAAAATGGTTATAAGGAAATAGATAGTTATTCATTAAAATTATATTCAAGTATTTTAGATAAGATTATTAGTAATTTTAATGATGTAACAAATGTTTTAATCCCCTATGATGGTGATGTAAAAGATTTAGTAGTTTTATATATTAAAGATGATGGAATTTTGAAAAATATGATGCTCAAATAGTTACAATAGAGGGAATTAAGTATTTATCATTTAATACAAACCATTTTAGTAATTATATAATTGCAAGTAATAATGTAGTAAATCCTAATCCATTAGATAACATAGGTTTATACTTTGGAATAATGGCATTTAGTTTGGGAGTAATAGTTATTCTTGTTATAAAAAGTAATAAAAAATTGAAAAGGTAGTTTACATATACCTTTTTTTTGTGTTATAATTCATATATAGTAAAGGGTGTGAAGACAATGAGATTGAATTCTGAAATGAGAATGCTTCTTGATAAATTGTATAATTTAAGAGGAGAAGATAGCGTAGTACTAGTGTCTATGGACAAAGAAAGAGACCAAGCAATTAAGACTAAAGAGAGGACTAGTAAAAGAACTACTGAACTAACAAGTCAAATTGAAAAACTAGAATCTGAAGGACATATTCTTGCTAAAGAGGGCGAGAGTTTTAAAAGTGCTTTAGAAACTATAAGAAAAGATGATTTTATAAATGTTCTAAAAGAATTAAATATTGCTTTTGACCCAGAAGAAATAAAAAAAGAGTTAGAAGTAAAACTTCCTAAAACTTTAGAGGAATTTTCTATGGAAAAAGAAAAAGCCGAAAAAGAGCTTGTTACTGTAGAAGATGAAATGAATAGTGCAGCCACTAAAATAGAGGAATTAGGACTTCGTAAGGATGAAGCACTTGCTAATCAAGAAAGATTAAATAGATATTTTGATTTAGCACTTGAGGGAAATATAAATATAACCAGAGATGAAATTACATCACTTCTTGAAAAGTTTAATTTTAGTGAAGAAGAACAAAGAGAAGCCGCTAAATTATTGATGTTCCCTGAAGATGGGCTTTATGAATATGAAAAAAGTTTAAAAGGAATAAAAAGTAAAAGCATAAGCGATGTTTTTAAAGAGGCAAAAGAAGAAATCAAAACAGAGGAAATTAATAAAGAAACCCCTGTAGTTGAGGCACCACTTCATGAAGAAGAACCTAGTTTTAACTTTGATTTTAATATAAATATTCCTGAAAATAAAGAAGTTAAAGAAGAACAAATTGAAGCAATAGTTGAACCTGTAAAAGAGGATGATAAAACTGTTTCAAAAGAAGATGTAATTAATCTTTTAACAAGTTTAGGATTTGATTATTTAGATTTCACAAGTAATGATTTTGAAAAAATAATGAATAATTACGATGAAGAAACAATTAAAGCAAATGCTGAATATATTAAATCATTAAATATTTCACTTGATATTTTTGCAGACAATGTTGAATTAATGTATGATAAACAAATGAAAGAAAAAATAGAAAAATTAACAAGTATTGGTAAAATGCCTCAAGATATATATTTAAATCCAAGCGTTTTAACTAAATATGATTTAAATGGATTAAATAATGCAATTGATGTATTAAAACAAAGCGGATTAGATGCCAAAAATGTTCCATTAATTGCTTATTAGAAAGGAATAAGCTATGTACGATATAGTAAATAAAATTAGTGTTTTAAATTTACCTAAAGAAGTATATCCTAATATACCAAAATTTTATGCTTCATTTTCTGATGATTTAGTTACTTTAGAGGAACTTAAAGAAAAAATGGGTTATTTAACATCTAAAGGAATTGCAATTACTAAGCCATCACAAGTAAAAGTATTTTCATTACCTTTAGACTTTATAAAAAGTCAGGTTGAACAAGCTGAAAAGTTAGGATTATTAGATATGTTTATTAGTGATCCCACTAGAATTAGTTCAACAGAACTTTTCAAAAGATTAAGTTATGTGATGTCTTTAAATGAAACTTTAAAGGATGAAAAAGGTAAATATAGTAAAATATTATTTAATAAAAAAGAATTTGATAGAAGATACGGTGTAGAGTATTTAACTAAAGAGAAATATGACAATGTAAAGGTTGAAACTACTTATAACAATGAAGAAAATGCTTTAAAGGAAGAAACTGTTTCTCAAACAAATACTTCATTAGATGATTTGAGTAGTGAAGTTGAAAAAGCTATGAATACTATAACAGCTGAGCCAATTGTAGAAAATCCTGTTAAGGATGTAGAACCAATTGAAACTCATGTTGAAGTAGCATCTGAACCTATAAATGAAAGTTCTGTTCAAGAAGTAACTCCAGTAAATAATCCATCTGAAGTTGAGGATGTTAATCCATATGTAATGGCACTTTCTAAAGAACAAACTATTAGACTTGATGATGAAATGCTTGCAAGATTCGAAGATTTAACAGCACATTTAAAAAATGTTTTAATAACACTAGGATATAGTGATGAGATTGATGGAACAAAATCTGATAATTTAATTAAACTTCTTACAAGTGGAGTAACTGAGGAAAGAGAAATATTATATTATACATTAACATATAATAAAAATTTAACGGATGAAGAAAAAGTAAGTATTTATAAAGCAATTGATAATGAACTTAAACTTACTAATAATGGAGAATTAAGTCTATGAAATATTTAGAAAAAATAGGTTTTAGTAAAGACGATATTGCATATATGATGGAAAATACTCCAGAAAAGTTTATTGAACTTTTAAAGGAACAAAAAAAATTAGTAACTGAAAATATTTCTTATTTAAAAGATTTAGGAGTTACTAATTATCAAGATATATTCTTAAAATTTTATGAAATGTTCTTAATGGATAATAGCAATTTTGTAGCAATATTCTCTAAATATGAAAAAGAAGATTTAATTGAAAAATTAAAGAAAAATATAAACATAGTAGAATTTTTATAACTACTATGTTTTTTTATATTTTCTTTAATCTATACACATTAATCGAAGGTTTATTAAATGTTCTTATATGCGGAGGATTAGTACCAATTCCATAAGAAACATAAAGTTTAGTATTATTTTCATTGTAATAATCGTTTGTATATATACTAGCACCATCTTTTTTTAGGGTTGCACCCCAGAAAGGTAATCTTAATTGTCCACCTAAAGAGTGACCTGCTAGTATAACATCTATATCATAATTTTTAAGCTTTTCAAATTCATCTGGTTTATGCAAAAGACCTATTGTAAATGATGGAGCAATATCTTCTTCATTATTAAGAATATTTTCATCAAAATTATTTAAATCCATTATTTTAATTGGATTAATATCTTTATTAAAAATATAATCATAATTTTTATCAAGTACTTTAAAACCAATACTTTCTAATTTACTTTTAATATTATCATTATCTTTATCTCCTAAAACGGCATATTTATAATCAGATTTAATGTTTTTTAGTTCCTCAATTACACTTGTTATATCAGTATTATCTAAAACTAAATCACCAGTAAATACTACAATATTAGCATTCTCATTATTAATACTTTTAACTAAATTTTTAATTTCTTTTATATCACTTTTTTCATAATAAAGTATATCAGAAAATTGAACTATTTTAATTCCATCAAAACCATTAGTTAATTTATTACTAGTTATTTCATATTCTTTAACCTCTAAACCTTTTATGTTTATATATTTTCCATATATAAAAAATAGGAAGAAGCAAAGAATTATTACACAAATTATTCTTTTCATTTGAAGGCCTCAATAACTGTTACGATAAGTGCAAAAGTGTTATTAAATGAGTGCAAACACATTGAGGTATAAATATTATCTGAATCATAATACATATATCCAAGAGCTATTCCCATAATAGAGTAGGTTAAAATATATGGAAGTTCAATTAAACTTTTTGCCGCAATTAAATGCATTGATCCAAATATTACGCCGGTAACAATACTAAATATAATTTTATTTTTAAATAAATTTCTAAAATTTTGTCTAAATAGTAATTCCTCTTGGAAAGGAGCAAATATACACATTTGTAATACGGAGTGAAAAATATTATTTCTTATTGCTTCACGATTTAATTCTTCGTTAGTGGGAAGTGATCCTATTAATTTATATAAAATCATTTGAACAAAAATCATTGCTAAATAAGATAAAAAGTATATTTCAAATCCCCTTAATAAATAAGCAGAATGATTTTTTTTGAAATCTTTTAATGCAGATTTGAGTTCTTTCCTAAATATTATTAATAGGTATATTGATAGTATAGAGTAAATAATGGTTTGCATTAATGGAGTTAGATTATCTGATTTTATAGTAAATAAATAGGTTACTACAACCATTATTAAAAAATATCCAATTATTATTAACATATCTCTTCCAAATAGTTTTAATTTTTGTAAAAACTTTTTCAATGTATCACTTCCTTATACTAAGATATTAACACGTATAATTTAAAATGTAAATTAAAGAAATAAAATTTTTACTTAAAGTTTAAATAAAATTTCCAAACAAAAAAAATTAATTAAAACCTCACAAATCCAGTATTTATAAGGGATAGTCTTTCATAAAGTATAAACATTTAGGAAAATACATCCTAGTATTTATGCTAT
>OIYS01001494.1_pt1 | contig 11543 bp, 10 predicted proteins | sample 1588271 | NCBI WGS metagenome assembly OIYS01 (sample SAMN03283286) | human gut metagenome | biome: human-associated habitat; material: feces | host: Homo sapiens | place: Peru | collected 2012
CACCCGGTACTGGTTTTCGTCTACCCGCCAGCCCTCTACCGGACCGGCCAGAGTCTTGAAGCGCATTTGCTCCCCCACAAGTCCCTGGTCATAGGCAAAGCGGCAGATGCACCGGGCACCGTTGCCGCACATCTCGCCCCGGGTGCCGTCGGCATTGTAGAAGATCATCTCAAAGTCGAAGCCCTCGGCATTGCCCACCGCCAGCAGACCGTCGGCATGGCGCAGGGCGCAGAGCTTTTTGGCCAGGGCAGAAAAATCCAGGTCCAATCCCCGGCCGTCGAAGACCATGAAGTCGTTGCCTGCCCCGTTCATATAGAAAATTTTCATGGTGTCACCCCAGCAAGTTTTCCATGTTGTAGATCCCCGGCTGCTTTCCTGCCAGGAAGGCGGCGGCCTCCAGGGCCCCATCGGCAAACATACCCCGATCGAAGGCCTCGTGCCGGAGGACCAGCTGCTGGGTGGGAGTGCAGATGTGAATTTCGTGGATACCTACGATGCCTGCCAGCCGCAGGGAGGAAACGCCGATCTCCTCACGGGTCCGCTTGCCCTCTCCGGCCCGACCGCAGTGCTCGGTGGCCTGGGGCCGGACCTGCTGGACAGCCTGGAAGAGCATATGGGCGGTTCCGCTGGGGGCATCCACCTTCCGGTTGTGGTGGATCTCCAGGATCTCAATGTCCGCCTCCGGGAAAGCGGCGGCGGCCTGCTTGGCCAGACGGCACAGCACCGCGATTCCTAAGCTCATGTTGCCGGAATAGAACACAGGGATCCTGTCCCCGGCGGCGTAGATGCGCCGCTTCTCCTCTTCGGTGTGTCCGGTGGTGCCAATGACCACGGCACAGCCGAAACGTTCGGCGTAGTCCAGGACATCGGCAACGGCGCTGTGGTGAGAAAAATCAATGATCACATCCGCCTGCCGGTCCCCCAGCTCCTGGAAGGTTTTGGAGGCTCCGTTTTCTCCATCGATGCTGACGGCACCCACCTGGTTTTCACCCAGACGCTGGGAGATCAGCTTGCCCATGGCACCATTGGCACCGCAAACAATGGCTCTCATAGGGCCACCCCCTGCTTGCGCATTTCTGCCAGAAGCTTTGTCCGGTTGCCCTCCTCCATGGGGGTCAGGGGCAGACGGATAAACTCCTTGCCGTAGCCCATGGCGCTGATGGCAGCCTTGGCGGGGATGGGGTTCACCTCGCAGAAGAGCAGGTTGATGAGGTCCAGGTACCGGCACTGGAGGGCCGCGGCTTTCCGCAGGTCTCCGGCGAAGAAGGCATCGGCCATCTCTACGGCACCCTTGGGGATCACATTGCTGAGCACGCTGATGGTGCCCATACCGCCCATGGCCAGCATAGGTACGGTCAGGCCGTCCTCGCCGGAGTAGACGTCGATCTTATCCCCGCAGCGGGCGAAGAGCTCCACCACCTGGCTCATGTTGCCGCTGGCCTCCTTAATGGCGGCAACGTTGGGGTGCTCCGCCAGCTTCTCCACGGTGGCGGGCAGCAGGTTGCAGCCGGTGCGGGAGGGCACATTGTAGAGAATGATGGGCTTGTCCACCTTGTCGGCAATGGCGGTATAATGGGCAATGAGGCCGTTTTGGGTGGCCTTATTGTAGTAAGGTGTGACCACCAGCAGAGCGTCGGCTCCGGCCTGGGCGGCGGAGACGGAATAGTCGATGGCATGGAGGGTGTTGTTGGTGCCGGTGCCGGCAATGACAGGCACCCGGCCCGCTACCCGGTCGATGGTGAAGGAGATGACCTTCTTCCGCTCCTCAGGGGTCAGGGTGGCGCTTTCTCCGGTGGTACCGACGGCCACCAGGGCATTGATGCCGGAGGCCAGCTGGAAGTCGATGAACCGGCCCAGAGCCTCATAGTCCACACCCTCCGGAGTCATGGGGGTGACCATAGCAGTGGCCATGCCTTTAAAAATCGTTTTTTTCATAGGGTAACATCCTTTCCGTCATTCGGTGAATTGGTTGAAATAATCGTATAGCGGTATCAGATCCGTCAGCATCTGCTTGACTCTGGTTTCCAGCTGGGGCCCGAATATCTCCGGTCCCACGTCCTCACTCCGGACGCAGCTGATGTCCCCCTTCCAGGCGAAATAGGGGGCAAGGGCCTGCGTTGGGGCCTCCTTGGGCCGCTTGTAGCATTCCGCGGTTACGGGAATGCCGGTTTTCCGCTCCGTATCCCGAAGAAGTTTTTGAAAGTCCTGGGGCTTGGCGGCGATCTGCCTGCGGAACCGATCCATGGTGGCTACCTTGGGCTTCCAGACGGTGAAGCCGTAGCTGATGCCTTCGGGACGGATTTCGAAGAACAGGCAGGGGTTTTCTGCCCACCAGTCCACATCCTGCCGGATGCACAGCCACAGACTCTCCTTGTAAGGCAGGGGATGGTGGAGCCGGGCATCCCGGTAGATGCGGCTGACCTTCAGGATGCTGCCGGGGCTGTCCAGGAAGGGCTCGAATACTGCCGCGCCCAGGGCCTTCATGGGCTCGTAAAGGGAATCCACATACTGCTTTTTGTGGGCCAGGAACCAGTCCCGGTTGTTGTTCATGCGAATGCCCCAGAGAAAATCAACGGTCTCCGGGGAGAAACCTGTAAACATTTTTGTCCTTCTTTCTCGGTCGTTCCTTCGCGTAGGGGACGATGCCCACATCGTCCCGGAGGTTCGATAACAGAGCCTTCGGCTTTTTCGTATCAACCTGCCGTTACTGGCCGCAGGGCTGCGGGCGGATGTGGGCATCCGCCCCTACGCGGAGGGTCCTTGCTCAGTCGTACCTGGGAGGTTCCGATATCCAAATCAGCTTATTTTTCTTCTTCTCCGGTACCGGACGGTCCGGGATGCTGATGACATAGCGCTCGTAAGCGTTGACGATGGTGGTGCCGTTGTAGGTGATGACCCGCTGATTGCCGGTGCCATAGTTCATGTGTACATGGCCGTGAAAATGGTAGCCGGGGGTGTATTTGTTGAGAAACTCCCGCAGGGCGGCAAAGCCCAGGTGGGCCCGGTCCTCGCTGTCTCCCAGTCCCTCCGCAGGGGCGTGGGTCACCAGAATGTCCACCCCCCCGGCTTTGTAAAGAGGCCAGAAGAGCTTCCGGATCCTGCTCCGCATTTCCCGCTCGGTGTACTGGTTGGGGCCATCGTGATACTTCCGGCAGCCCCCCAGACCGGCGATCCGCAGACCGTTGAATTCCACCACCTTGCCGTCGATGTTGTCACAGCCCTCTGGGGGCTCCTGGTCGTAGCGGGTGTCGTGGTTTCCGGGTACGTAAAGCACCGGGCACCGGGCCATGGTCACGAGGAAGCTCAGATAGCTGGCCTTTAAATCTCCGCAGGAGATGATCAGTTGATATTCCGCCAGCCGCCCGGGAACGTAATAGTCCCACAGGGCGGGGCACTCTTCGTCAGACAGGACCAGGATCTTCATGAGCGGCTTCCTCTTTCCCGCCTGCCGGCTTGTTGGCGTAGATCCCCAGCTCCTCCACCATGGCCCGGGACATGGGCAGGATCTCCGAGGGATTGGGAATATCGCCTATCACATTGTCGCACAGCCAGTCCATATGCAGCAGCTGATCCGGGGTGAAGGTGGTGGTGCCGTCGTTTTTGACGGTGCCGTCCTGGGCGACGATCTTCCTGGCAAAGGGATCCAGCCATTTTCCGGCGATGGAGTCCTGCAAGAATTGGGCCATGGTCCGGATGCCTGTGGGCAGCCGGTCCGACAGATTTACGGCGATCACGCCGCTGTCCATGCCCAGCCAGTAGTTCAGTGCTCCGGGGCCGGATTTTTCCCGCTTCCAGGTGCCGGAAAACATGGAGCTGAGGACGAACTCATAGAATTTGCCCCAGACCCATACGGGAGAGCCCAAGGGGATCAGCTCCCCGCTGTCTTCCATCCGGTAGGTGCCGTAGCTGCAAAAATCCAGATAGATCTTGTTCTGCCCTGGGGCATCCCGATTGGAGATTACCCGGATGCCGTCGGCGAAGAAGTCCGCCTGGGGGTTCCCCTCCACGCAGGACCAGCGCAGATGGATCTTGGCCCGGGGGTTGGTAAACTGGGCCCCCAGGGCGAAGGCGTTGATATTGGCCATCTGGCCATAGATGGGGTAGGAGGCAATATAGCCGATGCGGTTATTATCTGCCAGAGCACCGGCAATGGCACCTGTGATAAACTTCCCCTCATAGACCCGGCCATAGTAGGAGCTGACGCTGGAATAGGGCTGGTCTACGGAGCAGTTGAAAAATTCCACCTTGGGATGCTGTACCGCGGCCTTTAATGTGGCGGCCCGCAGCAGTGGGGCGGTGGTAAATACCACCTGCGCACCCTCGCTGACCGCCAGCTCCAGCAGTCGATCGGCTTCCTCCGGCGTGTCGGCGTTGAAGTAGCTCTTGATGGTCAGCTTATTGCCCAAAACCTGCCGCAGATAGTCCACCCCCTGCTCATGGCCCAGAACCCAGCCGCTGGCAGCGGGGTTCAGCTGGTGGACAAAGGCCACATTCAGGTGCACCGGAGATATCCAGCTCAGTACGCCTGCTTTTACGGCCGGGTCTGCCGTGGTGCGGACATGGACGCTCTCCTGACTGGCGGAGGTGATCACATCCGCCCGGAGGGCCGTCAGGGTCTTCCGAATGCCGGAGACTCCCATTTTCCCCAGGTCCTTGTAGGTATAAAGCTGGAGCCACAGCAGCAGAGCCTCTTCGGGAAGCACATCCTCAATGGGGGGCAGCTGACTGAAAGCATCCAGGAAATAGGAATAGTAGGCACTGAAGGTCCGTCTCTCTTCCTCGGTCCAGGGCTCTCCCGGTTCCTTTCCCACGGCGGCCAGCAGCTTGGCATACTGACCGGGCTTGTGGAACTGAATGGTATAAAGACGGCTGCTTTTGAAAAAGTCCAGGAATTCATAGTAGGCAATGATTCTGGGGTCATCGGACCTGGGAGGCACGATCCGCCGGACGGAGGCCGGAATCCGAGGGGAGCCGAAGTAGCGCAGCACGCTGACCCGCTTGTTGCCCTCCTGGACGTAGAAATTGCCCAGGTACTCATAGCATTGGATGGCATCCCGGATGCCTACGTCCCCCAGGTGCGCGGCGCACAGGTTCATCCACTTGCTGGCGAACTCGGACTTGGCATCCAGCAGGGGGAAAAAGCTGGGAGAGAAGGCAGCGATCCGCCCGGCGGATTTGGTGCCCAGGATCCGCTGGGCCGGGATCTCCAGCACTCCCAGGTCCTGGACGGCGTTTGCGCTGCCGTCAGGCAGAATATCATCCAGCACCGCGGGATTGGTGGGCTTCCCCTGGGCGGATAATTCCGCTACCTCCCGCTGGCCCTGCTTCAGAGCCCGATTGTATTCTTCCAGTACCGCTTCCCGAGGCATTTCCATAGGTCAGGACCTCCTATTAAAGTAAGCCTTTTTAGCTGATGCTATCATACCACGTTTTCGCGGGAAAAGCAACCGGGAGCCTGGCGGTTGCTTTTGGGTGGGAAATATGATAGGATAGGGTATCCAAGCAAGGAGGTTTCTATGTTGAAAGACAAAATACGTCCCATTCTCTGGCCGCTGCTGCTGTGCGTTCCCCTGGGAATTTTGGGATTTTGCTGCAAATATGTTCTGGTGGGCTACAGCTTTTCGGCCCTGGTTTGCCTGTGCCTCATCGGACTCATCCTGTTTTATACGCTGATGCCCTTTGTCACCCTAAGGTTTCCCAAATTTGGCCGGATCGTCACCCGGGGGGTGACGGTGGTGGTGGTCATCGGCTTTCTGATCTGCGCCGTGACCGAGGGACTCATTCTCCATGCCAGCCTGGGCTCTGCGGAGGAACCTGTGGACTATGTGGTGGTGCTGGGAGCCAAGGTTCGGTCCTGGGGTCCCTCGATCTCCCTGTGGGACCGGATCTATGCCGCTGCGGACTACCTGACGGAGCATCCGGATGTGGTGGCCGTGGTCTCCGGCGGCCAGGGAGATGACGAGCCGGAGACGGAAGCGGAATGCATGTACCGGGAGCTGGTGAACCTGGGGATCCAGCCGGAGCGCATTCTTATGGAGACCCAGGCCAAATCCACCTGGGAGAATATCCGGTTTTCCCTGGACCTGCTGGAACAGGAAACCGGCAGCCGCCCCACCAAGCTGGGGATTCTCTCCAGCGAGTATCACCTGTTCCGAGCCAGCCTGTTTACGAAAAAAGCCGGAGTGGAATTCGTGGGCATTCCCGCGGAGACCTCCCGCTGGGGCCAGAAGGTCAACCACTTCATGCGGGAGGTTGCCGGAGTCTGGCACTACATTCTGTTAGGAGGAAGCTATGATGCTTGATAAACACTATGCCGATTTCGCTTGGGACCAGACAGCCGCCCTGCTGGCGGTGGACTCTCCCTCGGGCTTTACTGCCCGGGCTGCCCAATGGGTCCAGGGGGCCTTTGAGGCCCTGGGCTGCCCCGCGGTGATCACCCGCAAAGGCGGGGTTCTGGCGGAGCTGGGGGGAGAAGATGCCAATGATGCCCTGCTGCTGGAGGCCCACACCGATACCCTGGGAGCCATGGTCTGCCAGATCAAGGGCAACGGCCGCCTGAAGCTGACCCCCTTGGGAGGCATGAACGCCAACAACGCCGAGGGGGAAAATGTGAAGGTCTACACCCGCTCAGGAAAGGTCTGTGAGGGCACCGCGCAGCTGTGCAACGCCTCCATTCACGTCAACGGCGATTACAATGACACCAAGCGGACCTTCGACACCCTGGAGGTGGTGCTGGACGAGAATGTATCCACCGCCAAGGAGACCCAGGACCTGGGCATTTCCGTAGGGGATATGGTCTGCTTCGACCCCCGGACCCGCCGGACGGAGACCGGCTATCTGAAGAGCCGCTTCCTGGACGACAAGCTCTCCGTGGGCATCCTGCTGGGCTTCGCCAAGTACCTGAAAGACAACCGCCTGACCCCCAGGCGGAAGCTCTACGCCCACATCACCGTCTATGAGGAGGTGGGCCACGGCGGCAGCGCCTCGGTGCCGGAGGGCGTGACGGAAGCCATCTCTGTGGATATGGGCTGCGTAGGCGAGGGCCTGAGCTGCACCGAGCGCCAGGTCAGCATCTGCGCCAAGGATTCCGGCGGCCCCTACAGCTACGATGTGGTCTCCGGACTCATCGCCGCCGCCCAAAGAACCGGCGCGGACTACGCCGTGGATGTGTATCCCCACTACGGCTCCGACGTAGAAGCCACCCTGAGAGCGGGCAACGACATCCGCCACGGCCTCATCGGCTCCGGCGTCTACGCCTCCCACGGCTACGAGCGCAGCCACATTGACGGGGTATATCATACGCTGCTGGTCCTGGCAGAGTATACGGAAGTTCTGTAAGAGAAAAATGGTGGTGCAGGGGGGAATCGTCCCGATGCACCTCCCTTTTGCGGGACCAGAATTTGGCCAATTATCCGATTTTGATTTTCCAGCATTCAGACATAATCAAAAAAGGTTCAAAAGCGGCCGCCCGCAAAAAACGGGCGGCCGCTTGGCGCATAGGCGTTATTGGAGTTCCCAGCTCTTGGTCACGTGGACCTTGCCGCTCTTCTGCCGGATGATGCACCACAGCAGGATCAGCACGCAGGCCGCAACGGAGCCGATGATCATGGTCATATTGGCGGTCTTCAGGGAGCGCCACATCATGTACAGCCGGATGGCAATGCAGGTCCAGCAGGAAGCCAGGAATGCCCACATGGGGATCTTCCATGCCCGGTTTTCCCAGGCGCCCTCCATTTTCTTGGGATAGCGCATGACGGCAACCGCTTCCAGGATGTAGCCGATGGAGTTGACGAAGGTCGTATTGGACACGATGGTGCGGATATTGAAGCCCGCGGCCATGGGGATCGCGCCCACCAGCATGAAGATCACAATATACTTCCACGCAATTCCGTACTTGTTGCGCACAGCCAGGGAGGCAGGCAGCCAGCCGTCGTCCGAGACCTGCACCAGAGGACGCTCAAAAATGCCGTAGGAGGAGTTCAGGGTCGTGCACAGGGCCATGACCGGGCCACCCACAATGAACAGGTAGTACACAAAGGGATTGAACAGCACCTTTGCAACCACCGTCAGGGGCTGATTGGCGGTCTCCTCCACGGGCAGCACATTGCTCATGGTAAATGCCACGCTGCAGTAGATCACGACCAGGGCCAGCGGGATTATGCACATGGCCAGAGGCAGCTCCGTCTTGGGCTTTTTGCAGTTGTTGCTGAAGGAGGTAATCAGGGTATAGCCGGTGGTGGAGGCCATCAGGATCATGACCGCCTGCCAGAAGCCGTCCTTCCCGCCCATAAAGTAGCCGGGCTGTGTGATCATCAGCGAATCGCTCTTGGCGTTCAGCACACCGTAGATACCGAAGATCAGCAGGCCCACGATCAGGAACACGGACAGGAAATTCTGCACCTTTGCCATAAAGTCCGTGCCGAACAGGTTGATGATGCCGAAGAGGATTAGCGCCCCGTAGGCAAAGACCTTCACGGGCACCGCCGGGAAGATGATGTTCATGTAATTGCCGAAGGACAGCGAGAACGTGCTGAAGGACAGCACCATCAGCACCCGGGAAATGCCGTAATAGCCGCCGCCCAGGTCCCCAAGTGTCGTGGCGATGAAGGAATAATTGCCGCCCTTGATCCGTGCCGCCGTGGTCATAAGGATCAGAGGCAGGTTGCACAAAAAGCCCAGCAGGATGGCCACCGCGTAGGCAATCCACGCGGAACGTCCGGTCAGGCCCACGGCAATGCCGGAATAGGTAACAACGCCCGCGCCGATTACGGCGCCCAGACCCATCAGAACGATGGACCAGAATCCCATGCCCTTTTCCGTCTTCAAATTCGTTTTCATGACGCAGCTCCTTTTCTATCCATTATCGTATGGTCTCGATGGTTGCTTCTCTCAGGGCCTTTTCGCTCAGTTCATTGCCGATGCCGGGCAACTCCGGAATTTCAAAATAACCGTTGACCGGCTGATAGTCGTAAACGCACAGCTCCCGGATGGGCGCCAGGGTATTGACGGTGTGGTGCTCGTGGATGATAAAGTTGGGGATCGCCGCCTCAAACTGCAGCGACGCCGCAATGCTGATGGGGGTGTTGCAGGTGTGGGTCTGGACGGTAATACCGTAGGTCTCCGCCAGATCGCAGATCTTCCGGCCCTCCGTCAGGCCGCCGCAGTTCCCCAGGTCGGGCTGGATTACGGAAAGGCTTCCGTTTTCCATCAGCGCCTTGAAGCCCCAGCGGGTGTAGGTGCGTTCGCCCGTCGCCAGCGGAATATCCAGCTTGTCCGCCATGCGGCGGTACTCCATGGGGTTGAAGGGCGTGGCAGGCTCCTCCAGGAACATGATGTCATAGGGCTGGGCCAGCCGGCCGAACTGAATGGCCGTGTTGGCGGAGGTGATGCAGTGGTTTTCCAGGATCAGGTCCACATCCGGGCCGATGGTGTCCCGGACGATCTCCAGCCGCTGCTCAAACTCCTTCATGGTGCTCTTTTCAATATAGTTCTTCATGGCCGCCCGGTCAATGGGCGTTCCGTCCAGATGCTTGCCCAGAAAATCGATCTTTACGGCGTCATAGCCGTCGTCCAGGGCGGCCTGACAGGCCTCCTTCAAAAAGCCCAGGTCTCCGGGGGCGCGCATAAAGTTCAGGTACTTCCAGCCGCTCTGCAGCTGGCTGGCATAGGCACGCAGCTTGTCCCGATGCTTGCCGCCCAGGAGCTTGTACACCGGTACGCCGAACGCCTTACCCTTGATGTCCCACAGGGCGGTATCAATGGCGCTGATGGCGGCGAAAATCACACCGCCGTTGCCCTGGGCCCAGAAGGTCCCGGCCAGCTTGGAATAGATCACGTCGATGTCCAGCGGATCCATGCCGATGATGGATCTTGCGAACAGCTTGATCAGCTGATAGCTGGCGACGGAAAAATCCATAATGGATACGCCGGCTTCGCCGTACCCAAAGATCCCCTCGTCCGTCCAGATCCGGCAGAGCACCGGGGTCTGGGCGCTGAAATCCAGTCGCTTCAGCATGATCGCGTCTACAGCAGTAATCTTCATGTTGCATCCCTTTCTGTTTCATATTGAAATCTATTTCCGGAAGCGCTCCCTTTTTCATCTGACGGCTTGCTTTTCTTCGCCGCTTGCTGTACAATGTTTTGTGAAATCTCCCGGAAATCTATCTATAAAGTAGCACAGTTTTTGTCGATTTTCCAATACACGTTTTGGATAAAGCTATAGCATAATGCTATAGGAAAGGATACGCTATGGATATTGAACAGCTGCGGTATTTTACGGTGATCGCCGCCCATCAGAATCTGTCAAAGGCCCGGGAGGAGCTGCATATCGCCCAGCCCGCCCTGAGCACAAGCCTGCAAAGGCTCGAAAAGCAGCTGGGCGTTCCTCTTTTTGACCGCTATAAGGGCCGGCTGCGGCTGAACAACTACGGCAGGATCTTCCTGCCCTACGCCCAGAGCATCTGCGCCGCCTATTCCCAGGCCCAGACCGCCCTGGCCGCCGAACGGGAGCTGCGGCAGAACAAGCTCACCATCGCCGTTCTGGACTGGGGCTTTGCCCCTAGGCTCCTGCCGGATTTCTCCGTCTCCCATCCGGATATCTCCGTCAATTCCATCATTATCTCCATTGCCGCCACTGCGCCGGACATCAGTCTGCAAAAATACGACCTGGCCATCACCCCCTTCCCCATGCCCTTTTCCAACGCCGTTGAGATCCCGATGCTGAAGGATCCGCTGCTGCTTGCCGTGCCCTCCTCCAATCCGCTCTTCGGGCAGGAATCCGTCCGTCTGGAGGATCTGAACGGGCAATACCTGCTCCTGTCCGGAATGCAGATGCACTTCGGCCAATTTATTATGGATCTGCTGGAACGCCGCGGCATCCATCCGAGCCGCATTGAAGGATGCATGGCGGAGACCCTGGAGGAGCTTCTGCCGCTGAAAAAGGCGGTGTGCCCGGTGGTGGACGGCATTCGGCGGAGGATCCCTCCTACACCGGATCTGCGCTTTCTCCCCATCGTGCCCGAGTGCTGCCGTGTTTCGGGAATTGCCTACTCCGAGCAGCGTCCGCTCTCCCCTGCGGCGGCGGGATTTCTGCGCTTTACCGAGGCCTACTGTGCCGGGCTTCCCAATTTCATCGACCCGCACTGATGGATTACCGCAGCTTGCTGGAAGCTTCATAAAAGAAAACCAGGACCTCATATCTGAGATCCTGGAGAAAACTTTTTGTTTTTTTCTGTCTACTTGACAGGGAGCGGTTCACATCCTCGACCGATACGAGTCCTTGCACTTATGCGATTGAACCGCCGTGTACCGAACGGTACGCACGGTGGTGTGAGAGGTCGGCTAGGAAACTAGCCTCCTACTCTATTGAGGAAACTCTGAATAAAGCGTCTGCGGTTTCCTTAATCCTGATTCAGATATCGCACAAACCGATTTTTAAACTGGTCCATATATCGTCGTCCGATGGTCAGGTCCGTGCCGTCCGTCAGATACAGTGTCCGGCCGTTGACCTGGCGGATGGAGGATAGATCCACCAGAAAGCTATT
>OIYS01001503.1_pt1 | contig 11476 bp, 12 predicted proteins | sample 1588271 | NCBI WGS metagenome assembly OIYS01 (sample SAMN03283286) | human gut metagenome | biome: human-associated habitat; material: feces | host: Homo sapiens | place: Peru | collected 2012
CGGAACCGCCATTTTTTTTATAAAGTAATTTTGGCTCTGTAGCTCAGTCGGTAGAGCACAGGACTGAAAATCCTGGTGTCGGCAGTTCGATCCTGCCCGGAGCCACCACTTAAAAATAAACAACCAATGGTTGCTTTTTTTTATGCTCCGGGCTTATACTTGCAGCATATAACATAGTTCAAATGAAAATACTAATAGAAGATGTAATTATTTAGGATTTTCTAAAATTATTATTAATAAATCAAAAGAAGATATAATTCTCATGCAGATTATATCTTCTTTCTTTTATTTACTTTCTTTGTTTTTAATTCATCACGTATTTCTTTTAAAATACTTAACTCTGTTTCTTGTATTTCTTCTTTTTCTTCTTCTTTGTCTTTCTTTTTGCCTTTTTCAAGCTTATGAGTCATATCAGTTAATTTGTTTATAGCCCTTATAAAAATAAATATGCAAAAAGCTATTATTAAAAAATCAATTACATTTTGTATAAACATACCATATGTGATTTTTGCTTTTCCTATTGTGATTGATAAATTACTAAAATCAATACCTCCAATTATAGCCCCTATGATAGGCATCAAAATATCATTAACCAAAGATGATACAATCTTTCCAAATGCGCCACCAATTATAACACCAACTGCTAAATCAATAACATTACCCTTTGATATAAAATTTTTAAATTCATTTAACATTGCTCTACCTCCTTCTACATTATTATAACATGTATAATGCTAAACACAAATATTCTAAGTATAAAAAAATCAGTATAAAAATGAATAAATAAATTGTAAATTAATAAAATACTATTGAAAAAGAATATAAGAAGTGTTATAATTAGTGACATCGAGGCTGAAGTTTGAATATTTCTGACCTCCGATGGTTTAATAATACGTGCGCTCGTAGCTCAGCTGGATAGAGCATCTGGCTACGAACCAGGAGGTCAGGGGTTCGAATCCCTTCGAGCGCGCCACTTTTATTAAAAAAGATGTTGATTTTACTTTAAGTATATGTTATAATCATATTGCTTTTCGGAAAGTAGCACAATTTGGTAGTGCACGCGGTTTGGGACCGTGAGGTTGCAGGTTCAAATCCTGTCTTTCCGACCATTTGAGTTTAACTATTCAGAAATGAATAGTTTTTTTGTGCTTATACAAACGGTCCAATCCCACGTTAACTGTTTTTAAAAGCAATTAAATTTCGTATATATCATACAATTTTAACATATTACATTCCTTTATATCAAATCTAATTCCATGATCATGTTCACATCCAGACTTTGGACCACTTTTATAAACACCAAGACATATGTATATTCTTATTATTCCTTTTTCTACCAATTCAAAAAAAGTTTCTATGCCTTTGAATTTATAAAACGATATACTGCTATATTTAAAATAATTTTGTCCATATGTTCTTTTTTTGTCATACTTTACCAAAGCCAGATGATTTAGCTTTCTTTTTATAGCATCAATTATTTCATCAACATTGTTTAAAATATTTTTAGGATGCATCATTCCAACACGAACTCGAAATTCGCCATTTAAATTAGCTACTTCTTTAATTAAATCAGATAGTTTTTCACCACTATCATATCCAAAAGCAGCAGTGTCCTGAGCAGTAAGTTGAATTTCAACAGCACCATCATCAATAGCTTTTTTAGCTTCAGCGACTATGTCCTTAATTGGATAACTGTTTAATGGCCCTCTTGCAAAACGAGTGCAGCAAAAAGTACATGCTCCTAAACAGCCTTCAGCAATTTGAATTATATGAATTAAAGAACCATCAGAAACTTTAGGAACACCAACTTTACTTTCTTTTGAAAATCCTGACTCACGAATAACATTACCGCAATAAGTTTCATTAACTACATCTGCTGTTTTATTAAGTTGATGAGGTCCTATCCAGCTACAATTCGGAGCTACTTTTTCTAATTTTTCAGGATCAATTTCAACCATACATCCGCTTACAATAATTTTTTTATCCGGAAAGTTTTTTTGTAATTGCTGAATTTTATAAACTACTTTATTTTCAGTCGGCAGCTTTACATAACATGTATTTACAATTATAACATCTGCCATTTCAGGAGCATCCACCAAATCAATTTGATTTTCCTGCAGGATTCCTCCCATTATCTGAGCATCTGCTTTATTAAATGTACAGCCATATGTGTCAATATATACTTTCATGAAACTTACTCGCTTAATGTTTTCTTAACAATATATTTAGTTAAATCATAATCAAAATTATTGAATTTAACAGGTTTTCCATAAACTCTTTTAATTACTTCAGCTCTGGCAAATCCAGAGGTAATTTTACGTTCCTGTGTTTTAATAACATGAATTCTAACGATATGCTTGTCAATTTTAACAATATCTTCTGTAGATATTTGGAAATCCCTATCTAAATCCAATTTATAGGAATCAACTTCCCCATGTAAATCAACAGAAAATCCAATACGTGCAGGAATCTCAACTGAATTAGCCCATATTGTAACAATATCCTCAACTAAAGCTTTTTTAACACGTTTATTTTTAATTTCAATACTTGTTATTTCAACATGCCCTTCATCAGTAAGTAAACTATCTCCAACAGCTAATTCATCATTAGGTGATAATTCAATAAATGTTTTTATAGATTCTCCTTGTTTTGAAATGATAACCCTATACAATTGAGGTTTTTTAGATGAAACAACATTTTTAAAAACATATCCACAATCCACACATTTTAATAAATATTCTTCCATAATCTTCTTTTTAGATGATTTCTGCTTTGAATTTATAACATCAAAATCATCCGAACCACAAATTGGACACTCCATTATTAACGCCTCCCAAAAATAAAAATTATTGTTTTTCTTTTAGATAATGGTTAACCAGACCATCATCTTCTAAAATATCCAGCATAAACTCTTTAAACGGTTCAAAAGTAACTGATTCGCCAGTATTTTCATTAGTTAATATTCCCTTTGATAAATCAATACTTATAATATCCCCATCTTTTGCCGGGATATCACAGACAATAACCGGCAATCCAATGTTAATTGCATTTCTGTAGAAAATTCTGGCAAATGATTTAGCTACAATAGCATCTACACCTGCAGTTTTAATAGCTACTGGAGCCTGCTCTCTTGATGAACCGCAGCCAAAATTTTCATCAGCTACTATAATATCTCCTTTTTTAACATTTTTTGTAAAATCAGGACGTTCTCCTTCAAGTACATGATCAGCCAAGTCTTGAGGATTAAAGGTTCTTAAATATCTTCCAGGAATAATAACATCCGTATCAATATTTTCACCAAAAGTCCATGTTTTTCCTTTAATTATATCCATATATATCACTTATTTTTGGATTTCATGACCATAATTTTGTGCTTTAGTTGTAAGAACTGTGCCCCTATCTCCAACATACTCTTTAATCTCTTCAACTATGTGTTTATTATTTTTATCAAATACCGAATAAACTGTAGGTCCAAAAGAGCTCATACCTACACCATAAGCTCCAATTTCTCTTAATTTATCCATCAAATCCCTGATTTGTTGGGACTGAAGTGAAACTTCCACATTTTTAAAGCCTCTTTTTTGAATTTCATCTATTGAATGGCCAAATGCCGGCAAATCCCTTTCAAGTAAAAAAGGAATCATATTCATAAATATAATGTGGGAAGTTTGTTCCACTTCATTTTTAGGAACCGGACAGTAGTCCTGAAATATGTTTACTTCTTTTTGACCGTTTACTGTATTCTTGGAATCAAGAATAACCAGTAAAATTTCCCAATCATCAGGAAAATCATAATGAGCCAATAATTGAGGTGGTTTAGCTTGTGAAGCAGATGACGGTAAAAATGATGATTTTGATTTTAAGCTGTGTCCACCATCTACAATAAATCCTCCAAAATCAAATGAAAACACACCAATTCCGGAAGTTCCTCCACGTCCGATAATTTCTCCTAAAGAATATCCATTAGAATAAGCACCGATATGCTCAGCAATAAGTTTTCCAGTTGATAAACCCATTTGAGTTCCAGAACCTAAACCAGAATGAGGGAGATAAGCTTTATCTACCCTAAAATAAAATCCTTCATCAACATCAAAATGGTCAATTACTTTTTGTGCTGCAGAAGTTATTTTAGATACACATTCATTGCGAATAACCTCATTGAATTGAGTATCATCATTGAAATCTACAGTAATTCCTTTTTCTGCAGGTTCTCCATATAAGACAAAGTTAGGATCTTTAATTGTAAGACCTATACCCCCATCTATCCTCCCATAAGACCCATTCATATCAATTAAAGTTAAATGAAGTCTTGAAGGTGACTTAATAATCATGTATTTAAACCCTCAGTTTTTATCTTCTTTTAACGGTGTTGAGAATTCTTCTTCCACACTTTCACGATACATGGAATTCATAGTACAGAACGGGATAATTCTACCATCTGGAGTTGCATAATGAATAATACATTTTTTAACCCTATCTTCATCAAAATTAAATGGATCCATAAAGTGCATGCAAGAAATAAGCATAGCATCTTTTGAAAATTCTCCTAAAGCATCATAAGATCTTTTAGTAAATACATTTAACAATATTTTCTTAATATCCAAACCTTCAGGTACTTCATCTGTATTAATCAATTTAGGAAGGTTTTTCACAGCACTAGCTTCAACCCTTTTCTTAATTCCAAATCCGCCTTTTTCAAGTTTGTCAGAATATTTGTCCAATAATTCAAATAAACCTTCAACATCAATGAATTTAGTAATAGGAATCAAATTGTTTAATGTATTTTTCCCTTCAGTTTCTTCCATGAAAACATAAGTAGCTATTCCACAGTGTTGATTACAGTTTAAAGTAACACTAGGACTTTCCCCTTCAAGAGCGCCGATAAAACGTGCAAATGGTTCTACAGAAGATGGAGGGTAGAAATCATCAACCTTTACATCGCCATGAGTTTGTTTAGCAATCTCATTAACAAAATCAGGAATAGTTATCCTTTGTTCTTCAACTTGACTTGCAGGAGTTCTTCCTGCAAATGAAACCGGCTGGAAATTGACTCCATAAATATTTTCCCTATGGTCAAATGCAAATTTAATAATTTCGCCGATTTGCTGATCATTGACACCTTTAATTAAAGTTGGAACAAGTACTACCCCAAGGCCTGCTTTTCTACAATTTTCAATAGCCTGAATCTTTTGAGGAAGTAAATTTTTACCTCTGTTATTGATATATGGTTCAGGAGTTACACCATCAAAAGCTAAATATACTGTGTTTAAACCAGCATCTTTTAATTCTTTTGCAAGATTTTCTTTTCTAGCTAATCTTAAACCATTGGTAGCTATTTGAACATGAGTAAAACCTTCTTCTTTAGCCATAGCTACAAGTTCAACCAAATCTTTCCTGACAGTTGGTTCACCACCCGCATACTGAATAGCAGGAGTTGGATGAGGTTTTAAATTCCTCAAGTTCCTTAACATTTCCCTAATTTCATCCTGTGTAGGTTCATACAAACGTCCGGAAACAGCCGCATTTGCAAAACAAACAGGACATCTTAAATTACATCTATTTGTAACATCAATTAAACCTAACACAGTGGAGGTTTCATGGTCTTCACAGAGCCCGCAATTATTAGGACAATCTCCGAATTTCTCTACAGAAGGGTTTTCAACTGAAGTTATTGTAGGTTCAAATTGTTTAACCCTATTATAAAGCTTATCATCACTCCAATATGTATTTACAAACTCACCATGTTCATCACAAGTTTTTTTAATTAAGATTTTACCATCTTCATCATAAACTTCTGCATCAAGTGGTTTAAAACAAATTGGACACAAACTTTTTGTCATTTTTATTCTCACAAAATCACCCTTTGCTAATAATTAATAAACTATTAACTATTTATTACATAATATAACTATATTATCTCAATTTAATATTTAAAGTTAATTAATGTTTTAACATTAAATATAAATAGATAACACATACAAAAATAAAATTCAGTAAAAAAATGAGGAACATATATGGTTGATAATACCCAAATTTTTATAATAGCTTGTATTACTATCCTATACTTTATATTACCTGCTTATGTATCCAATGGTTCAGCATTAGTTTTAGGCGGCGGAATTCCTTTAGATTTCAAAAAAACAGACAAAAATGGTAACCGTTGGATTGGTAATGGAGTTACATGGAGGGGACTAATCTGTGGAACAATTATGGGAACCCTTATAGGAGCAATTCAAGGATTAATTGGGCCAATTATACTTGAAAACTTTGGCGAATTTATTTATACTCCAATTTGTACAAATTTAGTAGAAGGAATATTAATAGGATTTCTACTTGGATTTGGTGCTATGGTTGGAGATGCAATAGGAAGCTTTTTAAAAAGAAGAGTGGGAATTGGACAGGGAAAACCTGCACCAATTTTAGACCAGATTGATTTTCTTATTGTTGCTTTAATATTCAGTTCAGTTGCAGTAAACTTTTCTATAACCTTTGTTGCAATAGCTATTGTATTAACATTAATTATACATTTAATAGCTAATACAGGAGCTTATTTAATCGGAATAAAAGATGTATGGTATTAAACCACACATTTAAACTTTTTTTTAATTTAAAAATCTATTCATCATTACTGCAGTACCAACTGCAGGTGCAACAACACATTCATCATCAGTTAAAATTGTATCCATAGATTTAACTTCAAGACCTAAAAGTTCTGCAGCATTTTTATCCAAAATATCTTTTCCAAGACCTGTCGTTACAATCAAATCTAAATTTTGAGTTTCAGATACCTGTTTTAAAGCATCTGCAATTTGTTCAACCTGCTTTTGATGAGTGAATTTAGCTATTTCAATAACATCTTCTTCACTTAAAGAATCTAAATCAGCACATAATACTCTAGCTATTCTTTTCATACAGCTTTTTTTAGATTTATTTTCACCATCAAAAGTATCACAAACATAATCATCTAATGTTATTAAATCTAAAACAGTATAAACATCTGCAGTTTGTGCAAACAGTTCAGAAGCTACCCTATACTCTTTTCCATTTAATTGAACATTATCTAAGAAACTAGCTAAATTAGTTCTTAATGTTCCAGTATATACCAGTTCGCCGGTAGCTAATCTTTCAAAATCAGATCTGCCAATCGCACATTCTTTTCCATCCTTAATCGGAATAATGTCAGTTGTTGTACTTCCAGTATCTATAAAAATACAGTTATCACTTATTAATGTAGCTATTTGAGCAGTAGCTATCCAATTAGCAGCTGCTGCCTTTAGAGGAGTTTTTTCAATTTCTTCTTTTGACAGCATTCCGTCAATTCCAACATAAGCTATGGGACACTCAAAAGTTTCCTCACATTTTTTAACAACATCCAAAACTCCGTCTTTTTTTGTATCATATGCATCCACCAATTCTGCAGTCATAGATATTCCTACAGCATCAATTTCATCAATCGGACAAATATTTTCAATCAATTCAACCAAAACTTTAGATAATGCTTCATTATTACTCCACATTGGAAGATAAGCAAAATCCACTTCAATATTTTTTACTTCATTATTTTCAAAATCAACAACTGCCAAATCAGTGTTTGCACCGCCAATATCAAAACCTGCTACTTTCATACTTAAATACTCCTAATTACCAAATTATCTCCAGATTTTTTAAATTCAATTTTTCCAGTTAAATCTATTTTTTCATTTAAATCTTTGATATCCACATTTCCATCAATCAAATCAATAATAGATGAACCAATATTAATATTGGATATTTTTTTAAGACCTACATAAGGTGTGGTGAATCTGGAATTAATTTCAAGAACATAAACATCCTCAATATCTTTTTCATCATTACTAATTATTAAATCGACACCGACAAATCCTTTTAATCCACCAATAGCTCCAACTGCTTTAATAGCTGTTTCAAAAGCTAAATATTTAAACTTACTTTCAAACGGAATTTGTCCACCTAAATAAGTTCCCTTATCCTCTTTTAAATCTATAATCTGTTTATTTAAACTTATTGGAATAGCTGTGTCACCATCACAAAGTAAACTAACACTAATGTCTGTTCCTTCAATAAATTCCTGAACTATTACTCTAGAACCTGGGAGAAATATTTTTTCCAAACTATAATCCAAATCATCAACACTATTTATTATTTTAATATTTTCACAATCCACACCAACAAGAGGTTTGATTATGAGTTTTAAATCATCCAATGGTTTTTCTGCATGCCATTTTTTATAAAGATTTTCTAATGCTCTTTTCCAATACCCCACTTTATCTATTTTTAATTTAAAAGTTCTGGGTTGTGGAACAATCTTATATAACAATTCATAAGAAATAAATTTATCAGAAGAATTGTAACATGCCTCTGAAGAAGAATTATAAATCTTTACATTATTTTCTTCTAAAATTTTTGTAATATTATATAAATTATTATTATTTTCTGCAGCTATGAAAATAGCTTTTTTAAAACCAGCTGCATTTTTTTCAAGCCATGAAATTATATCTTCATCAATAAATATTGGTGTAACATTATCATAATCACATATAATCTCTTTGTAAGATTCATTAAGGACAATTGTTACATCATAATCTTTTAAATCATCTAAAAGTGAAAATATTAATGATTCTGCTTCTGAAATAATACATTTATCTTTTTCACCGGAAGCTGTAAAATATTCAAACAATAAGATTGAATCATCATTGATAGACATCATAAGTAATCATCATACCCTTTAAATTTAAATCATTTAATGGGAAAATCATTTTTTCACCATCAAAAACCATATGCACCAATGCATTTTCATGTTCTTCAAATTCCCCAACAGAAATATCCTCATTAATTTTTATCATTTTACGGCTAAATGAAGACATTATGTTTTCAGGAGATTTAATATTTAATAAACCTTCATTATATGCTTTTTCAATTGCATCAATAGTTTTAATAGCTGCATCACCATTTCCATAAGGATTTTTAGCATTTTTCATTTTATCTGCAAATTCCTCATCATTGAGAATCTTTTTAGCATTTTCCAGAATAGTCTTTTTATTAGCTCCCACTAAAATATTTCCTCCGGCACTGACTGTTTCCGGCCTTTCAGTATTATACCTTAAAGTTAAAACCGGCACATCCAAAGTAATTGCTTCTTCCTGAAGCCCACCTGAATCTGTTAAAATCAAAGTGGAATGTGAAGTTAAAATTAAAAAGTCAAGATATCCCAATGGTTTGATAATATGAACATGTTCCAACTCATTTAATTCATCAAATAAATTAAAGTTCTCCAAAGTCTTTTTAGTTCTCGGATGAATCGGGAAAATAATATTCATGTCTTTCAGTTCTTTTAAAGAAGAAATAATGTTTATTAACCTTTCTTTATCATCAACATTTTCTGCTCTATGCATGGTTAAAGTTAAAATATTATTCATATTTTCAATATCCAAACTAGCTAAAGATTCTTCCTGAATTCCTAATTTGTTAGCTATTTCCAAATGCCTGAAACAGGCATCAACTACAGTATTTCCTGTAATAAACAGTTTTTTTCTTGAAATTCCTTCAGCTAAAAGATTAATTGCAGATTCTTCAGTTGGAATAAAATACATCAAAGAACAGGCATCTGCAGCCATCCTATTTAATTCTTCAGGCATCGTAATATCAAATGATCTGAGTCCTGCTTCAACATGCCCTACAGCAATGTGTAATTTAGAAGCTACTAATGCTCCTGCAAGAACAGCATTTGTATCTCCCTGAACAAGAACTATATCAGGTTTTTCATCAAGTAAAACCTCTTCGATACCCTTCATCATCAAACCAGTCTGTTTTCCATGAGAACCAGAACCTACATGAATATTATAGTCCGGAGATTTGATTTCCAAATCTTTAAAGAAATTATCTGACATTTCTTTATCATAATGTTGTCCAGTATGAATAAGACAGGAAGTTATACCTCGCTTTTCAATTTCATCAATAATCGGAGCCATTTTAATAATTTCTGGTCTGGTTCCAAGTACAATAGCTATTTTCATTTTATCGACCTATATAAAATTAGTTAATCATGAATAATAAATGTTGGTCATTTAAATAGTATAAAATTCTATTAATAGACAATGAGGTGGTATTATGACTAACCTTGATAAAGAAATTGAAGAAAAAATATACAATATCTTAAAAGAATATCACAAAGACGAAGACTACAATTTAAATTATCTTATTACAGATAATATTGTAACTTTCTTTTTAAGTATAAATGAAGGTAAATTAGTTACCATGGAAGATTTGTACAAAATTTCTGGAATTTTAAATGCAAAAATCAAAGACATGGTTCTTGTAAACCAAGAATACAGATTTTCATTTGAAATGGAAAAATAGTGCTGGGAATGTTTAAATTCCCACTTCTTTTTTTAATTAATATTTACTATTTTTGAAAGACTTTTCTTATAACGAAAAATCCTCTAAAAAACCTCGGCAACATTGCCAATAGCCAATTTTATCTGAAAAATTCATCCGTTCAAATCTTCCAAACTTTTTATCATAGATTCCCTTATGGCATATTTTCTTTGCAAATTATCCAGTGAATCAACTAAATTTCTTTTAAAGCGCTCACAGGCATAATCATCATAAACAAAACTGATGCCATCATATTCAATATCCATTAAAATCAGATAATCCGGATCCAGAACTTTAATATTTGCTCTGGGATCATTTTCTGCAGGATTTAATAATTCTTCAACTTTTTCCAAAGATAACTTTCCAATAGCTACATCAACAAAAACACGCATCATTTTACGAACCATATTCCATAAAAAGCTTTCTCCATAAATATCTACGAAAACAGGCGAAAGTGTATCGTGCAAATTTGGAAATTCCTTTTTATGATAATCACTAAGATTTGCCTTACTGATTTTAATATCCTCAATTGTTCGGGTTGTTGTTTTTTGGAATCGTTTAGTAAAATTAGTAAAATTATGAGTTCCCTTAAAAATTTCAGCTACTTCAGCCAGTTTATCCAAATCCAAATCAGATCTAAATAAAACATAACGATATTGTCTCATTTCAGCATACCTCGGTTTAAAACCAAATCTTACTGGAGCTTTAGCCAGTATCTGAATATCATCAGGCAAACTGTTATTGATTTCATTAACTCTAACTTCTTTTTCAGACTGAAAACTGATTACATTACCTAAACTATGGACTCCTGCATCAGTTCTGCCGGCTATTCTGAATCTGGACTTTTTTAAATCATCAATATAACCGAGTTTACGTAAATGGTAAATCAGCTCTTCTTCAACAGTTCTTAAATCAGGTTGTCTTTGAAAACCATGAAAATTAGTTCCGATATAGCCAATTTTTAAAGCTGTCCTCTTCATAATAATATATTATTATAAATATTAATTAAAATAAATTTTGTAAAAATAACATTGCTGTCAAGTTAAGGTTTTGCATTTTTTTAAAAGCTGTTTTGGATGTTTGA
>OIYS01001504.1_pt1 | contig 11475 bp, 6 predicted proteins | sample 1588271 | NCBI WGS metagenome assembly OIYS01 (sample SAMN03283286) | human gut metagenome | biome: human-associated habitat; material: feces | host: Homo sapiens | place: Peru | collected 2012
TATGTCGTTTTGCTGGCTACAAGGCGCGCAGAGGCGTTCCCGCTGCCGGGGTTGAAGGATGTGCTGGATCGCGAGACGGCGCTTCCTGCCTATGTAAAGGCGTTTCTTGAGTCGAGCCTTTCGGAGCATTGGGCGGAGTTCCAGCAGGTCGCAGGACCGGTTGACGCGGATTCGCTGGTCGATTTCTTCAGCAACGAGGCGACGCTGATGCTGATGGAGAGCCGCCACGACTTTTCGACGTACCCGGTCATTGACCAGCTCTGCGTGGGGTTGCTGGAGATCTCGAAGGGGAACAGCGTCGTCGATTTGAACTGCGGAATCGGGAAATTCGTCAGCAAGGCTTGGTTCTCGCTGTGGGATGCCTCCGGAAGCGACGAGGGGCTGTCGGTGTCGGCCTATTCGCGGAATGCCGAATTCGCAGCCATCACCTTCATCGTGTGCGACGTGACGGAGGTCCGGGCGAAGATTCATGCCCAGAGCATGTTCATTTCCCATGAGGAGCGCTACGATCGCGTGCTTCTCATCCCACCGTTCGGGATTGAAACGCGGGCGATCAACATTCCGATGACGCAGGCGGTTCTGTCGGAGAGCTTCAAGGGGTTTCCGGAGCTGCGTCTGTCGTCCGCCGATTGGGTGTTCGCGGCCCGGGCGGCAAGTCTGATGGCTCCAGGGGGCCGGGCGGTTGTGGCCGTCCCGATGCAGGCCCTGAACGGAACGCAGAGTCAGGCCTACCGTGAGTTCCTGGTGCGGAATCAGCTGATCGAGGCCGTGGTTTCCATCCCGAAGGGCTTCCTGAATGGAGCCCAGGTCGGTTTTGCGCTCGTGGTGATGCGCGAGGGGGCTCGCGAGATCAAGTTCGTCAACGGCGAGGACTATGTCCGGATGACGGATGGCGGGCCTCTGCTGGATGTGGCGATGCTCCTCAAGGACTATCGTGACCTGAACGATTACGAGGCGGTGACCACTCAGGCGATCGACAAGGTCTTCGCCCGCGACTGCAATCTGACGCCGGACTTCTATCTCGGCGAGGAGCTGGTATACAACAACTCCCATCCGTTCGGAAAGATCGTGAAGGAGATTCGCCGCGGAGCCAAGCTGCCGATGTCGGCCTGGAAGGCAGTGGAAGGTGATTCGGACTCCACGGTCAAGAAGGTTGCTTTCAAGCATCTGGCCGACGGACTCGTCAATGAAGAGCTTCCTGGTTTGACGGAGGTCCCTCCGGGGGCCGAGGACGCGGTGCTGGAGTCCGGCGATCTCCTGATTTCCCGGATGGGGTTTCCGTTCAAGGTCGCGGTCGTCGATCTTCGTGAGGAGAAGCTGGTCGCGGACGAGAACGTATGGATCGTCCGGATGGGCGGGAATCGGACGCTGGCCTATTATCTGCGGGCGTACCTGGAGAGCGAGCGTGGAACCCGGTGGCTCTCGCGGTTGAGCGCAGGGGCGACGCTCCGGACGATTTCGGCGAAGAACATCGAGAAGATTCCGGTCCCGGATGCGGACGAGAAGACCCGTGCGGCGATTGCCGAGGAGCTGGAGAGGATGACGATCCTCGTGCGGGAGAACCGGAAGCGGCTGGAAGAGTCGCTGGCCTCGATGAAGAACGTCTTTGATGATTTGAACAAGAACGGAGGTCTGTAAGATGGCGATCAAGAAGTCTCAGCTGTACACCAAGCTCTGGCAGGCGTGCGATGAACTGCGCGGCGGCATGGATGCGAGCCAGTACAAGGACTATGTGCTGGTGGTGCTGTTCATCAAGTACATCAGCGACCGTGCCAAGAACGGCGATGCCGATCTCTACATCGATCTTCCGGAGGGCTGCACCTTCGACGATCTCGTGGCGCTCAAGGGCAAGCCGGACATCGGTGAGAAGATGAATGTCATCCTCGCCAGGATCGGCGAGGCGAACGAACAGCTGGCGGACACGATCACGAACGCCGACTTCGCGGACGAACAGAAGCTCGGCAAGGGCAAGGATCTCGTCGAGACCGTCTCGAACCTGATCGGCGTCTTCCAGGACAAGGATCTCGACCTCTCTAATAACCGGGCGGCGGACGATGATCTCATCGGTGATGCCTACGAGTACCTGATGAAGAACTTCGCCACGCAGTCCGGCAAGTCCAAGGGGCAGTTCTACACCCCTGGCGAGGTGAGCCGCGTGATGGCGCGGGTCGTGAACATCGCCGAGGACAAGCGTCCGATGATCTCCATCTACGACATGACCTGCGGATCGGGTTCGCTGCTGATCCGCGCGGCGGCCGAGTCGGAGCGGAAGATGGACTCGATCGCCATCGAGGGTCAGGAGAAGGATCTTGCGACGATCGGCATGGCCAAGATGTCGATGGTCATCCACGGCATCGACGACGCGGAGCTGAAGCACGGCAACACGATCTCCGATCCGCAGCACAAAGTCGACGACACGCACTTGAAGACCTTCGACTACGGTTTCGCCAATCCGCCGTTCTCGGTGAAGGGCTGGATGAAGGGGGCGCAGGCGAATGATCCGTTCGGCCGTTGGGGCGTCGGCGACAATGTCGCGCCGGTTCCGCCGCCGAAGTGCGGTGACTATGCGTTTCTCCTGCACATGATCACCTCGCTCAAGTCGGGCGGCAAGGGTGCGATCATTCTTCCGCACGGCGTCCTCTTCCGCGGCAACGCCGAGGGCGAGATCCGGAAGTTCATCGTCGGGAAGCATATCATCGCGGGCATCATCGGGCTCCCGGCGAACCTGTTCTTCGGGACGGGCATCCCGGCGTGCATCATCATCCTCGACAAGGGCGGCGCGTTGACGTCGAAGGGCATCTTCATGATCGACGCCAAGGAGGGATTTGCCAAGGACGGTGCGAAGAATCGGCTGCGCGAATGCGACATCCGGCGGATCGTCGATACGTGGGAGGCGAAGGCGGACGTTCCGCACTACGCCCGGATGATCCCGTATGCCGAGATCGAGAAGAACGACTTCAACCTGAACATCCCGCGTTACATCGCGCCGGTGGACAGGGAAGTACATCAGGATATCGTCGCACACCTCAAGGGCGGGATCCCGGAGATCGACGCGGCGGTCTTCCCGGTGGCGCTCTTCAAGCATCTGCGGAAGGGGTATGTGAAGCTCAACGGTTCGGCGGACGAGGTCGCCGCGAACCTGGAGGCGGATCCCGTGACGACGGATGCCGCGGCGAAGTACACGAAGATGTATCGCCACTGGCTCGAATACTTCGACGATCAGGCGCACAAGGTGAAGCCTGGCGTCAATCCGAAGAAGCTGATCCACGAGTGGGCCGGATGGCTCCTGAAGGACACGCAGGGCTGCGGTTCGCTGGTCGATGCGTATGACGTCTACGAGATCCTGATGAACTACTGGTCCGAGACGATGCAGGATGACTGCTACCTCGTCTCGCGGGACGGATGGAAGGTCGAGCTGCTGCCTCCCGCCAAGAAGAACGCGACGTGGGAGAGCTACGTGTGCGATCTCCTGCCGGTCGAGGTGGTGGCGAACGCCCGCTTCAAGAAGGAGAAGGACGGCATTGCCCGGCAGAAGATCGAGCTGGAGGAGGTTCTCGCAAGTATCGACGAAATCGACGAGAAGCTGGGCGACGAGGAATCCGAAGAGGAGATCGACGAGGAGGCGCTCAAGGCCGAGCGGAAGAAACTCGAACAGAAGGCGAAGAAACTCAAGAAGTCCATTAAGGATGCGACGGAGGAGCTGACCACGGCAATCGTGAGCTACTATGCGAAACTGGATGAGGCGACCTTGAAGCGGCATGTGATTCGCGACAAGTGGATCGCGACGCTGACGGAACGCTTCGCCGCGGAGCTCGCCCGCGTGAAGGCGAGCATCGTCACGGACGTGCAGGGGCTCGCGGGGCGTTATGCCGTGACTCTGCCGGAGGTCGAACGGGAGGTGAGCGATCTGAGCGTCAAGGTCGCCGGGCATCTCGCGGCGATGGGAATCGAACTTTGAGGAGGGCGGAACTATGGCGAAGAAGAAAAAGAGCAATTGGGATAATCTGGAGCCGCAAAAGTCAAGTGCGGCGCAGTTCATCACGTATGTCGCGTCCGTAGGTGAGAGCTACGAGAAATACGAGCTTCGCTACGAGAACGAGAACATCTGGATGAGCCAGAAGACTCTTGCAGCGGTCTACGGCGTTGATCTTCGCACGATCAGTTATCACATCACGAATATCTTTAGTGATGCCGAACTGGACAAGGATTCAGTTATCCAAAAATATTGGATAACTGCTCCTGACGGCAAGAATTATTCGGTGAATCATTACAATCTGCAGGTTATCATCGCTCTTGGCTTCAAGATTGACAACGAAAAGGCCATCGCCTTCCGCAAGTGGGCGAATCAGATTGTCAGCGAGTACACGATCAAGGGCTGGGTGATGGACGATCAACGTCTCAAGGATGGAACGCCGATTGCCGACAAGTATTTCGAGCACTTGCTGGAGAAGATCCGTGAGATCCGTCTGAGCGAGCGCAAGTTCTATCAGAAGATCACCGACCTCTATGCGACAGCCGTTGACTATGACAAGACCTCGAATGTAACGCGGGTGTTCTTTGCGACGGTGCAGAATCGCATGCACCAGGCCGTGCACGGACGCACCGCGGCGCAGTTGATCTACGAACGCGCCGACGCTGAGAAGGAACACATGGGCTTGACGAGCTGGGAGGATGCGCCCGACGGAAAGATCCAGAAGTATGATGTTTCCATTGCAAAGAACTATCTCACGGAGGAAGAACTGGACATCATGGAGCGCCTGGTCAATGCGTTCATTGACTTCGCTGAGCTCCGAACCTTGCGGAAGATCCCGATGACGATGGAGGACTGGAAGAAGAAACTGGATGACTTCCTGGTTTTCTACGATAGACGTCCCCAGCCCTACACGGGTGATCCGGTGACGGCCTATCAGGCGCAGCTCCATGCCGAAACAGAATTCGAGAAGTACAAGATCGTCCAGGACAAGCTCTTCATGAGCGACTACGACCGCTATCTCCTCGCGCTGGAAGAAGAGATCAAGAGAGACCGTGGTGAGAGTAAAGGGAAATGATGACTAACTCCGGCGCTGATTAGCCAATTGTCAATTGCGAACGCACTGCGTGCGTAATCGAAAGGAAAAATCATGAGAATCAGACTGGACGAGGTGCATTACGAGATTGTTCATCGCTACGAGGTGAACACGGGGTCGTGTTGCCTTTTCCCGTCTGGATTCAGCTTTGACGAGAGTATCAACGCCTATTATGAGAACAAGCACGGCTACCGGTTGATGGTCACGCGCACGATGGATGGGAAGATGTCGTTCACCAGCGATTTCCCGCGTCCGACCGGCGAGGCGTACACATCATTGGAAGAAGCCAAGGACAGCGAAAGCTACAAGGGCTTTGTCGCCTTGGTCAAACGCATGAACAAGTATCGTCGCGAAGCAAGGACGGCGTTCGCCGATCCCGTGAAAGCCAAAAAAGCGAAAAGTCTGGCCGATGTGTTTGAGGCGATCGGAGAGGTGCTCGGCGAAGAATAAAGCGGAAGGTCTACCAGAAAATGAAAACGACGAAATTCAAACCCAGCGAAGTCGGTCCCATTCCTGAAGAGTGGGAGGTGAAGCCTTTCTCGGAGTGCTTCACGCTGATGCGCAATAACACGTATTCACGTGACTGTCTGACGGATCTTCCGGGCTCGGTTGCCAATGTCCACTATGGTGATGTGCTGATCAGGTACGGGGCCGTACTGGATTTTGAGAAAGATTCCGTCCCTTATCTGAAGTCCGGCGTGAAGCCGAACAAGGATCTCCTGAAAGACGGCGATCTGATCTTCGCCGATACGGCGGAGGACGAGACGGCCGGAAAGGCGGTCGAGGTGCAGGGCGTCCGGCCCCGGATGGCGGTCGCGGGATTGCACACGGTTGCCTGTCGCCCGCAGGATGAGATCTTCGCACCGCGCTATCTCGGCTACTACATCAACTCCGCGGCCTACCACAACCAGCTGCTCCCGCTGATGACTGGCACGAAGGTGACGTCCATTTCCAGGGCGGGTTTTGTGTCTACTCATGTTGCGATACCTCCGAAATCCGAGCAGGAGAAGATCGCCGAGGCGTTGTCTGATGTGGATGCGCTTCTTGCGGCGATAACGAAACTGATCGAGAAGAAGCGCGCGATCAAGCAAGGCGCGATGCAGGAGCTTTTGGGAATGAGGAATGATGAATTCGGAATGAGGAATGAGCCGATTCGCCGCCTCGCCGGCTTCAGCGGCGCGTGGGTGGAGAAGAGACTGGGGGAGTGCGGTTACTGTTACAATGGCATAACGGGGAAGTCGGCTAATGATTTTGGTCATGGTGAGGCAAAATACATCACTTTTTTAAATGTTCTCTTTAATGTTGTTATTCGTCAGGAATTATTTGAAGATGTTGATATTGCAGAATGCGAGAGACAGAACAAGGTGAGAAAGGGGGATCTCTTTTTTAATACGTCGTCCGAGACACCTGAAGAGGTCGGTTACTGTGCCGTTTTAGATGACGAAGTCCGCTCTGTGTATTTGAACAGTTTTTGCTTTGGGTTCAGAATAACCGATGAGACAGTTGACGGGAGGTTCATGGCATACTGGTTCCGTTCGTCAGGAGGTAGAGAACTGATGACGTTTTTGGCGCAGGGATCAACAAGATACAACCTGTCAAAAGAATCGTTCCGACTTGCGAGCGTTATTATTCCTCCCACCTTCGCCGAGCAGAAGGCGATCGCGGCGGTGCTGTCGGATATGGATGCGGAGGTCGCGGCGCTGGAGTCGAAGCGCGCGAAGTACGAAAGCATTAAGCAGGGCATGATGCAGGAGCTGCTGACGGGGAAGGTGAGTTTGGGATAAGACCATACAAACATCTACGATAAAGGAAAGAATACTTATGTTGAAGAAAGTTATTGAGATTTGTAATGTAGGTCGGTTTGCTGTCCTGCGTTCCGAAGGTGGAAATGAAGCCGAATTATCGAAGTATAATGTTATTTGTGCGAATAATGGTGCCGGGAAAAGCACGCTTTGTGATATCTTACGGTCTTTGGATAAGCGTGATGGCTCGTATATTGAAGGGAGAAGGAAATTTGGGGCAATAACAACCCCTAAAATCAAACTTCTCCTTGCGGATAACATGAGGAATCAAAGTGTACAGTTTACGAATGGCCAATGGTCAATAGAAAATTCACTGCCAATTTATGTATACGATGAACGCTTTGTGAGGGAAAATATTTATCTCGGCGATCAGGTATCTGTTCAGCATCGTCGACATATTTATAACCTTGCATTAGGGCAAGAGGGAGTTCGTTTAAATGCTGAAGTCGAACGAGCCGCACGGCAATATGAAACCGCAAAGGCAGAATTTGAGGTTGCCGAATCGAATTTAAGAAGATTGGTCCCTGCGGGGTATACGATAGATACATTTCGCAATCTTGAGCCGCTGGACAGTGAACAGCAAGTAGCGGCTTTAGAACAAGAGTTGCAGACGGCTAGAGCACAGTGTCAACAGCGAGAGAAGATCTTAAATAAAGCATCACTTGAGATGTTGCCGACAGCAGAAGTTCCAGCCGAATTGCCGAGCATTCTTGTCGAGACCATTGATGAACTAGCGAGGTCGGCGGAGGGCCATATAAAACAACATTTAAATACTCATACAAATGGTTCGTTGGCATTATCTTGGTTTCAGATGGGGGCGGGGGCTGTTTCTGGGGATGTTTGTCCGTTCTGTGGTCAGTCGCTTGTCGGTAATAGATTGTTAGATGAGTACAAATCGTATTTCTCGGGAGCAGTAAAGGACTTTGAAGAACGTAGAAACGACGTTAAGATTCGTGTTCGACGTGCTTTTGGAAATCAAGCAGTTCAGCAGATGACAGAGTTGATCCGGTCTAATTCGGATTCAATTGAGTGGTGGAATGATGTATGTCATCTCCCGATTACATGCCCTTCCATTGACAGTTGTCGGCTGGCAGAAAAAATGTCGGATACATGTAACACTCTTTTGGACGTTCTTGGGCGAAAGGAGGAGTGTTTGTCGAATGCAGTGACAGTTCTGCAAACAGAACAGGGTGTTCTTGATTCGTGGTGTCTAATGCAGCAGGAAATCAATAAGTACAACATCTCCGTTAATGCTGCCAACCAGATTATCTCTCAATGTCAAGCCTCTGTCAACTTGATTAATACGACTGCGCTTGAGCAACAACTTGAAACAGCCAGGTACCGTCAAAAACGACATACAGATGATGTTGTTAATGCTTACAGTAATTATGATTTAAAACTGCAAAGCAAGCAAGCGGCCCAGCGTGCAAAAACAGCCGCGAATAATGCGTTGAAGACGCAATCTGAACAGTTGTTTTCACAATATGGAGAGCGTATCAACCGCCATCTTGAGGATTTCGGCGTTTCATTTCGGGTGCGCAACCAAGGCATTGATATGCGTGGTGGCGCGTCCGGGAATTTGTCGCTTACATTGTCTGGGACTGAAATAGACTGTTCTGGTAATGCGGCGTCTGATCCTGCGCGGGCATCATTGGCGAATACATTAAGCGGGGGAGATCGTAGTGCGCTGGCGTTGGCATATTTCCTCTCATTTGTGGAGGGGGCCCATGAGGTCGAGCGGTCGATCATCGTATTTGACGATCCGTATCAGTCGCAAGATCGTAGTCGTTGTCAAATGACAATTTCCAAGATTGAGTGTATAGCGAATTCTGCGGCACAATGTATTGTTTTTTCTCATAACGAAGAATTTGCAAATCAAGTCTTTAGGATTCATATAGGGGAGAATGACAAGCGAATGTTTGCGATAAGCAGCGTTGGCGAGACAGTGTCTTTGAGGCGCAAAAACCCAACGGGAACCCCAACGAGTTCATACGAGTTGGACTATCAATCGATAATGGATTATATTAATCAACCGACTGATGAACAGTCGCGGTTGCTTGCGGTTGTTAGAAGTATACGCCAGATTCTGGAGGCTTATTTGCGTAGCAAATTTGTTGGAGTTTTTGGGGAGAATGTCTGGCTCGGTGGAATGATAGAGTCAATCCGTAGTGCCACTGAGACTAATAACCCAATTTTGAAAAGAAAGGATGGCGATACCCTTATCGACGAACTGACATGCGTAAATAATTACACTGCTAGATATCATCATGGTGATCGGGGCGACATGTTGGGTGTTCCAGACGCGCAAGAGCTTTTGGTACATGCGAAGCAAACGCTTGCGATTATTCGTAGATAGTATACAGTTTGATACTTTTGAGAGTGTGATCAGAATGTAAGAGCTAATGGGCATTCGACTGACGGACTTTGACTATACGCGACCGTATTACTATATGGTCACGCTGCGGCGGCTGGAAGGGCTCGCCGCGTTCTCGGCAATTGATGGTCGAGGGATTGTCGAGAATGCGATTACGCGGGCGTTTCATGACGTCATCAAGAACTTTCACTTGCAGTGGTATGTGGTCGAGCCGATCTGGTGCTACGTGATCATGCCCGATCACATTCATCTGCTGATCAAGCTGGCGGCAGGTGAGAAGAGGGTGGCGCTCGGCACGGTGGTTCACCAGCTCATGCGGGCTCTGGCGGGGGCGTATTGGGAGAACGCCCCGACAGAGCGGGGCAGTGCAACACAGGGAGCACGGTCTTGTGTTGCGCAGGGGCGCTCTGCCGCCCCGGTCTTCGCCCACGATTGGCACGATTGGATTGTGAAGCGTGACGGGCAGCTCGCCGCCTTTACGCGCTACATTCGCGAGAACCCTGCGCGGAGCTGGCTTCGCCGCTCTCATCGCGAGTATTTTCAGCGGGTTAACGAAATCGATTTTCTCGGGCGAAAGTGGTATGGCTATGGCAACGCGGAGCTGTTGAAGCTGCCGGTTATCGAGCCGTTTCGCTGCTCGCGCAAGTTGGCCGAGGACGGCGAAGAGTGGAACGCGGCGGTTGCGCGCGCTTCGCGCATCGGCCCGGGCGGCGCGGGCGTTTCGACCTTCATGAGCCCGTGCGAAAAGGCCTGCGGCCATGTACTCGGGCTCGCGGGCGGGCGGTGGATCGTGCTTTCGCCCGAGGGCTTCGGCGAGCGGTGGCACCCCGGCCGCCAATACGAGAAGTTTTGCGCCGAGGAGCGTATGCTCTTCATTTCGCTTTGGTCGGCGATGGCCCGTGAGCCGACAAGGGCCGAGCTCTACCAGCGGTGCCATGAAATGGGCGATTTGATAGACTGGCCCGACGGAGCGGGCCTGCGCAAGACAGGGCTTGCGCACAACTAACTTGGAGGTATAGAAATGACCGTTGAAATCGAACGCGCTGTTCAGAATCGGGTGATTGCGCTTCTGCGCACGAAGCTCGGGTATGGCTATTGGGGAAACCTCAAGGACCAGGACAACGGCAACATCAATGCCGCGGTGCTGGAGGAGTTCCTCGCGAATGTGCAGAAGCTGACGAAGGCGCAGATCTCGGGCGTTATCGCCAAGCTCAAGCAGGCGGCACACTGTGCGAACAAGACGGCGCTCTACAACGCCAACAAGGATGTCTACCGAATGCTGCGATTCCCCGTTCCGGTGCCGACCGAGCCGGGCAAGCCGATGAAGCAAGCGTGGCTCGTTGACTGGAAGAACCCGCTCAACAACATTTATTCGATCGCCGAGGAGGTCAGCGTTCCAACGACCGGCGGTGAGGCCACGCATCGACGTCCTGACGTGTGTCTTTATGTGAACGGCATCCTGTTCGGCGTCATCGAACTCAAGAAATCGACCGTGTCCATCGAGGAGGGTGTCCGCCAGAACTGGCGCAACCAACAGGACGGCGAGATCCCCGGCTTTTTCTCGACGACGCAGCTGCTGGTTTCTGGAAGCGAATCCGAGGGCATCAAGTACGGGACGACGCTGACGCCGCCGAAGTACTGGCTCAAGTGGAAAGAACCGTGCGGGAAACCATGTGCGGAGAGCGTGTTCACACCTGCGGAGGTGAAGAACGCGATGGACCGCTCGATCCTTCAGATGTTCGAGCCGAAGAGGTTCCTGGGACTCGTCCACGATTCCATCGTCTTCGATGCGGGCGTGAAGAAGGTGATGCGTCCGAACCAGATCTTCGCGCTCGATGCCGCCAAGCCGCGAATCGAGAAGAAGGAAAGCGGCATCATCTGGCACACGCAGGGATCGGGCAAGTCGCTGATGATGGTGTGGCTCGCACAGTGGATCCGCGAGAACCAGGAGGATGCCCGCGTTGTCATCATCACCGACCGCGACGAACTCGACAAGCAGATCACCAACGGGTTCCGCGAAGCGGGTGAGAAGCCGCATCAGGCGACCAGCGGAGACGACCTCATCGCGACGCTCAACACGAGCACGGACTGGCTGGTGACGTCGCTCGTCCACAAGTTCGGCATCGCGCGAAATCCGACGGCGGAGAAGCTCTCGGCCATCGACAAGAAGCTGCGCGGCAAGCCGACGGTCTCGCAGTACATGGAGCAGATCGCCGAGCACCTCCCCGCCGGG
>OIYS01001508.1_pt1 | contig 11452 bp, 15 predicted proteins | sample 1588271 | NCBI WGS metagenome assembly OIYS01 (sample SAMN03283286) | human gut metagenome | biome: human-associated habitat; material: feces | host: Homo sapiens | place: Peru | collected 2012
TATCATATTATTCAAGGCAAAGTTATTTAGAAGATAGAGCAGTTTTGTTTTCGGATATGATGGCTAGAACATCAACAAGGCCATATTACAATGATGGCACTCCACTAAATAAAAAAGCAAAATTAATAAATGATCAACTTCATAAATATTATAATTGTGTATCAAAATCAGCAAAAGAACATTGGGAAAGATTTATTTAAAGAAAGTAACGTGAATATTCAAAAAAACAAAAAAGCTGAAGAAAGCATTGTTGCTGGAGAAGGGATAAGAACTGTTATATGGATGCAAGGTTGCCCTCATTATTGTAAAGGATGCCATAATAAAGAAACAAATTTAAAAGAATTACTTTTAAATATAGATGTATTAGTAGATGGACCGTTTATACTAGAATTGAAAAGTTATGATGTTCTGTTTAGAGGTTCTAGTAATCAACGAATTATAGATTCTAAAAAAAGTATAATAGAAAACAAGGTATGTGAGATTCAAAAATAGGTTTTAATATGTCTTGTTATTTTAAATATAGGATGGTGGAAAATGAAAAAAATTGGAAAAGAAAATATAAAAGAGAGTATAAGTATTTTATTAAAAGGAATATATGCTGGAATAATGATAGGAATTGGAGGAACAATTTATTTAAGTGTTTCAAACCAAGTAGTTGGAGCTATACTTTTTGCAATAGGGCTTCTTACAATATGTGTTTACAAAATGAACTTATATACAGGAATGATAGGTTATATATTAGAAAATAAATTAGGGTATTTAAAAACTCTTATATTTACTTTGTTAGGTAATTTATTAGGAACAATCATTACAGCATTATTGATACTAAATACAAGAATTGTTAATATAAGTATTAGAGCAAGAGAAATGGCTATAATTAAAATTAATGATAATTATTTAAGTATATTCATATTATCCGTATTTTGTGGAATTCTTATGTATATAGCAGTTAATAATTTTAAAAAAGGAGAAGATTCTATAATAAAATATTTATCTATATTTATATGTGTAGTAGTATTTATTTTGTGTGGATTTGAACACTGTATTGCTAATATGTACTATATTTCATTAGCAAAAGCTTGGTCATTTAAATCTGCAATATCAATGCTGTTTATGATTTTAGGTAATAGTTTTGGAGCAATTATTATGTCATTTTTTAATAATAAAATCAAAATCAAATAGTAAATAAAATTTTTAAAAAATTATAAGAAAGTGTAAAAAGCTTTGCATAAAGATACCAATCTATGGTAATAAGATTTTTTTGAGATTGATAAAAATCAATCTCTTTTTTGTTTGAAGAAAACCCCCAGATAGTCTGGGGGTTCGATAAAGCTTTAGCGTTAAATTAAAAAATAAAACTCCTTCTAATATATTGTTGTTTCTTGCGGTCGCAACAAATATTATATTAGAAGAAGGACATTTATAATGAAAGAAATCAAAATAAATGATATAAAAAGTTTAGCACATACAACCTGGAATTGCAAATATCATATTGTATTTTATTACTTAAAGAACTAAATGCAACTTTTAAAAAATTACTATATTAACTTGCATTTACCTTTTTAAGTAATAAAATTTTTAAAAATATATTTTGAATTTAAAAATAATATGCTATTATTAATATACGGAGGGGGTAGTTAATTTATGAATCACAGTAGAGATAGATTAGAAGAAGATAACATAGTTGTAGCGATTGTTTTAAATAAATTATTGAAAAAAGTTAATTCAAAAATTATAGAAACATTTGGATTTAAATTTAGTAGATAAATTTAGAATTGATGAAAATTTGTTAAGCAGAAGAGTTTCTGATTTACCATGAAGAATTAATTAAAATAACAACTAAAGATAATAAAACTGCTTGGGTATGCACATTGTGTGGATATATATATGATAAAGAAGATCTTTAAGAAAACTTTAAAAGGAAATAAAGGTGAACTATATGAAGAATATTTATATAATAACGGGAGCTAATGGCTTTCTTGGAAATAATATTGTAAGATTACTTGAAAAAGATAATAAGAACGAAATAAGAGCATTAATTCTACCCAATGATAAAACAGATGCTCTAAAAGGGCTTAAATGCGAAAAATTCTATGGTGATGTAACGAAACTAGAAACATTAGAAGATATATTTAATATAGATCAAAAGATTAAAGAAAAAGCGAATATTTATGTTATTCATTGTGCTTCAATAGTATACATTGATAGTAAATATAACGAAAGAGTATATCAAGTTAATGTACAAGGAACTAAAAACATTATTCAAAAAACCAAAGAAATAAAAGCTAAACTAATTTATGTTAGTAGTGTACATGCAATAGAAGAAAAACCAAATCATGAGGTAATGGATGAAAATGCAAGTTTTGATCCAGATAAAGTTGTTGGTTTATATGCAAAGACTAAAGCTGAGACGACAAAGTATGTGTTTAATGAAGCAAGAAACAATAATTTAAATGCTTGTGTTGTCTTTCCATCAGGACTTCTAGGGGTAAATGATTTTACCAATACAAATATGACAGTTTTAATAAAAAATATCCTAAATGAAAAAGTTCCTTCGGTTACCGAAGGTGGATATGACTTTGTCGATGTAAGAGATGTCGCTAAAGGTATTATTAATGCTTGTACTAAAGGTAAAAAAGGAGAAGGATATATTTTATCAGGCGAATATGTAACCATTAAAAAAATAGCTGATTTGATATGTGAATATGGTGCTATAAGACCAATAACAAAAGTTGTTTCAATAAATATTGTTAAAAATATTGCTCCTTTATTTGAACTATATTATAGACTTAGAAAAAAAACACCGTTATTTACTAAATATTCATTGTATACATTAAAGGCCAATGCTAATTTTACAAATGCTAAAGCAAAAAAGGATTTAGATTATCAAACAAGAAATATTAAATATACAATTAAAGATTTAGTTAATGAAATAAAAAATAATAATAATTTATAAAATAAGAATATTCCTGTAATTGGTAGGAGAATGATATGAAAGACAAATTAAAAATACTTGCAATGATAATATTTGGAATTATAATAGGTGTTTTTTCAAAATATTGTGATACATCCGGTAAAACTTTTTCTCATTATTTTGGAATATTATCTTCTGGTATATTCTTTTGGTTTTTCATTGCTATTTTGATTTTATGTTTATCAAAAACAAGAAAGTTATTTAATTTATATTACTTATCATTTATGGGATCAATGCTTGTATCATACTATTTATATTCAAAGTATGTAATAGGTTATTATTATTCAAAAATAGTATGGTTTTGGATTATAATGTTATTTATAACAACAATAATTGGAAATATATTTTACAACATGAGAAAAACAAAATTATTTAGATGTCTATTTATTATTGGCTCTATTGTATTAATTATATATGATGGTATAAAATTATATGGTTTTGGGAACGGAACATTTATAATAGAAATAATTTTATCCATAATTGGTTATATAATAATAAATAAAGAATCTAATAAAAAAAATAGAGATGGAAATGAAAATAATGAAAGTGGTTTTTTTAAAAAATTGAAATGATTGAGTCTTTAAAAAGTGTTGAGTAACTAAAAAAATACCTCTTCATAATATATTTATGAGGAGGTTTTTTATTATTATAATTATAATTGGAATATTAATACCTTTTGTTGGAACCTCATTAGGAGCTTTCACTGTATTTTTCTTAAAAAATAAAATTAATAAAAGAATAGAAAATCTATTACTAGGATTTTCAGCGGGAGTTATGCTTGCGGCATCATTGTTTTCTTTATTAATACCATCTATAGAGCAAGCTCATAGTTATGGAAAATTAGAATTTATACCAGCGGCAGTTGGCTTTTTACTAGGAATGGCTTTCTTAATAATCGTTGATATATTTGAAAACAAAGATAATACTAAAAGTAAATTATCATTTGCTGTTACTTTACATAATGTGCCGGAAGGAATGGCAGTAGGTGTTGCTTTTGCAAGCTTATTAGTTTCAAATAGTGCTCTAAATGTAGCATCGGCGATGGCGTTGTCAATTGGAATAGCTATTCAAAATTTTCCAGAAGGGGCAATAATTTCGCTTCCTAAAAAAGCTCAAGGGGAAACAAAATTAAAATCATTTAAAGCTGGTGTTTTATCGGGCATTGTTGAGCCTATTGCTGCACTTATTACAATACTACTTATTAATATCATTGTACCAATTCTTCCTTATTTATTATCGTTTGCGGCTGGTTCAATGATTTATGTAGTGGTAAGTGAACTTATTCCTAATGGCGAAGACAAAAGGATAATAAATAATATAGGCATAACAATAGGGTTTGTTATTATGATGATTTTAGATGTCTTACTTGGTTAAGACATTTTTTTCTTTACACATAAAAGTAAACTAATACGATATTTTTGTTGTGGGGTATATAATAATTAAAGATAATAAAGATAGAGAGAGGTTTATATGAAAAATTTAAAAATATTTTTATTATCTTTTGTATTGCTACTTCCGGGATATGTAAATGCTTTAGAAAAGGAGCTTATAACAATTAAAGGTATATTACCTAAAAGTGTTATACTAGATGAAACGGATCATGATAAATTAATTATAATGGGTGATGAATACGAATGTAATTTAAAGGATACAAAATGTAATCTTTATTCATTAAGTATTAAGAATTTCGAAAGCGGATTAAAAAAACTAAATGAATATAGAACAAATTTATCAAATAAAGATTATTGTACTTTAAAAAATGATAGTTCTTCCGGCTTACGAGTTCATTGTGTAAAAAGATATGGTCACGAATTAGACGAGAGTTCGTTAATTATCGAAAAAGATACTAAATTTAAAGATATTAATTGTTATAGTGGTTATTACAACGGTAATACTTTTTATGATATTTGTGAGGTTGAAACTGAGGATGGCAAAGTAGGGGTAATAGATTCTGGCTATAATGAAAATGATGATCGCTATATAATCAAACCTGATTCCAACAATAAAATATATGAAGAAAACGATAATAGAAATATGCCAATTATAAAAATTGGTGATAAATATTATGTTGTTTCTGGTAATAGAAAGGCTTTAGAATATACTAATAAAAAATATGACATCAAAGATATTCGGCTATCTTCTTATACTAGTAATTCTAATAATTATATATATTATTCAAAAGATTCTCAAAAAGAAAGCGCAGTTATCTTTAATAACGAAAAAGAACTATTTACGACTGAAATAGGCGAGTTTGAAGTAGATTCCCTTCTTGCCGGATCATACTCATTAAATGATAAAATGTTTTATTGGCGGTATGCTACTTCAAGGATAACGGGACCCGCTCCAGTATACTTATACGATAGTGATAAAAAACAGTTGAGTAGCAAAATAGCTTATCCAATTGATAATAAAATGCTTATATATGATGATTATGATAAACTTATAGCAACGGATGGAAATAACATTTTGTTTGAACATAAATACAACTCAACTATATTTAGCTTTTATGGAATTTATGATAGCCCAAGTGATACTTATATATTATATAACTATTCTTACAATGACACTATAGCTCATGAAGAAGATGAAGAAAAAAACGCTGAAATATTAATATGGAGAGATAAAGTTAATAATGGTAAGGATCCAGAAAAACCTGAAGAACCTGAAAAGCCAGAAACTCCAGATAAACCAGAAGTGCCGGAAACACCAGAAAAACCCGAGACACCAGAAAAACCAGCCGAAGAAACTCCTGAGCATAAATGCGAAATAGTTGATGGAGTATATTATGATCCTAAAGGAAATAAAGTAAGCAAAAAGGATTATTTAAGTTACTGTGGTGCTGTAGATCCAGTACATAGCGGTTATGCTCTTCCAGTTATTTCCGTGATAGTTTTAGGTTTAATCGGATTAATTCTTTATAAGAAAAAAGGAAAGAATGTATTTAGGAAAATTTAAGAACGTGTAAATTAATTTACATTTTTAACGTAAACATATGCGAAATCATATGTTTTCTTTTGACAGTTGATTGTATTTTCTTTACTCTGAAAATAGAGAGAGGTTTATATGAAAAAAATATTTAATTTAGTAGTATTTATAGTTTTATTGTTCTTTGGCGTTAACAGTGTTTTTGCCGAAGAAAATCAACCGCCTGTTACGTGCCTAAGTTCTTACGAATTTATTTTTCCAGAGAACGATCAAAGTAAGTTTTTTTATGTTGATGATAACAATTATTATTTTGTTAATTGCGATCCGGATGAAAAACAAGATGAGGCTAAAGAAAAATTAAAAAAGGGCGAAATTAAACTTGATGATTTAAAAAGTATGAATATAGAATTATCCGCTTTCGATAAAAAAACGTATAACAGATTAAGCGAGTTAATTTCTAAAAGCACCAGAGCATTTTTTACACTTGATCCTGATTATAAAATATTTGAAGGCGATGATCAAAATCCTAAAACATTCGACTTTAATATTGCTTATACTCGAGAAGTATATAATGAAAAAGATGAACGCGACGTAATAGACGTGAATATATATTTTAAAATTGTAAATGGAGAATACATAGAATATGTTAAAGATGCTTCTACAGTAAAAGGCGACGATGACACGGTATACTATTTGTTTAATGACTTTATTGATTATGTTGGCTTTGACAATTTAAATTATAAAAATGTAGAACTCATTAGATCTGATTATTTTTATGACGATAGCGTTGTTGAATTGGACTACAGTAAAAATGGTGTTTATATTTCCGAAAAACCATCGTTGCAATTTAAATTAAACATGTTTAAAATAACTCGAAAAGTAAATGAAGATGCTAAGAAGCTTTATGATTTCCTTGAAACCGTCGCTGAAGATAACAAAATTGAACGTGCGTATTGTGAGGACGCTCTATATTGTGGAATGGAGTTTAAAGATAATTCCTACGATATTGGCTATGATGAGGGAACGCTTTTAATAGTTCGATATATTTACTTAGATGATCTTGATAAGATTGATGAGTGTAATAAAGACTTTATTGAATTTAACGCGGTTTTAATGAAATCATATGTTAAGCATTTTAAAAAAGATAATAAAATATACGAAAACTTTATAAAAAGCGATATTAGTAGATTTACGTGGGATGATAATGGCTTAGAGTTTAAAGAAACCGAAGATGAAATACTTAAATTTATAGTTCGTATGAATTTAAAAGATGGTATTTCTATTCCTGAGGTTTTAGAACCAGTGCCAGAAACGCCAGAAAAACCAAAGGAGCCAGCCGAAAAAACTCCTGAGCATAAATGCGAAATAGTTGATGGAGTATATTATGATCCTAAAGGAAATAAAGTAAGCAAAAAGGATTATTTAAGTTACTGTGGTGCTGTAGATCCAGTACATAGCGGTTATGCTCTTCCAGTTATTTCCGTGATAGTTTTAGGTTTAGTCGGACTAATTCTTTATAAGAAAAAAGGAAAGAATATAATTAATAAAATATAAGGGTAAATAATTTATCCTTTTTTTATGTTTTCAAGTTCATCTTGAATACGTTTTAAGGCATTTTCCAAAATGGTTATTTGTTCCTCGTTTGATATTACTTGTTCCGAAAAGTTATTTATTCCAGTGATGTTTGGATCCTCATAACCTCCTTTTTGTCTACCTTTTATTAGAACTTGTTGAGCGGCATTTGTAAGAATAACCTGGCCGACTAAAATAAGCCAGTTACCAATACTATTTTGTTCATTAGGAGTGAAGTCATCTAAAAAAAGAGCCCCAATAGCGACACCGCTTAAAGTAAAAAGAGTAGAATTATAATTTCCGGGAAATCTCTGCATAATATCGTCCTCAGTATTATAACTTTATTCGAAAAAGCACTAAATTTGCAAAAAATAAAAATATGTTTTATAATGTCTTCGGTGATATTATGCAAATTAATTCAGTTGAACTGCCCAATATAGCTGTAAGAACAAGTCAATATCCTACAGATAATCTACCAGAATTTTTGTTAGTTGGAAGAAGTAATGTTGGAAAAAGTAGTTTTATAAATACTATAATTGAAAGAAAAAACTTTGCTAGAACAAGTTCAAAACCTGGTAAAACTCAAACACTAAACTTTTATTTAGTTAATAAAAACTTTTATTTGGTTGATGTTCCTGGTTATGGTTATGCTAGTGGAGGAAAACAAATTCAAAAGAAATTTGGAATGATGATCGAAGAATATTTGAAAAACAGACCAAATTTAAAAGAAGTGTTTATGCTTATTGATTATCGCCATAAACCTACGGAAGATGATGTTTTGATGTACAATTTCTTGAAGTATTATAACTTAGAAATTAAGATAATTGCTACTAAATATGATAAAGTAGGTAAAAATGGAAGATTAAAACAAGATAAATTAATTAAGGATACTTTAAAGTTGGAAGATGATATGTTTATTCCATTTTCTACAATAACTAAAAAAGGTAAAGAGGAAGTTTATCAAGAAATTTCAGAAAAATTAAATTAAAGTCATTATTGGCTTTTTTTAATTTATAGATTATAATTAGGTTGGTGATTTTATGAATAATAAGGGATTTACTATGGTGGAATTGTTAGCAACAATTGGAGTTTTAGCAATAGTTATAACTATTGCTGTTCCATCGGTTATTTCTGTTTCAAAGCAAATTAAAAATAATATGTACAAAGCAAGAATTAAATTAATAGAAAGTAATGCTAAACTATGTGTTGAAGATAGAAAGTGTACAACCATTGATGGTAAAATAAAAGTTAGTGATATAGTATCAAATGGTTATTTAAAACAAGACGATATTACTAATCCGATTAACAGCAAACCTATGGATATGTGTTTTGTAACTATTACCGATAGTGGCAGCAGAGTAAGTGCCAGTTTTAATGCAACTGGTGAAGGTTGCCAAAGTAATTGATTAATGATATAGTATTACAACTTGAAAGGAGTTTATTATGAAAAGGACTGTTTGCTTAATTGGAAAACCTAATGTTGGAAAAAGTACGATTTTTAACAGGTTGATAAAAGAAAAAAAATCAATAATTATGGATACTCCTGGGATTACAAGAGATAGAATATATGGTACCGTTACTTATAAAAACAAATCGTTTTACTTAATAGACACTGGAGGAATTGATCTTGGGGATGGCGATTTCAACAAAAATATAATTGCCCAGGCTGAATTAGCCATCGATGAATCAGATATTATTTTATTTGTAGTTGATGGTAAAGAGGATTTAAGCAATAATGATTTTAAAGTAAGAGACATGCTTATAAAAAGCAATAAGGAAGTTTTTGTGATTGTAAATAAAATTGATAATGAAGAACGCAAAGACAACATATATGCTTTTTATGAATTAGGATTTGAACACATTTATCCGGTGAGTGGAGAGCATAATACAGGATTTGCAGAATTATTAGATGAATTAGTTAAAGATATGAAAGAAAGTGAACTTGATGAAGAAAATGATATTCTTAAGTTTTCTTTTATAGGTCGTCCAAATGTCGGAAAAAGTAGTTTAGTTAATGCCTTGCTTAATGAAGAAAGAGTAATAGTAAGTGATGTGGCAGGTACTACTAGAGACGCTATCGATACAAAATTTACATATGACCATAATGATTACATCGTTATAGATACAGCCGGTATGAGAAAAAAAGGTCATATTTATGAAAATGTTGAAAAGTATAGTTTGATTAGAAGTTTAAAAGCCATCGAAAGAAGTGATGTTTGCGTTTTAGTAATTGATGCCGAAGAAGGAATTATTGAACATGACAAACATATATTATCTTATGCTATTGAAAGTGGAAAAGGCGTAGTGATAGTGGTAAATAAATGGGATACTATAAAAGATCCGGATAAGGAACTAAAAAAATGGAAGAGAGATATTTTAAATAATTTTCAATTTGTTCCTTATATAAATATTGTTTATTTATCGGCTAAAACAAAAAAAAGAATTCATATGCTTATGCCTGAAATAATAAATGCCTATAATAATAATAGAAAAGAGATAAAAACGTCGGCTTTAAATGATGTTATTACGGAAGCTTATAATTTACATCCTGCGCCATCTTATAAGGGCAAAAGATTAAAAATTTATTTTGTAAGTCAAACTGCTACGCGTCCTCCAAAATTTACATTCAAAGTAAATAATAAAGGACTTGTACATTTTAGCTATGAAAGATATTTAGAAAATAAAATAAGAGAAAACTTTGATTTAAAAGGCACTCCTATAATTTTACAGTTTAAAAACAAACTTGAGAAAAATGAAGATTAAAAAGAGCAGAAATTATTTAATTTCTACTCTTTTTGAATCATAACGCTTATCTTGAATTACTTTTGTTTCATCAAAAGTTACTAAATCAGATACGTTAATATTTAATCTTTTGGCTAAATCATCTAAAAAATTAACAGTAATATTAACTTCACCGCGTTCAACGCTAGCTAAATACTTATACGATAGGCCAAGATTGTGATAAAATTCTTCTTGACTTTTATTAGCCGTATAGCGCAAATATTTTAAATTGATTCCAATGATTTTTCTTGTATTCATAACCGCATCACATTTAAAAATATATTTCCTAACAGCTAAAAAGTCTACCTGGTTATAACTTTATAAAATTGACAAACTAAAAAAAATACTATATTATTAAATGGGAGAAGATATAATGGAAAGAAAAAAACATGAGAAACTAGAAGCTCTTAGAGTGGCTAACAATTACTCGTTTATGGACATGGCGCAAATGCTAAATATTAGTAAATCTTACTATTGGCAAATTGAGAATGGAAACAGAAATTTATACTATGATCTTGCAAAGAGAATTGCTGCAATATTTAATTTAAAACCAGATGATATTTTCTATGAGGATTTTGTAAACAAAGAATCTAAGTAACTTTAAATTGCTTTTGCCATATATTATTCTAGGAGGATAAATATGGCGTTTAGTGATAACTTTTTTAAAAAGGTTGAGAAAAAGACTAAGGTTGATAAAAATACGATTTTATCTTTAGCTGAAAAATTACAAAATGGTAATATGAAGGATGAGAACACATTAAGAGAGATTATATCAACTTTAAGCAAAATGACTAATAAAAAAGTCACAAAAGAACAAGAAAATAAAATAATTGAGAGAATAGTAAATGATAAAGTTCCAAAAGGAGTAGAAAAAATGTTTTAAAGATTATTTGATAATCTTTTTTTTCATGGTATAATACTAACTATGAAAGAAGGAATTATAATGAATAACAAGGCAATAACAAGTCGAGATGTTGATTTTGCTAAGTGGTATACAGATGTTGTAAGAGCTGCTAAGCTTGCAGATTATTCATCTGTCAAAGGATGTATGGTTATTGAACCCAACGGTTATGCTATTTGGGAAAAAATGCAACAAGTACTTGACAAAAAGTTCAAAAGTTTAGGACATGTGAATGTTCAATTGCCGCTTTTAATTCCGGAAAATTTATTAAAAAAAGAAGGAGAATTAGTTAAGGGCTT
>OIYS01001510.1_pt1 | contig 11447 bp, 6 predicted proteins | sample 1588271 | NCBI WGS metagenome assembly OIYS01 (sample SAMN03283286) | human gut metagenome | biome: human-associated habitat; material: feces | host: Homo sapiens | place: Peru | collected 2012
TGGTGTGGCTGATTCAAGCCTCGGCTTGAAATCAGACATGCCACAGCACTAACGATAGGTGCGAAGCACTGGCATCGCTAAAAGGCTGTTTTTTATGTTTTTGTTTCTGTGCCCCCAGCATTTATCCACCGAACCATATTTTCGGCTGTGAAAATGCGTTTTCCGAAAATTCACCAAATTATTTGCCGGTTTGGAGAATTTGAGCCGATTTTATTTGCGAGAGTTGCAAAAAAAATGTAAATTCGTAACGAAACCAAACAACGGAAATTATTAACTAAAAATATCCCATAATACCGCTTATCATGAGTTATCTTAAATTTGATAAGAATCTTTTGATTAATCTTGAGCAGTCGCTCCGCTTGGAGGTGCTGCGCACGAATCAATCTGGTGCATACCACTGCACTACCATTGTGGGAGCCAACACAAGAAAGCAGCACGGACTTCTTGTGATTCCTGTTCCTGAAATAGACGACAACAGCCATGTGCTCTTGTCGTCGCTTGATGAAACGGTGATTCAGCACGGTGCGCCTTTCAACCTTGGCTTGCACAGGTATTCCGGTGGCGTGTACAGTCCTAATGGTCACAAGTACATCAGAGAGTACGATTGCGAACGTGTGCCTACTCACACGTTCCGTGTAGGTGGCGTGATTCTGAAGCGTGAGAAAATCTTTATCACCAACGAGAATCGTATCCTTATCCGCTACACCCTGGTAGATGCTCACTCTAAGACCACGCTCCAGTTCCGTCCATTCTTGGCGTTCCGTAATGCAAACGACCTTTGTGTTGAAAACCAAGTGGCAAGTCGCGATTACAAGGAAGTGTCGAACGGCATTTCCACATGCATGTATGAGGGCTATCCTGAACTCTTTATGCAGGTGAACCACAAGCCTAAGTTTGTGTTCGACCCTCATTGGTATAAAGGCATCGAGTATATCAAGGACCAGGAGCGAGGCATTCCTTACACCGAGGACCTGTATGTGCCTGGCTACTTTGAGGTGGACATGAAGAAGGGCGACACCATCATCTTCTCCGCTGGCGTGAGCGAAGTGAACACTCGTATGCTCTCCAAGATGTATGAAGATGAGATTAAAACCCGCACACCTCGCACCAGTTTCTACAACTGCCTTAAAAACAGTGCAAAACAATTTTATGTGACCAACGCCGACGGGCATTATATGCTTGCTGGCTATCCATGGTTCAAGTTGCGTGCGCGCGATGAGTTTATCGCTCTCCCAGGTTGCACGCTCTCCAACCACCACCGCCCCGACTTCGAGGCTATCATGGACACCGCCAAAGAGGCATTCATTCGCTGGATGGAAACTGGTGAGCCCGACAAGCATTTGCAAGGCATCGACCTTCCCGATGTGCCACTGTGGGCTGCTTGGGCCATTCAGCGCTATTCACACGATACCGATGTGCCTACTGCACGCGAGCGTTATGGCGAACTGGTGGCACAGCTCATCGACTTCATTATCGACGGCAAGCACCCTAATCTGCAAGTCGACGACAACGGCTTGGTGCGCACCGATGGCACACGCCAACCTATGTCGTGGATGGATTCTGCGCGCCCCGATGGCACTCCGCTCATTCCTCGCACCGGCTATCTGGTGGAATTTAATGCGCTGTGGTATAACGCGCTCATGTTCCTGCTTCAGATGTATGCCGACGACAAGCAGATGCAGAGCCGTGTGGAACGCTGGCAGAAGATTAGCGACGCTTACGCCGAGTCTTTCGCCCCCACATTCCTTAACGACTACGGTTATCTCTACGACTATGTGAACGGCTCATACACCGATTTGAGCGTTCGTCCAAATATGGTGATTGCAGTGGGTGTTGACCACACGCCGCTCGACCGTCGTCAGCGCAAACGCATCCTCGACTTCGTCACCCGCGAATTGCTCACCCCTAAGGGACTGCGCACATTGAGCCCTAACAGCTACGGTTACAATCCTTGGTATGTGGGCAATCCTGAGCAGCGCGAAAAGGCTTATTATTCTGGATCGGCTCGTCCTTGGCTTATGGGCTTCTACTGCCACGCCTATGTGAAGGTGTTTGGCATTGGCGGTCTCTCGTTCGTAAATCGCATGATGATTGGCTTTGAGGACGAAATGTCGCAAGGCGCTATCGGCACCCTGTCGGAACTTTACGACGGCAACCCACCATTCATTGGCCGTGGCGCAGTGAGTTTCGCCGCCAATGTGGGCGAGATTCTCCGCGTGTTGCGTTTGTTGAAAAATCTTGATGTTTAACCGTAAATTGATATTAACCTGACGATATGAAAGCTTTAATGTTTGGTTGGGAATTTCCCCCTCATATTCTCGGTGGTCTCGGAACCGCAAGCTATGGTCTTACGAAAGGTATGTACGATTGCGGCGACATGGACATCACATTCGTTATACCCAAGCCTTGGGGCGACGAAGAGAAGGGATTTGCACGAATCATTGGCGCCAACACCACGCCTATCGCATGGCGCGACGTGAGCAGCGAATATGTGCAAAGCCGTATCGGCAATGTGATGGACCCTCAGACTTATTTTGATTTGAGAAATCACATCTACAGTGATTTCAATTATATGAACACCAACGACCTGGGCTGCATCGAGTTCTCCGGTCGTTACCCCGACAACCTCGTTGAGGAAATCAACAATTATTCGATTGTGGCTGGTGTGATTGCACGCACCATTCCATGCGATATTATCCACTCTCACGACTGGCTCACCTATCCTGCCGGCATTCACGCCAAGCAGGTCACAGGCAAGCCATTGGTGATTCACGTTCATGCCACCGACTTCGACCGAAGCCGTGGCAACGTCAATCCCACAGTGTTCAATATCGAGAAAGACGGCATGAACAATGCCGACCACATTATCACTGTGAGCAACCTTACTCGCCGCACCGTGATTGAGAAATACGGCATTTCACCCGACAAGGTGACCACTGTGCACAATGCTGTGGAGCCGCTGAGCGAGGAGTTGCTCAACGTTACCGTGCCGCCAAAGCACGATAAGGTGGTAACTTTCCTCGGCCGCATCACCATGCAGAAGGGACCCGAATACTTTGTGGAAGCAGCCGCACAGGTGCTGAGCAAGGTGCGTGGCGTGCAGTTTGTGATGGCTGGCGGTGGCGACATGATGGAGAAGATGATTCGTTTGGCAGCGCGTCGTGGCATCGCCGACCGTTTCCACTTCGCAGGCTTCCTCCGAGGCAAGGAGGTGTACGAGATGCTCAAAGCCAGCGATGTGTATATCATGCCATCGGTCAGTGAGCCATTCGGCATTTCTCCACTCGAAGCCATGCAGATGGGCGTACCGTCCATTATCTCCAAGCAGAGCGGCTGTGCCGAAATTCTTAATAATGTGATTAAAGTTGACTATTGGGACACCAACGCCATAGCCGACGCCATCTATTCTATCATCAAGTATCCTGCCATGTATAAGGAACTGCGCGAAAAGGGACTTGAGGAAGTGAAGCAGATTGTGTGGGAAAAGGCAGGTGCCAAAGTCATCGACATTTACAAGAGTCTCGTCAACCGATAAAACAATCTTAAACGAAAAAAACAACAACTAAAAAATAAAGCAATGAAAGCAATTTGTTTTTATTTCCAGATACACCAGCCATTCCGTCTGAAGAACTATCGCTTCTTCGACATTGGTAACGACCATTACTATTACGATGATTTTGCCAACGATGAAATTATCACCCGCATTGCACAGCGCTCATATTTGCCAGCCAATGCAATGCTCCTTGAAATGATTAAGCAGTATGGCAAGAAATTCAAAGTGGCATTCTCAATCAGCGGCTCCGCTCTTGAGCAACTCGAAATCTATGTGCCAGAGTTCATCGAGTCGATGAAGGAATTGGCTGACACCGGCTGCGTGGAATTCCTCAGCGAAACCTACGCCCACTCGCTCGCTTCGCTTGAAGATCCCGATGAGTTTGTGGCACAGGTGAAGGACCACGACAAGAAGATTTTCCAACTCTTTGGCAAGCACCCAGTGGTGTTCCGCAACACCGAGCTTATCTACGACGACGACATCTCCGCTATGGTTCAGAATATGGGCTTTAAGGGCGTGATTACCGAAGGTGCAAAACACATTTTGGGTTGGAAGTCGCCTAACTACGTTTATTCTTCACCTGTGGCACCAAAGTTGAAGTTGCTGTTGAAGAACTCTAAATTGAGCGACGACATTTCGTTCCGTTTTAGCAATCCCGACTGGGCATCATATCCGCTCACAGCCGACAAGTATATCGACTGGATTGCATCACTTCCAGAAGAAGAACAACTCGTCAACCTCTTTATGTACTACGAGACTTTCGGCGAAATGCAGCCACGCGAAAGCGGTATCTTCGAGTTTATGAAGGCACTGCCACGCTTCGCAGCCGAAAGGGGCATCGAGTTCTTCACTCCAAGCGAAGTGATTTCAAAAATGAAATCGGTGGGCGAAATGCCAGTGATGCACCCAATTTCTTGGGCGGATGAGGCGCGCGACACCAGCGCATGGCTTGGCAACACTCTCCAGCAGGAGGCTGTGAAGAAACTCTACTCCATCGGTGAGCGTGTGCGCCTTTGCCAAGACCGCCGCATCAAGCAAGACTGGTACTACCTCCAGGCAAGCGACCACTTCTTCTATATGAGCACCAAGCACAACGAAGACGGCTCAGTGCACTCGCACTACAGCCCCTACGATTCGCCCTACACCGCATTCACCAACTATATGAATGTGCTTAGCGATTTCATGATTCGTGTGCAGGAGCAATACCCAGAGTCAATCGACAATGAAGAATTGAACGCATTGTTGCTCACCATCCGCAACCAATCTAACGAAATCAGCCAACTCAACCGCGAGGTGGAAATGCTCCGCAACAACATTGTGAAGGACACCACAGGCGATTTCCCAGTAGATGAACCAGCACCCGAAGAAAAGCCAGCCAAAAAAGCACCAGCCAAAAAGGCACCAGCAGCCAAAAAAACGGCAGCAAAGAAACCCACAAAAAAAGCAACAAAAAAATAACCCAATTATCCCATAAACAAACAACTACCGAGGGCGGATTTCCAGAAAACCCCGCCCTCATTTTTTCCACCCCCACCACCAAGAAATCCCTAAAGCTAAAACAACCTCACAATCAGCCCCCTCACCGTCTGCCGAAAGCGTCCGACATGTCAGAAGGGTCTGTCCGGGTCTGTCAAGGGTCCGAAAAAATCCCATCCTAAAACCACCTATTTCTCAAAAAAAATCACTAACTTTGCTAATTAAGCATTAAATTCTGAAAAAGGCCATATCTCATAAAAAACAACGGCATTATTGCTGAAACATCATACAGATTTAACCTTTGTAGTTCAACAGGTTAGGCCACCTTTAGATGCTACATTGATTTTTTTTGAATATTTTATGACATTTAAAATAGCATCACTTTTTTCTGGGTGCGGAGGACTTGACTTAGGGTTCTCTGGTGGTTTTACATTCTACAACAAGCGTTTTAAAAAATTAAACACGAAAATTGTTTTTGCAAACGATTTCGATAAGGATGCCGCAACTTGTTATAATACTAATCCGTTGCTTGTTAAAGACGGAACTAAATGTTTATTAGAAGATATTCGTAATATAAATGCTGATACGATTCCTGATTTTGACATTTTATTGGCAGGATTTCCTTGTCAACCATTTTCAAACGCAGGCAATAGAAAAGGCATTAATGATAAAAATGGAAGAGGCACTCTGTTTGAGGAATGTGAACGCATTCTTAAAAACAAAGTAGAAAAAGGGCGTCGTCCAAAGGCTTTTGTCTTTGAAAATGTGCGTGGTATAATGTCTTGCCACATGGATGATGGTACTCCTGTGACTGAGGAAATCCAAAAAAGAATGGAGAAGTTAGGATACAACGTGTCCTGCAAGTTGATTTGTGCCTCAAATTATGGAGTTCCGCAGCAAAGATACAGATTTCTAATCATCGGTGTTGATAATGTTTTTGAACATTTTGATTTTAGATTGCTGGACAAAATAGTTGAAAGTAATAAAATTCCATCTGTTTCTCATGGCACACATGAAGCACTTTTATTAGGTTCTATTCTTCAAGGATTACAAGAGCTGCCTGATAATGACTGTTGGGAATATAGTTTAACCACACAAAAAACGGTTGAACTTATAGGACCTTGTTCACATGGAAAATCTTTAGACTCATTATTTCGCTCAAAATTTTCAATATCAAATTTGCCAAAAGTAGCATTTGAAGGAAAATCGTGGAAAGATATCCCATATGAATTATTATCCCCCCGATTCAAAAGGATTTATGATGACCCCAAACGTTATCATTCACCTAAATTTTTTCGTCGTTTTGCATATGGAGAAATAAATGGAACAATTACGGCTTCTGCTCAACCTGAAAATTGTGGAATTACGCACCCCATTGAAAACAGAAGATATACGGTGAGAGAAATTGCTCGCATTCAATCATTTCCAGACAATTTTTTATTTACAAGCATTCCACTTCAGTCTCGATATAAAGTTATTGGTAATGCGGTTCCACCAATTCTTGGTTGGGTTGTAGCTTCTGCCTTAATTACTCATATCACTAAATAATTTAAAGATGGCATACCTTTCAAAACAGGCAATTCTTATTGCATATGGTAAGTTAGCGAACCTAACTGATGACCCTTCTGCTCAAGGTGCAACACAAGTAACGAGTGCTATAAGGTATTTATTGGCACTTGATAACTTCTATAAAAGATTTGGTCGCTCATGTGATACCTCAAAACAAGAAGACAAGAATCTTTTCATCGAGTTTGTTGGAACGGTTGTTGCTATAAGCGACAATTACTATACTGTAAATTTTTATAATTCGTTTAAACAGAGTTCAGATTTTTCTATAGGTAGTAATTTTTTCTCCGTCAATGCCGTAAAAGGCTCAACAATAAATCCAAAGCTGGAATTTAAATTCCCGAAAAGAGGAAACTTCCCGCTTTTTATAATAAAAAATGGAGAACTTATAGAGAAACAAGAACTTTTACCTAATATAGATCATTATTTACATAATCTTGAATTAAAAACAGCTTTTACAATTTGGCTTGCTAGGTATGCAGAAGTAAATCCCAATTCGTTTTATGAAGACCTTAAACTTTATTTGAGCACTTGTTATTCAGAAAAGTTGGTTTCTTTATTGATTCCAAATGAGAGTGATATTGATTTAAGTCAATATGCTTCTTTCTGTGACAAAACTTCCTCATTAATAATAGACGATTTTCAGAAATCAAATGGCAAGGTTAAATCTATGCAAGTTCCTCTTTTGCCAACAAATGAACTTTCAAAAAAAGTTCGAGAAAGCTTTGAACTTTTTTTGGAACTTACTAATAAACAAATGGCGAATCGTTCTTGGTATATCACATTACTCGACAAATTAAAGGACATAAAATCAGTTTGTTCTGAAATCACATCAATATATCAAATAGTTTCTGCTCAAGAGCTTAAAGCGTTAATAAAAACTAACAGCTCTTACGAACCACTTCTATCGCCTAATTATCAAAAACAGGACAACATAGACTATTATACTTGGACTATTTTCCGCCATTATCTCAATTACTTAACGATACTTGAAAAAAGTGATTTTAGAGCAAATATTGATGACGGAATAAAGAAAGCTTTTTCGGTAGAATCAGAAAATGTTGATAATGATATAAAAATGTTATTATTAGCAATGCGAACCAAGCCGTTCTTGTTGCTTGCTGGCATATCTGGTACTGGTAAAAGTCGCATTGTAAAGCAAATGGCTTTCGAAAGTTGTCCAAATATTGAGCAGCTTCGTGACGATTTGACGGCTCCTGGCAACTATGAACTTATCGAAGTGAAACCTAATTGGCACGATAGCACCGAACTACTTGGCTATGAAAGCGAAATAGGTGGTCAGCATTATGTGCTCACTCCTTTTGTGAGGTTTTTGGTTAAAGCTATGCGTTTTAAAAAGGCTCCGTTTTTTGTGTGCATGGATGAAATGAACCTTGCCCCTGTTGAGCAATACTTCGCAGAGTTTTTGAGTGTGCTTGAAAGCAGACAGCTAAAAGAAGGCGTGATTACAAGTGAACCACTCATAAAATCTGAAATATTCGCCAAATATGAAAATACGCTTAAAGATGAACTATTTGGTATCAAGCGAAACGAACCTAAAAATTATGGAAGTGCTACCGAAGACAAAAATGTTGAATATGGCGACTTCAATAATGTTTATGAAGAATTAAAGAAAAACGGTCTTCGATTGCCAAGCAACTTGATTGTAATAGGCACTGTGAATATGGACGAAACCACGCACCAATTTTCTCGCAAGGTTATCGACCGAGCAATGACTATAGAAATGAACATTAAAGATGATAGGCAATCATTCGATGACTTCTTCAAAGAAGAATCATTGCTTGAATACAAGGAAAATCCTGTAGATAAGAGTTTATTCTTGCCTAAAGTGGTGCAGGCATCAGAGGCATTGCAGATACTTAGCGAAGATGATGCTGATTATTTAAAAAAGAATGTTCCGCAACTGCTACATGACCTCAACTTTGCATTAAATAATACGCCATTTAAAGTTGCGTATCGTGTGCAGAATGAATTGGTATTATATTTTTATTCACTTCGTGAAGAAAAACTGGAAGAATCGGCAGAAGATTTGCTTAAGTTGGCATTTGATGCTATTTTGATGATGAAGGTGCTACCACGTATAGAGGGTGATGAAGATTTGCTGAAAGAGCCTCTAAAAGATCTTGAAGAGTTTACTCAATACTATCCTGAATCGCATAAAAAAATTGAGGAGATGATAGCTCGTTTGGATAGAGCGCACTTTACAAGTTTTTGGCCATAATTTGTGTGAGCGATGGATGTGTTAAGATTCTTGAGCGACAATAATCGTGTGGAAGTGATTATTGGTACAGCTGCCAACATCACAAACTGTTGGCAGCGCTTTCGCGCGCGTGTCGGAGAGAAATCTGTCACCTATTGCGACTATGTTTCCACTATATCTGGTTCGCTGGCTTTGGCATTGCCCACTAGTGGTCACCAGCTTACTGATATTGGCGTTGAAACCACAGAGTGGAATGCACATCCTCCTGTTTTCTATGAAACTGCCGTTTACAATGTGAGCATCTACTTGAGCGACATTGAGGATAAACCATGTGTGATTCACAAACTCAAAGAAGTTAGCGAATTGTTCACGGCAATTAGTGTTGGCGAAAATAAGTGGGTGCTTACTGCTCCGCTCTCGTTTCTCAATGAACCCGGCATATTTCAACTCACATTTAAATATAAGCCAATTGCACAACAAGAGCGCACCGACACTCTATCGTTTCGCGTTGTGTCGCCAAAGCTTGATACAAAAGATGACTATTTGCACATATTGAATGAAATTAATAGGGAATACAATGAGATAGTGTTCCAATATCTCACCAAGACTGTGCAAAATCTTGACAAAGGTGGTCGAACTGACAACGATGTGATTTGGCTTTCAATTTTCCGGCAAGTGATTGACGAATATATTAAAGCCGTAACTTACATAGTGAACCGTCCGCACTTGCGAGCCACAAAAGAAGTGCATTTCAGTAAAGCCGACCGCATAAAGCGATGGACGCCTAAAATGGCTCAGCGATATGCACAAAGTGAAGCAAGAGGTTCACTTGACCACGACTTTTTTCGCCATGAAGTGACTATTAACACAAGTAATACTGCAGAAAACCGTTTTGTGAAATTCTCGCTTGAGCGCATTGGCCGTAGGCTTGCAAAGGTGTTTGACTACATTCGCAATCACGGTAAAGAAATTGCTGACGATGAGTTGGAGTCGCTTGACGAGTATTCCAAAAAATTGCGAAAACTCACAAATTCGCCTCTGTTTCGTGGTCTAAAAGCCGAACCACTTCACAACGAGAGCTTGGTGCTTCAAAAGCGCACAGGTTATTCACAAGTGTATCGTTACTGGATAATGTTACAGAAGGGTATCGAACTCTTTAATGGAAGCACTCAAATTGGCGTTCGTCCAATTTGGGAACTGTACGAGTTGTGGTGCTTCTTGAAAATGCGACAAATGGTGGCTCATATCCTTGATTTGCATTTCGATAACGAAGATGAAATCGTGGAGTATCCGATGCCTATGATAGAACCATTTACCGAAAACAATCAAGAACACACTGTTTTTTATCATACTAATGGCGATGAAGTGAGGTTGCATTATCAGCATACTTATAACAGAAATAGTGGTGATGTGCATACTGCCACCACCGACAATCGTCCCGATATTGTTCTCACTATTCACAAACCCGATGGTTTTGAACTCACATATTTGTTCGATGCAAAATATCGTGTGTGCGATGACAGCGAATTTACTAAAGAGGATTTGGACGAAATTAATTCGCTTCGTGCGGCTGATTACCCACCAAGTGGAGCTATCAATCAAATGCACCGTTACCGTGATGCTATTTATTATGGCGATAAAGTGAATAATATTCGCCTGCACTCGGCAAAAGAGATTATTGGTGGCTACATTCTGTTTCCAGGTCGTGGCGATGATGATGCTGTGCGTAATCGTTATTTCTTTAAAAGTATAGCCACGGTGAATATTGGCGCATTCCCGCTTTTGCCCGACCATACTGACCCCAACAATGAGGGTAGTTTGCTTTATGAGCATCTCACAAAAGTTCTTACTGAGCTATCAGCCTATGAACAAATTCGTGGTTCTGTACCACAGCACGGTCTCGTCTACTCTCGTTCTGTTGTCGAAAGCAACGACCTTGTGCTTGTGGGGTATTATAAAGACAAAGCACATCTTGATTGTATTTTCAATAGCAAGCAGTATTATGTGAGAATTGGCAATCGGAAAGGTTCTATCAAGCTTACTGTAAACCCAGCGGATTGCAAATATCTTTTACTGCACTGCAAGCAAGAGAAAATAATGTTGAAATTAAGCGTTTCTGCACCAAAAGTCTTTATCAGAAAACAACTGTATGAATCTTTCCCTTTCCTAAAAGAAATAGACAAAGGAAATGAAGACAAACAATTCGAACCATATATGGTTTTCAATATCGACTCAACAGAACCTGTGACATTTAAGGACATAGATATTACCCATGCGAAAATCAAAAGGGTAGGCAACCAGGCTGCTAACAGTTATTTTTCTACCCTTAAAGAACTGTTCACAAATTAGTATATATATAAGTGTATCTAACCTATGTGGAGCAAGAATAGAAAAGGTAGGTGCTAATAGGCTTCAAATGGATAAAATCGGTGTTCCCTTGTAGAAAAAAATGAACCCATGTCAAGGAAAAATCCGTGAGTTATCTGTGTGAGAAACACCCATTTCACTCTTTTGGCATTTACGCACAATCACCTAACCATTATTTTTGCTCCAAGTTCTTTGAAGTCGTGTTTCTCAACTGGTGTTTCGGGTGTTTCGGGTGTTTCAGGTGTTTCGGGTGTTTCGGGTGTT
>OIYS01001513.1_pt1 | contig 11423 bp, 6 predicted proteins | sample 1588271 | NCBI WGS metagenome assembly OIYS01 (sample SAMN03283286) | human gut metagenome | biome: human-associated habitat; material: feces | host: Homo sapiens | place: Peru | collected 2012
CGCAGAAAAAGCGAAAACATTAAACTTTAAGCAGGAATCCGTCAGGATTCCGACCATTTATATACCGTATGGGACATACTAAAGCTCAATTATCATTACTTGTTTTCGCTTTTTCGGTCCGGACGATTTTAGCCTCGCCGAGAGCTTTTTCGGTCTGCGCTTTTTTTAGCCACGCCCACAGCAGTTCTTATATTTTTTGCCGCTGCCACACGGGCAGGGATCGTTCCTCCCGACCTTATTCGCCTTTTCCTTCTGAAGCTGTGCGCGTGTAAGCTGCTGCATGGGCGGACGGATAAGAGGTCCAACTCCCTGTGCGGGAGCCGCGCCGTTCTGTGCAGGCTGCGCGGGTGCGCGGCGGATAACGACGGGGCGGGCGGGCGCTTTGCCCTCAAAGCCCTCGCCGGTGACCTTAGCCACCTCCTCGCGCTTTATCTCAACATGCGGGCGCGGGATGACCGAGAGAACGCCGCGGACGGTATCCGCGCGTATCATTTCGCTCATCTCGTCGAACAGATCCGCACCCTGAATGCGGTACTCGTTGATCGGGTCGCGCTGTGCGTACGCCTGGAGGCCGATGCTCTCCTTGAGGTCGTCCATATTCTCGAGGTGGTCCATCCACTTGAGGTCGACATTGCGCAGCAGGATAACGCGCTCTATCTCGCGCATCTGCTCTGCGCCGAACAGCTCATCCTTGCTTCTGTAGACCTTCATTGCGCGCTCGGTCAGCTCCTCGATGATATCCTCGGGGCGGAGCGATGCAAGCTGTTCCTCGGTATAATTAAAGTCATCCGCCTTGCAGACGAAGCCGAAGAGGGTGCTGCGGAGCTCGTCGAACTTCCACTCAGCGGGGTCCTCCGCCTGAGTGCAGGCGAGAACGGTGGACTCGATGTAGCTGCGAATCATGCCGACGATCTTCTCCTGAAGGTCGAGACCGTCAAGCACCTCGCGGCGCTGCTTGTAGATGACGGTACGCTGCTGATTCATAACGTCGTCGTATGTCAGGACGTTTTTACGGCGCTGGAAGTTGTTCTCCTCTATCTGCTTCTGCGCGCGCTCGATGGAGTTGGAGAGTATCTTTGCCTCGATGGGGGTATCGTCGTCGAGACCGAGACGGTCGACGACCGCCGCGACGCGCTCGCTGCCGAACAGCCGCATAAGATCGTCGTCAAGCGCAAGGAAGAAGCGGGATTCGCCGGGGTCACCCTGACGACCCGAACGTCCGCGGAGCTGGTTGTCGATACGGCGGCTCTCATGGCGCTCGGTGCCGACGATGAACAGACCGCCCGCCTCGCAGACCTGCTTTGCCAGCGGCTCTGTCTCGGCGCGGAACTTGTCATATAGACCTCTGTACACCTCGCGTGCGGCAAGCACCTCTTCGGAGACCGACATCGACGAGCCAACGGCTGCACCGATAATCTCCTCCTCGTAGCCCTGCTTTCTCATCTCCTGCTTTGCAAGGAATTCGGGGTTGCCGCCGAGCAGGATATCGGTGCCTCGACCCGCCATGTTCGTAGCGATGGTAACGGTGCCGAGACGACCTGCCTGTGCGACTATCTCTGCCTCGCGCTCATGGTACTTTGCATTAAGCACGGTGTGCTCGATGCCCTCGAGACGTAGCCGCTTTGAAAGCATCTCCGACTTTTCGACCGAAACGGTACCGACGAGCACCGGCTGTCCCTTGGCATGGCATTCCTTGATCTGAGCGACAATAGCGTCGTATTTGCCCTTCTGATTTTTATAGACGACGTCGTGATGGTCGATACGAATCATCGGCTTATTCGTCGGTATGACGACAACGTCGAGGTTATATATCTCGCGGAACTCGACCTCCTCGGTGAGCGCCGTACCCGTCATGCCCGACAGCTTTTCGTACATGCGGAAATAGTTCTGGAACGTGATGGTCGCGAGGGTCTTGTTTTCCTTCTGAATCTTAACGTGCTCCTTCGCCTCGATTGCCTGATGCAGTCCGTCCGAGAAGCGGCGGCCGTGCATGATTCGACCCGTGAAGGCATCGATGATGAGCACCGCGTCGTCCTTTACGAGGTAGTCGACGTCGCGCTGCATCGTTCCGTGCGCCTTGAGCGCCTGATTTATATGGTGGGCGAGCTCCGAATTTTCGGGCGCGGAGAGGTTTTCGATGTCGAAGAATTCCTCAACCTTGCGGATACCCGATGCGGTGAGCACGGCGGTGCGCGCCTTCTCGTCAACGATGTAATCCGCGTCGATATCGTCGCTGAGTTCCTTCTTATCCATCTCCTTGATGCGGAACTCGCGCAGGCGGCGGACGCAAGCATCGGCACGGTCGTACATGTCGGTGGATTCGTCGCCCTCACCCGAAATGATAAGCGGTGTGCGCGCCTCGTCTATCAGGATGGAGTCGACCTCGTCGACGATGGCGAAAACATGTCCGCGCTGAACCATTCTGCTCTTCTGAACGACCATGTTATCGCGCAGATAGTCGAAGCCGAACTCGTTATTCGTGCCGTATGTGATGTCGCATGCGTACATGCGCTGCTTTTCTTCCTTGGTCTGGTCATGCGTGATAAGACCTGTCGTCATGCCGAGAAAGCCGTATACACGCCCCATTTCCTCAGCGCCTGTGTATGCGAGGTATTCGTTGACCGTGACGACGTGAACGCCCTTGCCCGTCAGTGCATTGAGGTATGCGGGCAGGGTGGCGACGAGGGTTTTACCCTCACCGGTTTTCATCTCGGCTATTCTCCCCTGATGGAGAACGATTCCGCCTATGAGCTGGACGTGGAAGGGGCGCTTACCGAGTACGCGGTCGGCTGCCTCTGTTACTACCGCAAACGCATCGGGCAGAATGTCGTCGAGCGTTTCGCCCGCGGCAAGGCGCTCGCGCAGCGCGGGGGTGGTCGCACGCAGCTCCTCGTCGCTCATCGCGCGGTATTTGTCGGCAAGGGCTTCTATCTTTTTGACGATAGGAGTGATCTTGCGTATCTGACGGTCGCTGTAGGACCCTATGATCGAGTCGATTATCTTCATATTCGTTTGATCCTCACTGATGTTTATTTCGATGCTTTTTCTTATTCTGTCGGTACAGATACCGATATTTCGGACATGATACAATAATACAGATTAGATTATATCACAAAACCGCCGGTTAATGGTACATTATTTTGTAAATATTTTTATTTTTTCAAGCTCCGCGGATTTCTCGGAGGTTTTTCGTGAAAGACCTCTGAAAAAGCTCTCGGTTTGCAGCGGGGCTTTATTGTGTACCGCGCTGCCGCGGGCGGAGCTACTGCAAATAAATTATGGTGTTGAATGAGTCAAGTCGCGCCTTCGTCGATTGCAAGGAATTTGGGAAAGTGATTCGATTGTTCGTTTTTTTACGCTTTCTTTTTATCTGAAAAAGAAAGCGTAGGAAAGAAAAGCAGGCATAAGGGGGATTGCGCCGCGATACGCTGCGCTCCTATTCGGCGCAGTTTCCCCCTTATGTATCCCCTTTTGGACTGCTCAGCCGATAGCGACCTTGCAAGATATCGTCCGAAATGCTCGGCGGGCATTACGCCTCGCATTTCTTATCGGGGGAATGCACGTATAAAGCTTTTGTTTTTCCCGCTCGCAGAGCGTGTACACCCGATGCCGGGGGAAATACACAGCAGCATTGTTTTTCCGCGGCGATTATTCGTACATACGCAGCTATAGTTGAGTTTATCTGCGCAATATTTTTTAAGAAAAAACAAAAAACACGGCAGGCGCTATGCCTGCCGCACTTTTCTTTTTAAACTAAAGTCCCTGAAAGAAAGGCTTATTTATACTTACGCTTTCTTGCAGCCTCGGACTTCTTCTTACGCTTCACGCTGGGCTTCTCGTAGTGCTCCCTCTTGCGAAGCTCAGAAAGTACACCGGATCTTGCACACTGACGCTTGAATCTGCGAAGTGCGCTGTCAAGTGACTCGTTCTCTTTAACTCTAACTTCTGCCATTTACCGTTTTCCCTCCCCTCGCGGTTTGCAAAGAGATAAATACAAAATGTATTATATACTAAAAGCGGTGAAAAGTCAATAGTTTTTGAAAAAGATATTTTGTCGACGGTGTCGGCTTGCCCGCGCGTCATCCGCCGACATGGCTCGCGCAGAGCGGGACGTAAGTGCGCGGACAACGTTGCTCAACTGAGTTGGTGGGGCAGAGCGGTGCTGCGCGGTTGGGTCGGCGGGGTCGGCAGGGGCTGCTGCGGGCGTTTGGCGGGGTCAGATAATTTTCCCGAGCTCGGCGATATTCCCTTTCAGCCTCTCATAGCGTGCATCTGCCCAATCCTCCATGCCCTGTCCGTCATACGGAACGCGGGTCTTTGCCCAGAGGGTCCACAGATAGTCTACGTATATCTTACTTGCGAGCAGGTGCTTTCTATCCGCATTGCCCGGCGTATGCCCGAGATACGCTGCGAGAAGCAGCTCATCCTCCGCGCGGTCGTAGCCCGCCTCGATGGAGACTGCGGCTGCATCCCACATGCCGTCGTTCATCCCCGCGTACTCCCAGTCGATGAGATAGAGCCGACCGCTGTCGGAAAGCACCCAGTTTTCGCACAGCGGGTCGTTATGGCATGGTACGCGCCCGGTCATGCCCTTTGCGTCGAGCTCCCGCTTTATTTTCATGACCGTTGCTTTTACGTCGGCGTAATCGTCGGGCATGGGCACGTGCTTTGCGAAAATTATCCGCTCGTACCCGTCTGCCATGTCGAACACCTCGAACGGAACGCCCGTATCCCTTCCGCAGCCATGCAGCTGTCTCAGAAGTGCGGCAGCCTGTTCGATGCGGCGGGGCTCCTTCATTGTATCGGAGCACATGGTGACGGCGCCGCTGATGTACTCGGTCACCTTAGCGCCGTCGTCGCCGAAATAGAGCAGCGGCGTGTCTATTCCGAGCTTACACGCGAGCTCGGTGCTGCGCTTTTCGTCCGCGCGGACTATCATATCCTCTGTGCCCTCGCCGGGGATGCGTATCACGTATTTCGTGCCGTCCGGAATTTCCGCCGTATAGGTGCGGTTTGTCAGCCCGCCCATGCGGCTCAGCGCGGCGTGCTCCTCCCTTCCTGTCACAAGCTTCAGCAGTGCGTGTATCCGCGGCAGGTCGCCCGTGCATATCTCTCTGCTCATGTTATGCCTCTCTTTTCAGCGTATTTGTTTCGTATATATACCGATATGTGTCGGCGTGATGTCTGAAGGAGAATCCGACAGCCTCGTTTCCGCCCGGCGATTTCAGCGCGTTAAAATCCGTCAGAGCCGATTCGGAGCAATGCAACTCTGCAGCGATCTGTCCGATTATCCGCGAGCGGGTGTCGGATACGTAGCTTTCGTCAAACAGGCGCAGCTCGTCAAGGCTGTCGAACTCGAATATGAGCTCTGAGTCATATTTCCGCAGGCGCAGATGCAGTTCGTCAAGATGCTCGGCGTAGATAGCCTCCCAGAGCTTCGATGCCGTTTCGGGGCGCTCGTATTCGCGCTCGAGTATCCGAATGAACCGCTCCGAGAATTCCTCGTTCCAAAAAACATGCCCGAGCATATACCATGCATTGCAGCCGCCTATCCTAATGCTGTTTACATAGCCGTCTGCACCCGTCTGCATACACCATTCATCCGTATGCCCGTCGGCGTAGACCGCGGCGTAATAGGCATCATCCACCTCGGCTTCAAACGGATTCTCCGTAAAATAGTTATCCGAGGAGCAGATATATGAGTTGCGCAGGTATTTTCTGACGGCATAGATGCTCGAGCTATTGTTGCGCACGCGGTACGCAGGATTGTGCACGAGATGCACGCCGAGTGCATCCGCGAGATAGTCAAAGCGTTCATGCATGTAGCCCGTTACAACGATTATCTCGGGGATGCCCGCTTCCCGCAGCTGTCTTATCTGCCGTTCGATAAGCACCTCTCCGCGCACGGTTATCAGCCCTTTCGGCATTTCGTGCGAGAGCGGCGCAAACCGACTCGAGGTTCCCGCAGCCATTATGACGGCGTTATCGACCTTATATCCCATGCTGTTTCCCTCCGATCACGTGATGCTGTTGACGTTATGTATTAAAAAATGATGCTTTTTTAAAAGCTGCCGACAGCCTCGGAATATTGACCGTGACCGTCGGCAGCTCATGATGTCTGATGCCTGATGGTTGATGCTTGTGCTTTGATGTCGGATGCCCGATGCACGCCTGACGTCGGATGCATGCCTGACGCCCGACGCGGGCGGGCTCATGGCGCTCGCCGATACCGCCCGCCGCGTGCGGATGTGCGGCGCTTACTTTGCTTCCTCGGGCAGCACCGAATTAAACTCGACGAGCCTCCAATTGGACTCATCCCATGAGTCGCCGGGGTGCAGCGCGAACCAGTTTCCCGGGCGGAAGGTATTGCCGTTATTCTCGCTCACATCCCATATATGCGACTCGAAAATGTACTGGTCGTGCGCCGTCTTTTCGCTGTTGTTTATCTCTTTGCCCGTGAAGGGGTTGACGGGGTTATCTACCAGACCGCTCAGCGCCAGCGTCGGGGTGTCGGCGTTGGTCATGAACTCATCGGAGGTCGTAAAGCCGGTTGCGTTGAAATCCTTGACCATGAGCAGCGCTCTGAAATACTCGCTGTAGAAGTCCTCGCCGTCGATGAGGTGGTAGATCGCATCGTCGAGCTGTCCGAGATTGCGTCCGTGGTCGGAAACAATGATTATTCTCGTATTGTCGTAGACGCCGTTCTCGCGCAGGTAGTCGAACCACTTTCCGAGCTGTATCATGGCAGCCATGTTCGACTGATAGTGTATCACCTGACGCGCGTTCTGCATCCGGAGCTTCTTTCCGTCTACGACATAGCCGTTTTCAAACATATCGGCATAAGCGCTGTTGTCAACGCTCTGCTCGGGGGTGTAGTCGGGCAGCTGAAGCATGCACGGCTCGTGCGTCGTGTCGTTCGATATCATCATAAAGGTGTTCTGCTCGCCGTCGGAGGTATCCGTTATCTCGGGTAGGGAGGTTAGCACGTTATAGCAGCTCATGAAGGTGTTGCTGACGCCGCTTGCGCGGTAGATGCCGTCGACCGTCTGCGTCGTTGACAGCGACTCGCCGTCCTGCGAGGAATAGTTGTAGATGCCGTCCGCATACAGCGCGGGCTGTGCAAAGAGGGGCGAGACCTTCGTTATACCGAAAGCGAAGAAGTTCCGCATATTTCCGTCAACGATGGGCTTTGTCTCGAGCTCGCTCGAGTACATACCCGTCGGGTTATACGCCTTTATATCGGGATATTCGTCGTATATCGACAGGTCGGGGGTCCACTGATAGCCCGCATATGTAGGCTGACATACGGTAACGTCGTAGCCGCTGTTGTCGAACAGCACGGGCATGACCTTCAGCGACTCGTTATGCTTGGATTCGAGCGACTCGCTGTCGCGCTTGTTATTCTCAACGGGTGTGTATTCGTAGCCGCCGAATATCGCGGGGGTCGCCATATTCGTAAACGCGCCGTACGAGATGGTGTTCGGGTAGTAGGTGAAGCCGTCGAACTGCTCGCGCAGCTCAGGCTTTTCGTTCATGATGTACGGAATATATTCGTCTATTCCTCGGTCGAGCATGAACACAACGACGTTCTTGCCGTTCCTGCTCAGAGTATGCAGCGACCCGCCGTCGGACGCAGAGGTGCTGACCTGCGAGATGCTTGAGCTTATTCTGCTGACGTTCACAACGGCAAGTCCGCACAGCGCGAGCGTCGCAATGACGGTGACATCGAAGGTATGCTTCTTTATGAGGCGGCTGATGAGCCACATAATGAGCGCCGTGCCGAGCACGACGGCGAGGTTTATCAGCTGCTGCCCCGCGGTGAAGCTCATGCCGCTTTCATACTGGAGGGTGCTGCTGATGAGTCCCATATTCTTGCCGAAGAACATGTAGTTCACGATGGCAACGCCGCAGAGTATCCAGACCGCCTTTTCGATGCGGCCCTTTGAGCGGTCGTCCGCGAGCGAATAGAACACGCCGAACCACACGACGAAGGTGCCCGCCGCAAGGCAGAGCGAGGATACGAGATACCACAGGGGGTTAGTGAAATATCCGGGAACGATGAACTCCTGCGGGGATGCCGCAATGACCGCCGACGGGATGATGAGTCCGGTCAGCACGGCGAGGAATATCGCCCCTGCGAAGAAGCGCTTGGGATGAGCGGCGCACTCGCTGCTTTCCTTTGCAGCCTTGCCCCTGCCGAGCTTGGCGCTCAGCAGCGTGAGCAGCAGAGGCAGCTCGAGGATGATGCCCGCCGCGCAGAAGAATATCTCGGACTTTACCGATCTTCCCGCGCCTACGGTCAGCCCGAGCACGAACACGCCGACACCGAGCACGGCGGCGAGAACGTTAAGGACCTTGCGCGGCTCTTTCAGCTTATAAAAGACGGTCTTAACGAGCGAGAACGCATTGTTCAGCGTCCAGTAAAAGACCAGACCCGACGGCGACGTGTAGAGGAATACGAGGAAGAACACCGCCATGCCGTACAGCTGCACCTTCGTCTTTACCGAATATCCGCGGGTAAAGAGGAAGGAGGAGACGAGGTTTATCACCGTCATGATGATGGGCAGAACGTTTACGGTCAGACCCGCGACCGTCAGCATTCCGTCGGGCTTGCCCAGGTCGGCTATCGGACCGAAGGAAACGCCTTGCAGCAGGTCGAGATTCGACAGAAAACGGTATGCGACGATAAAGAAGGGTATCTCGAGCAGCAGCGAGGTCGCGCCGCGCAGAACGTACGTCGGCCTGTAGCCGTTCTGACGGTAATAGGTCTGCAGCATCATCATCTGCTCGTCGCCGCGGAAGGTCTTTTTGATGTGCTTCACGCCGCGGCTGAGCTTCTGCTCCATGATGCGCTCCTCCTCCTGCAGCGCATCGGCACGGCGATACAGCGGCAGCACAAGGAAGTTTATCGCAAGACTGAATATGATTATCGTAATGCCCGGATTCCCGATGAAGGAATAGGCTATCTTATAGACCGCCTCAAACAGCATCTGGAGCGGCATAAGCAATAGGTTATAAAGAATTTTTGTTATAGACATGGTGCTCTCCTGTCACCTGTTTTTTCGCTGATGTTAAGAGGCGGTATTTCTCCTCGAGGTAGTCCGCCGCGCGGACCGCGCCCTCATCGGGGAATTCCCAGACCTCGCGGCGTACCTCGTCGCGCCCTTCCTTGAAGCGCTCCTCCGACAGACAGCTGTCGATGAGCTGTTTTATGCCCTCAAAGTTGTCCTTTGTCAGGGGCATGCCGAGCTTCGGGAGAACGTCAAAGGTCCACGGTCTGCCGCCGAGCCACCATGTGTCGTACGGGTCGCTCTTATAATCGGTGTCGGCGTAGATGATAGGCTTGTCGTATACGAGCGTAAAATCAAATATAACGCCCGAAAAGTCGGATATCATGATGTCCGAACGCTTGAGCACCTCAAAGTTGTCGTTGTCGCGGTTCCATTCGAGCTGCTCGGAGTCGGGATATTTCTTCATAAGGTCGTCCATCAGCTCCTTCTCGGAGGCGAAGGACTGCGGGTGCGGGCGAACGATGATATGGTAGCCCGTTTTCAGCAGCAGGTCGATCATCTTACCGCCGTATCTGCTGAGTATCGCGCTGCTGCCCCACGACGGAGCGAGAAGCACGGTGCGCCCCTCATGCGGCTGCGGCGGGTCTTCCCTCAGGCGCTTTGCCATCTCGTCGAGGTACGGAATGCCGACGTGGACTATCTCCTTCTGCGGCAGGTTTCTGAGCTTTTCCAGCGCGCGTATCTGCTCTTCTTGAAAATCGCCCGAGATCATTATCGCGTCGTAGTAGTCGGTGCCGAACATGCGGTAGCCCGAAATTTCGCTCGGCGCGTGCAGCATGTGTATGTAGCAGTCAACGTCCTTGCTGCGCTTCCACTGATAAACGTCAAGCCCCGGTGTGGTCGAGAGCAGGACGGTCGCGCGCAGGAAATTCAGCTTCGCAAAGCCCTTGTTTCCCTGACCGATGAACTCGCCGTGCAGATGCTCATAGCCGCAGGTCAGCGCGGGGTCGTCCTCGGATTCGGTCATGTAGGTGACCTCCACCCCTCTTGCGGACAGCTCGCGGCAGACGGGTCCGAATACCTGCCAGTAGCGCTTGTCGTCCGAAAAAATGACAAGAGGCAGCTTTTCCTGCTCCGCCTCCGTGCTCTTTCCGCCGCTCATTCTGAACCGCAGCTTGACGAGCCAGGATTTGAGCAGATACCGAAACGCACCGATCAGTCCGATCAGTATCGCAAACAGCATACTGCCTGTGCCGGGATCAATGTATAGCCTCATGATGTTTCCTCTCTTTTCTTTTGTCTGTGCAATATGAAGATCCCCGCTGCAAGATACAGGGCTGCGAGTCCGCAGAGCGTTATTGCTTCGATGCTGCGTGCGGTTTTGACGGCTGTCTCTGTCACGACTGACGACAGATTGATCACCGCGTGCAGTATGACGGAAGGAAGGATGCTGCCGCTGCATACCGAAAGCGCGCCGAGGCTGACCCCTGCGCAGAATGCGAATGCGGCTTGCAGCAGCGTATATGCGGGGTCGCCCCCCGCAAACAGATTCGGCAGATGCGCCGCGGAGAACAGACCCGCGGAAGCAACGACCGCGCCGACGCTGCCGAATTTGATGCGCGCGAATCTGCCGTGTGCGCTTTTTTCATTTGTGTGTCCGGGCACGCCGAGCGCGTTTTCTCCGCGCAGATGCCCGAGCATGCCGAGCAGTATGACCCCGCGAAAGATGAGTTCTTCCATGGCAGCCGCCGAGATATCCGCGCATATGCGATACGCGAGCTCAAGCGGGCGGAGCGTCACGCAAGCACCGGGTTCGAGCAGAACCGCACATAGCGCCGCAGCGGGCGCCGCTGCATACAAAACGATTGCCGCGGGGCGGGTCGCCGCTCTGCCCGACAGGGTCATGCCGATGTCGGAGAGCCTGTTTTCGCCGCGTGATGCGAAGAAAATAAAAAATGCGCCCCAGTAAGCAATGCGTAGGGCTATGCCGCAGACGGATGCGCCCGCGGAGGGCGGAAGTGCGCCTTCGATAAAGCCGCCTGCATAATAGGCTGCGATCCAGAAATAGATTGCATATGTCATGTTTTTGCATTTGAAAGCCATCCCCGCAGCTGCCGACGGCGGACGGGAATGACCTTTAACATAATTTTTATTTCGACTCATAATATACTATATTTCGAGGGAAATGTCAAGAAGAAACGCGCGGCGGCGAGGTTTTTCGTGAAAGACCTCTGAAAAAGCTTTCGGTTCGCAGCGTGGCTTTGGTGTGCACCGCGCTGTCGCGGGCGGAGTCATTCGCGGGTAATGTTTGATTGATGCACGCAGTGCGTACTTACGAAATTTAGATAAACTTTAGTTTCGGTTGTACTTTGAGTTTGCTAAGATTAAGCTGATAATGCACGCTGAATTTGC
>OIYS01001514.1_pt1 | contig 11422 bp, 11 predicted proteins | sample 1588271 | NCBI WGS metagenome assembly OIYS01 (sample SAMN03283286) | human gut metagenome | biome: human-associated habitat; material: feces | host: Homo sapiens | place: Peru | collected 2012
GTGTAATTGCCCCAGGGATAAACTTACAACTGAAAACCTTAAACAAATTCACCTCAAAGTTGCCAAGAATTGATGTAGCAACTTCTCCAACTGCAATCGGTGCAAACACAACCGATGCAATATTATCAGGTGTTATTCGCGGTTGTGCCTGTATGATTGACGGTTTGGTAGAGCAGTGTGAAAAAGAGTTGGGCGGAAAGGCTATCCTTGTTGCAACCGGTGGTTACGCAAGTGTTGTTGTAAATTATATGAAGCGACCTTTTGACTTCATTAACCCGACATTAACTCTTGAAGGTCTAAGACACCTATATTACTTGAATTCAGAAAAAGTTTGTTAACTTTTGTAACATAACTTCTATTTTCTGCAATTTTTACAAACCAAAATACTTTATAAAGATAAGGTTAGGTTAGTTAAATATTTGTTGAAGGTAGGCAAGTTATGATTAGTGCTGTAAATTTAAACAAGGCATTCGGCTATGCAAAACGTGTAGCGAAGATGGCTCCGGATTTTGCACTTGGTACAGGTGGTGAAGCTTTTGAAAAGTCTTTGCGAGAAGCTGTTCGTGGTGTGAAAGGTGCTGATGGCAAATATGTTGGTGGCACAGGTTATAAAAACTTTTGGACTAAATTAAAGGATGCGTTCAAAGCTTCTGAAGCTCATAATAAAAACTTAATCCAATCCGAAGGTGGTTTCTTCAAAGCTATGAAAAAGAATTTGTTGGACATTCCATCAAGTATTAGTAGCGCTTGGAAACTTGGCGGAGAAACAGCAAAAACTGCCGGTAAATCAGGTTTCTGGGGTAGCATGAAAGGTGCCGGAAAAGCTATCTACTCAAAAATGCCTCTTATCGGTTCTATTTTATTCGTTGCAATGGAAGCTCCAAATATTATAAAAGCAACTCTTGATGGTGGAATTGTAGATGGTGCTGCTGAATTTGTTAAAGCCGGCACAAGAGCAACTGCAAGTATGGCAGGCTTCTGTATTGGTCAAGCATTGTGTCCTATCCCAATTGTTGGAGGACTTATTGGTGGTATGGTTGCAGATTGGGCTGCAAGTAAAATTGTAGGAAAAAGTTATTCCGAGAAAAAAGCGGAAGAACAAGAAACATTAGCACAAACTCAAATGCCAAAAGGTTTTGATACCGGAACTACAAATCCATTCGCAATGGGCAATATGACAGCCGATCAATATATGGCACAACAATTGCAAGCTCAAATGATGAATAATCCTGAATTGTTTGCTCAACAATATGCAATGAATTCAAGATTTTAATTCTTAAACTTACCTATTACAACCCGCCAACGGTAATCGTTGACGGGTTATTAATATTTCTTAACATATTAGGCAATTTTTAGAGAGAAATAACGTTTATATATGTGTAACGGGGTAAAATTTCGAGGGATATTGTATGGGAAATTACAATTACAACGATTATCGTAACTTAGCATTATATATTAACACTTCTGCAATGAATGACGAATATATGTCTTTTCAAGATGGTGTTATTGCTAACGGTATTCTTGGTACCGGACTTGAATTCGGAAAATTCGGCTGGCAAAAAGGTAAAACTATTTTCTCTAAAAAAGCAGGAACTAAATTTGCTGCTGCCCGTAAAAAAGTTGAACTTCGTCAATTAAAAGGTAAAAATGCATTTCAAACAGTACAAAACGCTAAAAGATATAACACAATAGTTGAATATGAAAGCAAATTACCTAAATTCAAACAAAAAAGTTTGGCAGAAATTAATAAAATGACTCCCAAACAAAAAGCTGCTTATGCAAAAGAATTAAACACTTCAAGATACTATGATGATGCAAGAAAAAGCTTGAAAGAAGCAAAAACACTAAGAGGTGCCGAACAAGCTAAAAAAATCAGAGAATTTGAACAAAAGTCAGCTCAAGCAAAATTAAACATTCATAAAGCAAAATACAACGGTAATTTAAAACCAACTAATTTCTTGGGTAAAGCCAAAAATGTTACAAAAACAGTAACAGGCATGAAGTCTGCAAGCAGAGGCATAAAGACACTTGCGGCAAACTCTTCAAAATTCAGATTTTTATCAAAATTTGTTAAAGGTAATGCATTAATGACAGGAATTTCAGTTGCTATGGATTACGGTAAATTTGTAGAAACTAAACAAAAATGCGGAGCTCAAGCAATGAGAAAAGAAATTGCTAAGTCAACCGGTGTTGCATTAGCAGAAAGTGTTGGTTTCTTAGCAGGCATGAAGGCAGGAGCTGCTCTTGGTACTGCAGTTGGTTCTGTTTTCCCTGGTGTTGGAAATATCGTTGGCGGTGTTGCCGGAGCTCTTTTAGGTGGTCTTGTTAGTTGGGGTGCAGGAAAACTTGCTCACAAGGCTATGGGAAAATCAGAAATTCAAAAACATGACGAAAAACAATCTGAACTTCTTGCCCTAAAAGCAAAATATAATTTTAAAACAAGAGTAAAAGTTGTTAGAAATGCGGCAATAAAAGTTAGTCAAGAAGAACAATTATCTAAAGTTCCGGAAGAACAATTACAAGCTGCAGGTTTGCAAAAAGTTGATAAAGCAAAAATGCAAAATGCAACAAAAACTATTCAAAAGGTAGTTGAAGCTGAGCCGGAAATTGCAATGATGTTGACAGCAGAAGCTGAAGAAGGACAACGTCAAGCACAAGCAAAAACTCAAGTCCAAGCAAAGAAACAAACAACTCAACAACCTCAAGCTGCTCAGCCAGTTGTGACAGAAACAACACCTGAAGTAGAAGAAATTACAGATGACGCAACTGAAGAGGCTCAAGAAAAAGCTAAAGATTCAGCCTTGTCACAAACAATGTCAGCATTCGTATCAAGAATTAACGGTACCGCAACTGCTCAACCGGTTCTTACTCCTTGGACTTTCGGGAACGGATATGTATAGGTTTTAGAATAACAAGAAGGGTAGACTAAATGTCTACCCTTCGTTTATATGTTTATAAAAAGTTATGAATTATTCTTCATCAGAAGAATCATCTTCTTCAACGGCTTCTTCCGGTTGAATGTCTTCTTCATCATATGCTTGTTGATTCATTTCTTCTTCAACTTCTTGATGAATTTCGTCTTCATTATGTTCAAAATCATCTTCAATAACTTCATCAGGTTCTTCGTAAGTATGAGCAGCTTCCGCTTTTTCCATTTGAGAAACACTCTTGATATCTATTTTCCAACCTGTCAATTTGTGAGCAAGTCTTACGTTTTGACCTTCACGTCCGATAGCTAATGAAAGCTGATCATCAGGAACAACAACCATTGCTTCATGAGCTTGTTCGTCATCTGCCAAAATATCTACTGAAACAACTCTTGCAGGAGATAAAGCATTAACGATATATTCAACAGGATCTTCTGAATATCTTACGATATCTATTTTTTCGTTCTTTAATTCAGAAACGATTGTTTGAATACGACTTCCGCGAGGTCCGATACAAGCGCCTACACTGTCAACTTCTGGATCATTTGACCAAACAGCGATTTTTGTTCTGAAACCTGCTTCACGAGAAATTGATTTGATTTCAACAATACCATCTTCAATTTCAGGAACTTCAAGTTCAAAAAGTTCTCTAACGATTTCCGCATGAGCGTGAGAAACAATTACTTGCGGCAATCTTGTAGTTTCTTTTACGTTAAGAACAAATACTCTGATTCTGTTTCCCGGTTTGTAGTATTCTCCAGGGATTTGTTCTTTTTGAGGCATTATTGCATCTGTTTTACCAATATTAACGATAACGTTTCTATTTTCAACACGCTGGATAATACCTGTAGTCAATGTTCCCTTCTTTTCAAGGAACTCGTTCAATACAAGATTTCTTTCAGCTTCTCTAATTCTTTGAGTAAGTACTTGTTTAGCGGCTTGAGCAGCAATTCTGCCGAATTGTTCAGGAGTTACTTCCAATTTAACTTCATCACCAACTTCAACATCTTCGTCAATTTCTTTTGCTTCTGCAAGAGAAATTTGAGTTTCATCATCGTCAACAGATTCTACTACAACTTTTGTACTGAATACGCCGATTTCACCTGATTGTTCGTCCAAAATAGCTTCAATATTAGTAGCTTCTTTGTTTCTCATGTGTTTTTTGTAAGCTGCAACCATTGCATCGCATAATGAGCTAACCAAAACATCTTTGGAAATACCGCGTTCTCTTTCTAGTTCTTCTAGCGCTTCATTTAAGTTTCCACCGCCAATTTTAATCATAATTTTCTCCTTTTTATATTACGTTAAATTTTAATCTATGTATAATTTTGCTGATTGAATATTTTGTCTTGGAATTTGTAATTCTTGTCCGTCATCAAAGCGGAAAAATTTAAGTCCGTTTGTTTCGTCAAAATCTAAAATCTCACCTTTAAAAATTCTTTCCGTTTCGCCTTCGATAGGTTCTTTAAGCTTTATTGAAACACGTCTGCCTTTAAATATGACGAATTCTTTATCAGACTTGAATTTTCTTTCTAACCCAGGAGATGAAACTTCAAGATAATATTTTACCGGAATAAGTTCATCCAGAAAATCACTAAGACTTCTTGTAACTTTTTCGCAATCATCAAGAGTTACGTCTTTTTCAGATGAATAAAGATATATTCTCAAAAACCATCTGTGATTTTCTTTTACAAATTCAATTTCAATAGGTACGTAACCAAAACGCATAGCAGTGTTTTCGATTAAGGGTGTTATCTTTTCAAGAATTTCATATTTATTAATTTCTTGTTTAGCCATACATACCTAACCTTTCTTTTGTTCGTTATAAGTGGAATACTTCCCCTTATAAATCTGAAAAAAGAACGGGGAGTCCCGTTCTTTTTTTGCACTGACAATACTGTCTTCGTTTACATTTTATCCTAAGCAAATATATATGTAAACCCATTAGTAAAGAAAAGTTAAGTTATGACTCTTCTGTTTTGGTTTCGTTTTTACTTGCTTTTGCTTCTTTCTTTTGAAGTTTCTTCAAGTCTTTTTCAGCTTTAGGAATAGCTTTCTCGTAAGCTGCAACTGTTGCTCTTGCTGTTTTAATTTTGTCAGGATTTTCTGAAATAACTTTTTTGTTTGTATCCATACTAGCTTTAGCATCATCCATTGAAGCCTTTGCTGTTTGAAGTTTTGGTTTTAACTCTGTTAATGTTTTACTATCAGCTTCCAACTTGCCAGCCAATTTATCCATTTTAGATTCTTCTGCATCCATTTTAGCTTTAAGTTGCGCTTTTACATCTGCCGGTTCAGCCGGTGCTGCATCGTATGCTGTTTTCGCAGATTGATACGAAGCACTAACAGTTTGGAATGATGCATTCGTTTGATTAATACTATTTTCTAAATCAGTAAATTGAGTATTTATACTGTTATAATTGCTTTCTGCGGTTGTATAATCAGCTTCAAGCTTACTTTCTTGAGCTTTTGCATTAGACAATTCTGATTCTAATGTCTTAACTGAATTTTGAGCAGTTGTTTGGTCTGCTTTTGCGGCTTTAATACTTGTATCTAATGTTTTAGAATCTTTTGCACCTTTCATATTCTTAATATTCGTGTTTGCATTATCGCTTACATTTCCGGTATCAGAGTCACCGCCACCTTTACTTGAGATAGCATCCCAAAGATTTTTACCTGTGCTAACAAGTCCAACCAAACTTGTTGCAGTTGCAGCTAAGTCAGAAAGTTTACTTGTTTTAGGAGCTTCTACCGTTGGATGAGTAGCAGCATAGAATTCGTTTTCAATTCTTTTGTATGCTCTACCACCATATCCGGACATGTTTATAGGTCGTGAGAAACCCCAATCAACTGCACCAGCATTTCTATCTCGCATATATTCTTGAGCTCTACGAGCTGCAACATACTTGTTATCCATCTTAGCACCTTGAGATGGTCTGCCTGTTGATTTTTTAGTAGTTGATGCTGTTGTGGTAGTTGTGGTAGTACTATTTGCAGTTCTACTTGTCACAGAACTGTTATTAAGAATAGAACCGCTCTTGCTTGCCCAATTACCACTAGAGAGTGACATTTTAGATAAGTTTGTCGTTGCAGATGACGCTGTAGAATTTGTTGCATGAGTAACCGTTCCTCCTTTTTGGTCGGAGGTGAAGTTAGCTTTTAGCCCACCGCCCGTATTGAGCGATGTCCTAATTCCTGGCTTCATTTTTTGGAACTCGACACTCATAATATACTCTCTCGTTTTATATACCTTATATATACAAACGTATTTGAGTTTACTTTATTTCACACATGGTATAATTTTGTTACATTTGTTAACAAACGGAAGAGTAAATTTTTAATCTTCATTATTATTGTATAGTCGGACGTAGTTCCAATAAGTTCTCAACACTTTTTTTACGTAGTTTTGCGTTTCCGGATATGGGATTTGTTCAATAAAATCATCCGTATCATTATAGTATATAGACGATTTCCAGTTATTAACCGAACCAATTCCGCCGTTATATGCTGCAATTGAAGATACGTCCATTCCGCTTAGCATACTTCTTAAAAAAGCATAATAGTAATTTCCTAATAACAAATTTTGTTGAGGATTTGTTAAGTTATAATTCTTAACAGAATGCTTTGCAGCAATTTCAGATGCTGTTGCAGGCATTAGCTGCATAAGTCCTTTCGCTCCAACCCCGCTATTGGCATTTGAGTCAAAATAACTCTCTTCTCTAACAATTGAAAGTATTAGCGGTGCTGTATTCCCAACTCTATCGGCTGAATTTTTTATATCACCATAAAATAAAACCGGATAAACAAGTCGCCATCTTAAATCACTTTTATCAGGCTTTGGATTAACTTTTTCCATTGCATCTCTTGCAAGCAACATTGCTTGCTTGTAATCACCTTTTTTATATAATGCCCAACTTCTGATGAAATCATCTTTTCCTGCGTATTCTTCCAAAACTTCATAATCTCCGAGAGAAACAAGTTTATCCATAAATGCATGTCGTTTGGAATATGGGAATTCTATTGGTTGTTCCTTAATATAAGAGGTAATTAAAGGTCCTCTGGTATGGTTCAAGTGTAAAAATGCCCTGTATGCATAATAAGAATCAGGATATCTTGAAATTACACTTCTGTAGTAACTTATATAATCTCTATAGGAACGTGTATTTTCGCTAATTTTCCCCATATTATACATTACCATAGGAGTATATGCGGAATCTTTGTACTTATTAAGAAATGCCGTCCCAATTCGTTTTGCGTTTTGGTAGTCGTTAGCTCTTATCATATACAAGAATATTTGCGATTGAGCATCATCAACAAAATCACTTGTTGGAAACCACAAATATAAATTTTGGTAACATCCGAGTTTTTCGTTTGCCGGACTATAATGGCATTTGATATCCATCAAGTAGTCTTTGCCTCTGGATTTTGCAATATTTATCAGACTACTTGCAGCTTGATATTTTGACGGAACTAACGTCATATATGTATCAATTGCCGAATAGACATCTTCTTTGCTTACGTAATCAGCATTTCCCTTAAGTCCCCATTCGGTTAAATATTTTGCCCTTGGTGCATTTCCTGCTGCTGCTGAAATTTTTACATCCATAGCCCAAGAATTTTTCAATTCTGCTTTTTGGGCGAACTCAGAAGCCTTCTTATAATCACCAAATAAATAGTAAGAATTTGCCATCAAAAGATAGTCATCTTTTGAAATAGATTTATCTAAAGATGTCCAATTTTCAACAACATTTAACGCCAATCTCCCTGATGGAACCTTTTTTAAATAGTGACGGAAATGATTTTCTATCTCGTTTTTGGCAGATAGCGGAAAGATTTTTTCTTTTTGATATTTTTTTAATTCCAATAATCCTGCATAATATTCAGCTGCAATCGCATAATCCGTATCCGGTTTTGATTTTATTATGCTTTTAAAAATTTTCTTTGCTTTATGAGGATTTTTATTTACTAAGTCTTGAGCTAAATTGTATTTTACTCGTGTTGCAAGTGGATGTTTCGGGTATAAAAGTAAAAAGAAATTATATTGCTTAATAGCTGCATCATAATCTTCCACTTTATCAGCACAAACCCCTTGATGATAAACTGCAAGTGGTTTTAATTGAGATGTGAATATAATATTTGAAAATTTGGCATAAGCACTTGAGTAATTTTTACTTGAATATTCTTTTATTGCACCGGAATATATTTCATCAGTTTTGTAAGGTGGTTGAACTAAAAGCATGTAAATGGTTATTCCCAAACCACAAATTACAAGACTAGATAAAAATATTCTTAAACTCTTTCTTAAATTATTGTCGCTATTCATACATTAATATAATATCAAAATTTTACTTAAAAAGAAATTATTCAAAAAAAGTTTACAAATTCACCCTGATAATATATAATCAGGTTTAGGAAGAGGAGCAAATATGCTAGAAGATGATAAACAAACAGTAATCCGCCCTTGGGGATATTTTACGAACCTTGCAGTACAAGATAACTATTTGGTTAAAGTTATACACGTAAATGCCGGACAACAGTTATCAGTACAATCACATAATTATCGCAGTGAACACTGGCTTGTAACCAAGGGGATTGCAAAAGTTCTTTTAGGAGAGAATGAGTTAAACTTAAGTGTTGGTGAAAGTATTGATATTCCGGTAAAGGCTATTCACTCGCTCCAAAATCCGTCAGAAAAACCAATCGAAATCATAGAAGTTCAACTGGGTGAATGCTTATCTGAAGATGACATAGTTCGCTACAAAGATATTTACGGTAGAGCTTAATTTATAACATTTTCTAACTGTTTGTAGTAGCCTGAATTCAACAACTCATAAAACCGTTCGGTAGTGTAAGGTGCAAGCGCACAAACCCATTCTTTGTCCAGATATAAGCCTTCGACAAGTCTTGCAAAGAGTTCTGTCGGTTTTTTATAATACTTTTGAATTTTGTTAATTCTTGCAGAAACTCGTTTCTGTTTCTTTTGAAGTGACCTTAGTTTTATATAAGTTGAAAACGCTTTTGGCATATCAGGGAAATCTTTTCCCAGAGTTGATATTGTGAGAATTTTATAGCTCTTGCGCCAAAATCCAGTAACAAGTTTTACTCGGTCATATTTTAGTAAATATCTTGCATCACTTTTTTTTATGTATTTATCGAATTCTTTGAATTTTTTTGAGCGCAAAAAGTTTGGGTAATCTTTTTTTATTATCTTTTCTAGTTCTTTAATTTGTTGCTTTATTCTATCTTTATGTTCGTATAATTTTACACATAAAGAGTTTTCGTCTACAAAATTTGTTACTTTAAATAATTCTGTTTCAAAGATGGGGTTGTTTTCCTTAAAAATTTTGTCAAAAGTTCCTCCGCTTTTTGCAATATCAGGTTCAAGTCCGTAGTGTATATAATGCGTGAACTCGTGTAATAAAGTTTGGGTAACTTTATGAGGTGGCACATTCTTTGAAATATCAATTCTGTTTTTCATAAAAAAGCCTAAGTGTCCGCGCGCTTTTGTAGTTGTGTTTACGGTTAACCCAAGGCTTTTAAAATATTTTATTAACTCTTTAGACTCCATTTTTTTATTATAACATAAATTGTTTCAGTCGAAAAAGTCCACCCATATAACCGGTGGACTTTTTATCAATATATAAAATCACTATAATCCTAATTAAATTTATTCGATTGAGCCTAAACTCAATCGACAAGTTCTTTCCTTAGCAGCTTAATGCCATCAACGCTTTTACTGAACGTGCGTTATCTCTGACATCTTCATCATTGTTCATGTTAACTGTATCTTCCAAAATTCTAATTGCTTCATCTTTATTGTCTAAAGCTAACAATTCATTGATTGTACTCATAGCAACAACAGTGCTCAAGTCGTTAATACCTTTACCTTGGTTAGAAATAACAACTTCTAAAGAATCGTGAACATTTTTTCTAACTAAAGCGCGAGAAGTCATTTCTCTTACTTCATCAATTGCAGAATTTGTTCCCACGTCATTCAAAACTCTGATTGAATCTGAATCTTGGTGAATTGATAATGCATCTATAATTTTTTTAACTGAATCCATATTCATTTTGTTTGTTCCTCCTACGCTACAGCTCTTGTTCCGATTTCATTTACCAGCATTGTTTCCAAATCAGAAACAGGTTGCATTGCCAATTTATGAATGGCTTTGTCATAATTTTTTGCATCCCATTTAGCTTTAATTGAATGAGCTGCATCAAAAAGACTTGGAACTTCAATTTCATTTATTTTATTCCAGAAGCTGATAGAGTTAGATTTAACTCTGTTGCAGAATGCTGAAATTGATTCAAAACCTTTTCTGAATGTAGGGAATGCATCGTTGATTGAACCTACCATTGCTGAACACATTCTTTTTGCTTTAGAAATCATTGAAGTGTTCATACTGTCTGATGATTTAGTTCCAAATACGTCTGCTGTTAATACATTCATCTTCATTTTTGTGTTGAATGTATTTTGGACATCGTGTCCGATAGGGTTTGAAGATCTTGCTACGTTTGTCTCGTATTTACTGCTATTAAAAAGACGTGGAGCAATGTTTTTAATTGAAAAAGCCATTCTAATAATCCTTTCTTTCCATGTAATTACTTTACACATTTTAGAATAGCACACCATATAAGATATCCATCAACCTTTTGGAGGATTATTTTGAAAAAATATTATACTTTTGTTTGAGATTTTATGGTAAACTTTAATTATGGAAATAAAAGAACTTAAAAATTTAATAGATGTTGTCGCAAAATTAAGAGCTCCGGATGGCTGTCCTTGGGATAGAGAACAGACTCATAAGTCGCTTAAGCCGAACATGCTTGAAGAGGCATACGAAACAATCGATGCAATTGATAGTAACGATATGGATAATTTGAGAGAAGAGCTTGGTGATGTTCTTTTGCAAGTTGTTTTGCATGCTCAAATAGCTTCTGAGGAAGGGGCTTTTAATATTGAAGATGTTGCAAAAGAGCTTAAAGAAAAACTTATCCACCGTCATCCGCATGTTTTTGGGAATGAAAAAGTATCTTCAACATCGGATGTTCTTAAAAATTGGGATAAATTAAAGCAAGAAGAAAAAACTTACAGAACATCTGTTATGGACGGGATTTCAAAAGCACAATCAGCATTAATGAGTGCTCAAAAAATTAGCAAAAAAGCAGTAAAAACAGGATTTGAATGGCCAAACGAACAAGCTTTGTATGATTGCATTTTTTCAGAATATGAAGAATTCAAAGAAGCAAAACAAGAAGGCGATAAAGACCATATGGAAGAAGAATTTGGGGACATTCTTTTTGCAACGGTAAATTTAGCTCGTTGGAACAAAATTGATGCAGAACAAGCTCTAATCCGAGCCAATAAAAAATTCATGACACGATTCCGCAAGATGGAAGAAATCGCCGAAAAACCACTAAACGATTATTCTTTTGTAGAATATGACGAACTATGGAAAAAAGCAAAGAAACTTTGTTCGTAATTTAGTTAAAAA
>OIYS01001515.1_pt1 | contig 11415 bp, 21 predicted proteins | sample 1588271 | NCBI WGS metagenome assembly OIYS01 (sample SAMN03283286) | human gut metagenome | biome: human-associated habitat; material: feces | host: Homo sapiens | place: Peru | collected 2012
TGTCCGCCCACTGCATGGCCTCTTCGCGCTCGAAGTGTTGTGCGTAAGTGCTCGGCTTATCGCTCAGCTTGTCAGCTGCGCAGATCGCGTCCATCAGCATTGTGCAGTTACTGACGCTTCTGCAGGAGATGGGCGCGGCCATCTCCTTTTTGAGCGCCTCATGCAGCTTGCTCTTGTACGCTGCAATCTCATCCATGTCGGCACCTCACGCGAGCTTCAGCAGGCCCGTGCAGAGCTCAATCACGGAGCCTGCCGCCGTGCTGTCGGTCGTCGCCACGAGCGTGAATGTATGATTGACGCAGCAGCAGCACCCGGACAGCTCCAGATCCGTCTCCGTGTGGATCTCCGCATTGCCGGATGCCGGCAGCGTGACGCGCTTGAGCGTGCATGGCAGCGCGACGCCGTCCATGTACCACTGCAGGGTCAGGACGCCCGCGGCCGTCGCCGCGATGACCGCATCTGCGGCCAGATGATACAGGCCGATCTTGACCGTGTCGTAGCTCTGCGGCTCGACCTGGATGGACGAACCGGAATTGACGACCTTTGCCCCGGCCAGCGTCAGCACGTTTTCGCTGTCTGCCGCGAGCAGTTGGGGCGCGTTATTAAAATATCGGACGCAGGATTTTTGATACGCCCGATTTCCATTGCCGTTATTACAAGCCATTTTCATTACTCCTTCCGTTTGGGCTTATGTGAAGGGGCATTATGCCCCGGATAGCTATATCAGGATGGGTCCGCGTCAGCCGCCGCAGCCGCACGGATTGCAGGGCGGGTTCTGGTAGTACCTGCCCAGCTGGCCGAGGATGTACTGCGACTGCATATAGTCGTTGTTCGCGGCGCGGCTCTGTGCGAGTTCGTCGCGCAGGCGCTGGTTCTCCTGCTGCTGCAGGAGCGTTCTGGTCGCCTCGCCCTCGGCGTGGATAGCCGTCTTGATCTCGCAAGCGTTAATGCTGGCGTTGTAGTTAACTCCGTCGATCGCGCGGAGGATGTCGCAGCAGCACTTCTGCTGCGCAGAGATGCCGCGCTCCGTGACGGACTGCAAATCGCGCAGCTCGCCGAGGATGTTGTAGGCGTTGTCCTTGACGGCGCTTGTGACGTCGTACGCGCCCTGACGCGTTGCGGCCACGCCCTCGTTGTTCTGGCGCTCCAGAGCCGCAAAGTCCGTTGCACGCTGTACGTCGGCCTGCGTCGCCGGGGCACTCTCGCCGCTGCCGCCGAAGCCTCTGCCCGCGAAGAGCAGGAAGAACAGCGCGATCAGGATGACAATGCCCCATCCGCCGAAGCCATAGTCCTTATCCATTGTGTTCCCTCCTTTCGGCTTAGATTATTGATAGGCGCTTACGCGCGGTATCACTTGCTGATCTGGCCGACGAGCTCGCCGACCGTTTTGTCTTTGTTTGCCTCAAACCAGTCATTAAACCCAGGCTGGGAGGCGAGGAAGCTAAGCACCATCTGGGGACTCTGGCCTTTAAGCGTCGTCATTGCCGTCTGCATCAGGCCGTTCAGCAGCTTGTTTCCCCCGCCGTTTCCGCCCATCAGGGCCATAATCGGATTTTGCATTGAGCTTTCCCTCCAGTTCTTCGATTTTCCCGGCCATGCTCTGCAGGCCGGCCGTGATCTGTTTCAGCTGCTCCTGCAGCTGGTTTGCCGCCTTTTCCTCTTCTGTCGGCTCCGGGAAGATCCGGAACCGCGCGATGGTCTTGGCCGCCATGCTGTCCGTGCGGATGTAGTACAGCAGGTTCTCGGTCTCGTGCAGCGCGAGCGCGTTGTCGTTTGGCTGCATCTGCAAATTGTTGATACTGGCCTCGCTGGCCACGGTCAGCACGCCGAGTTTCGGCGGCTGCTGCGGCATTTGCGGCACCTGCGCCCGCGGCATGGGCTGCATCTGCACCTGCTGCGCACCGTCCATCTCCCAGCGTCCGGTGTATGGGTTGTACGCCATTCTGCGTCCCTCCTTTTGAGACCATTGTACAGGATGTCCATTTCCCAAGGGTGGCGCGAGTGTGATTTTATGTGCAAAATAATTTGATTTTTTTAAAATAATGCTTGACATATACGGGTTAACCGTATATAATAAAACCATAGAGATAAACAAAAAACAAACCCCAACACGGGGCAGGAGGAAACGAAAATGAAGGTTACTATTTACGAGAACTACGGAATGCTCGCAGCTGAAAAGCGCTGCATCTACACCACGGCCGAAACCGACGCCACCGTCTCCGAGCCGCTTGACGTCGTCATTCCCGAGAAGTTCGCCCCGGCGAAAAACGCTGCTGGCGAAATCGTCGTCACGCTGGACGGTTACAATTATCGCTTGCAGGATGTCCTGTGCGGCGACGAACAGCCCTGCGTCATGATCCCGGGGTACACCACCAGATACGAGCGGCTCGCTCGTGCCTAAGCCAAAGCGAGGGAATCCAAATGCCAACTGAGGCACAAAAACGCGCCCGGAACAAGTGGGACGCGGAGAACCGCACCGTAATTGGGTGCAAGATGCGGCGAGAAGACGCGGAAGCGTTTAAGGCCGCCGCGCAAGAAGACGGAACAAACCCCAACGAGCTCTTGCGCGGCTGGATCGGGGACTACATGAGCAGGGAGGTGACGACTATGACAACCGAGCAGATTCAGGCGCTGGCGACGATCTTTGCGATTTGCCGCAAGGCCACGAAAACGCAGAGCCAGAGCGACATTGACAATGCACAGCGTTACCCCATCAAGTGGGCGACCATTATGGTGCGCAAGCTTCACGCGATGGGCAAAGCAACGGACGATATCGACCGCGCAATCGCCGAGCAGTACGGCAAAATCGACATCGATACGTTTACGGCCAACTTTGACAAATGCCTCACGCTCGAGCAGCAAGGCGTTTGGAGCCTCGCTTTTTTCAGGGCGATGCAATAAAAACACCCGGTGTCCAACTTGGACACCGGGGTTTGCTATATCATGTTGAGCCTCTTTGCTGTCTGCCGCGCCCTGCTATAAATCCCAGGCAGCCGCCTCGACAGGGTGCTCCGCTCCATGCACAGCTCGACGGCCACGTCGATCTGGGGCGCTTTGCCCACGATGTAGCGGCGCACGATCTCGGCGTCCTCCCGGCTGTATCCGGCTTCGCGTATGACGCGCTCCCACTCGCTTTGCAGCAAACCGGATAGATCCTCTGGGATATGGACTCTTGCGCTTGCCAATGGCGTCCCTCCTTCCGGGAGGGCGCGGCGGACGGCTTACTTCATCGCCTTTGCGAGCTTTTTGAGAAGATCGTCGCCGTACTTATACGCAGCGAGGTAATCAATCGTTCCGTCGGTAAGGCCGGCCTTCTGCCGGATGGTCTTCTTCGCCTCCTCGACGGCCTCGTCGACGGTTTCCGTGTCGTACTCGACCCACGGAAGCTTGCCGTGCTTCTGCCACTTGCGGGCGTTGTAACCGGCTTTCGTGCCGATATTCTGTACGGCCGTGATCTGCGCGCCATTCCTCCAGATGGGCGTACACTCGACGGCCAGACCGCCGCCAATATACATGCCCCAGTGCCCGGGCATCCAGAGGCCTTCGCCGGGGATGATCTTATCCCAGCCGGTGCTGGATACGTCCTTGCACTTGGCGATCATGCCGTCGGCGGAGACGTCCGGGACGCTGTTCGAAGCGTACTTCGCGCCGCCGTAGTAGGCATTCTTGTTGCCGTCCCAGCCCCAGAGAATGCCCTTCGTGAGGTTCACGCAGTCGAAGCCGAAGTAGCCCTTGCCGATAAGGCTGGTAAGATACGTGATGCGTCCGCCTGTGTACCAGTCCGGATACTGCGCGGACTTCTCGTCGATGATCGTCTCGCCCACGGGGGAGCCGAAGCAGCCCCACATGTAGACGGTCTTGTAGTTCTTCGCAACGTCAATGTGCCTGCGCACAAGCTCGGATGCTTTCATCATTTCTGCTCGCCCCCCTGCGGCGTGCCCGCGCTGTCCAATGCGTCCTGGTTCTTCTGGCTCTGCGTGCCGAAATAGAACGCAATCACGACCATGTACACGCTCGAAAATTCCGGGTTGATCTGCTTGGTGATGGCCAAGTAGGAATACACTCCCGTCAGTACCAGCGTTACCAGAGACTTTACGCTCAGGAGATTCCCGAGCCTTTTCTTGATATTATCCATAAGTACCTCCATCGTCATTTGGTTTTGCGAATACTCTTTTGCACAGCAGGAGCAGCAGCTCCCCGCCGAAGGCCGCCGCCGCGAAGACCAGCACGTCCGAGAGGTCGGACGCGTGGTCCGTGAAGACTGCGACCGTCTTGGTGATGACCGCCCACGCAAGCGTCAGCGTCAGCGCGTAGATGCAGTAGTAGACCAGCTCCCGCGCCATGCGGCCTTTGGTCTTGCGCTGCGGCTTTTTCTTTTCCTCGGCCATCTCAGCCCCCGATACCGGCCTGTGCCAGCGCGTAGCCGACGAGCCCCGCGACGATCGCCGTCACGACCGCTTTGATAAGCCCCTCCCAGCGGCTTCCGGGGACGCTCTGGAGGCGTTTGACGGCAGTGTCCATGCTGTCAACTTTGCTGCTCATGGTCTTCATCTGCTCTGCCATGACCGCGACGGACGTTGATAAGTCCAGCAAAGCTTTGTTATCTGATTCCAAATCTCCGATGCGCCGTTCATTTCCCTTCGCAAGCTTTTCAACGGCTGTGATTCTGTGTTCCATTTCTACTTCATTCATGCGTCGTCTCCTCTCCGTCCGGGAACCTTGCCCGGACATCCGCCTTTGCCCTTCCGATCAGAATCTGCAAGTCCATATACTTCTGCGTATTGCCCTCGGCAGAATACTGCAAAAACAGCTTGTTCGCCTCGTCGACGGTGATCATGTCTCCGTCGTACTCGATAAGCGGCTCTGTCTCATATGCCCGCTCCCGCTGCTCCTTCGGGGAAAGCACCGGCTCCGGCTGCGGCGTTGGTAATGGGGTATTGGTCAGCAGCCAGCTTCCGGCCTTGATCTCCTGCCGCAGATAATCGAACGGCGCAATCGTGCGCAGCTCGAAGCCGTTGTCCGCGAAGACATGAACTGTGCCGGAAAGCTCCATCAGCTCTGGCAGGCTCTCGCCCGTAAAGCGCACCGAGCCGGACGTACTGTAAACCCGGACGTTTGCGTAGGTTTGTTCGTCGTATGTGATGTACATAGTGCCTCCTTATACTACAATCATGTCGTCGGTGACGATGAAATCAGGCTCAAGAATGATCGCCGGGCGGATGCCATTCTTGTTGGTTGCATTGATGGTACTGAGGCCGCCGTATTTGGCGTTGATGGCAAGCGCGTAATCGTTGTTGTTGACTCTCGGAGAACGGAGATACCAGTTGGTGGCCGTGCCGTTCAGGTACGCAATGCGCTTCGCGTCGTTTGTAGTAGTTCCACTGAAATAGTCCAGACAAGCACCATCTACGTAGTTGTAGACGCCGGTATCGGCTGTAAAGCCGGCTTCACGCCCAGACAGCAGGAAGCACTTTGTGAGCAGGCCGTTCGCGCCGCTCTGATCAGTTCCGCCGGTACCGCCGCCTTGCCGGTATGGGATTTTTGCCTCCCTAATAGCGCTCTGAATACCGCTGTCGAACAAATCAAAAAACGTATCGTTCAGGTAGGAATGGATATCGCTGCTCTCGTATGTGTTGACGGCTGTGCTGTTCCATGCTCGCGCCTCATAAATCTTTTCCAAAAGCAGCCACGTGCCGTTGCAGCTTGCGTCGTAGATGTCCGACGGCAACCCCTGATGCACAACTCGCCATTCCCACGGCGTACCGTTCAGACTCAGCCAGATCTTATTGCCGATGGTCAGATCGTACATTCGTGTTCTGTGCGGCGCAGTCCCGCGCCTTAAAAACATTCCCATATGTGCCTCCTATGCAGCCGTGATAAAATCCGCAGGAATGCGGAAGTCTGCCGGAAGGGTAAAAACCGGGCGGCTGCCAGCAACTATCCTTCCGGAGAGGGAGAGAGCGCCACCACTGCCATCGGCTCTAAAGCAACCAACAATGCCGTCGACGATTGCTCTCGGGGTGCGTGTCCACTGTATAACTGCGGAGCCGTTCAGGTACGCAATTTCCAGCGTGTCTGCGATCGGCAGCGCTGAGCCCTCCACGTTCATGTTGCTTGCGGCTCCGCCAAGCTCGGTAAAGGAAAGTTGAAACACCGCGCGTTGAAGTGTTGTTACGGTGGAATCGCCGCCGCCAATGGTGTAGTAGAATTTTGTTGTGCCGATTGCGGCCCGAACATCGGCGTCCAGAAACTTGAGGTAGCTGTTACGAAAAAAAGAATCCAGGTCGCTGGAAGCGTAGGCGTTGCTACTGGAGGCAAATGCGCGTCTATCATAGCAGTCCTTTCGCACGATCAGCGTGCGCCCGCTGCCGTTCAAACCAGATTCATAGTTATGCTCGGCAACATAGAACTCTACCAGAGCGCCGAGTTCTTTCAGTTTGATCATGCTGCCAACCGGCAGCGTCCCAACCTTCAAGCCAGTCTGCAACGAAATCCATCTCGGACTTCTTCCGCTCATCCGAAGACCACCACCTTCACCGGAATATTTACGGTCGGCGCGTCTCCGATACACTGCGCGGTCAGCGAATTTTCACCCGTTGTGTAGTTGTGGATGCACGCGAACCCCTCCAGAAGCGCTTCGTCCGCATCCGGGTCAGAGCCGGTAAGCACCACGTCCCACTGCGGGTCTACGGCGTACGACGCTTTGAGTCCCGCGATCGTGATCGTCTGCGCCTGGTACCCGTTCGCATCCGCCGCCCAGCCCGAGGCAAGAAGCGTGCCGGTGTACTGCGTTGGACTGCCTCCGACTTCGCCATCCAGCACCTTACCTACTGCCTCGTCGATCTGCGCGCCGGTATACGCGCTGTTGTATGCCATAGTCTCACTCCTTCATACAGAGGAATTCCTCCCCGTCCGCCGTCAGCATGGTGTCTGTCTGCCCGGACGGGATGAAGCCCCAGTTATCGTTCCAGCTGCCGTCCATTGCCTGCGCAAACAGGGAGATCCGGTACTCGCCATCGCCGGAGAGTAAGAAATCGTCGTAGACCTCGAACGTTCGCTGCGTTCCCGCCGGGGTCTGGGAGAAGGACGCGATGAGCGCCCCTTTCCCGCGTCCCCAGTCCTCCCCGGCCTTCGTCGCGCGGCACTCAAAGGCCTGATACGCAACGTCCGAGGAGAACGAAACGGTGATCGAATCGAAGCCCGAGACTGCCGAGATTTTGTTCCCCGTGATGGTAAATGTCAGTCCCGGCGCGCTCATTACGCCACGCTCCAGGTGCCAGCGGCATTCTTGACGAACACCTTGACGATCTTCGTGCCGTCGCCGGAGGAAGCCGCCTCGAGGTCAGCGCCCTTGACGGTGACATTGATGGCCGTATTCGCCTTGTAGCCGCCCGCGCTGCCGGAGGTGTTGGTCGAGCCGCCCGTGGTGGGAATTTCCGTACCAGCGTCATGCAGGCTGCTCGTGGACGGAACCACGCGCACGGTGTATTCCTCGAAGGCTCCGTCGACCGTGAAGGAGAATGCGCAGGTGTCGAAGCCCGTCACCTTCGAGATTCTGGACTTATCCGGCCCCGTGATCGTGACCACAGGAACCGCCGTGTTGACCGTGATAGATGCCGTGACTGCCGCCGTCTCGTTGCCGACGTCGTCGCGCACCTTGATATGTACCGTCTTGAGGCCGTCGCCGTTGGTCAGAACAATGGACTTCGACGCCGCGAAGGTTTCCCACGACGCGTCTGCTTCCGTCTCTGCCGCCTTGATGCCCCAGATCTTCATCTGGTAGCCGGTCGTGTCCGCATCCGACACCGAAATGCTCGCTGTGACGGTGCTGCTCGTTGCGTACGTTGCGCCGCTGTTCAGCTGTAATGCAAGCCCAGCCGGTGCTAACGTATCAAGAATTAGATTAAAAAAACTTGCCATGTGTTAAGCCCCTTTCTTTTCGCTCAGTTCGATGTACAAAAAACCGCCCGGGCGGGTATAAATGACTTCATTTCCGACGCAGACGGTCTTCACGCCCATCTCGCCGACGAATAATTCCTTGATCTGTTCTTCGCCGATTGTAATCACGCCGTCACCCCCGTATCAGATACAGCGTCTTTTTGCCCTTCGCGGCAAGCGCGTCATATTCTGCACGGTCAATCGTTACAATCCGGTTGATGTCCGCCGAATACACATTTCCGCTGCCGCCGCCCTGATAGACCACCTTCGCCGGGGCGATCGTCATCTTGATCTCCGGCTGGGAAAGCGCCATTTTAATCATAGCCAGCCTCCTTGAGAAGCTCCTTGACCGGCTGCGAGACGATATCCGCGGCCTGTGGATTGCCGTCGCCGTCGGTCAGCGCCAGCTGGAGGCGCGCGCTCTTGCCGGAGTCCAGCTGCATCGCGTCGGCGTAGGGGATGGACACCAGCAGATGCGTTTCGTCCACAACTGCCGGCACGTACTCAAAAAATAACGCGCCCTGCCGGAGCCAGAACTGGAGCTTTGTTGCCTTGGTCAGGTCTGTGCCCGTCACTTCCACCGAAAGCGCATTCCGGATTTTTTCGCGCATCATATCACCTCACTTTGGATTTCCTACGACGTACTCGACGACGTAGGTGCCGCTGATGCGGCAGATTTTCACGCGGTCACCCGCCTTGAATGTAACGTTGGTATTGCATTTGTAATGCTTTGCTGTGGCGGCGGTCTGGCCGTCGAAGATCAGGCTCAAGCCGTCCGTGTATTTCGCGCCGACGGTGGCAAGCTCTGCCGCAGCCGGTTCCGTGTTTTGCTGCCCGCTCATGCAATCACCGTCCTTTTTGCGGTATGGGTCATAAGTTCTCCCGGACTCAGGCGCAGTTGCCAGCCGATCTCCTCATAGATGCCGCCGAATTCCGGCGCATCAATGCTCAGAACGTCGCCCACGCCGTGCCCGCCCTCCGGCAGGCCGTAGAACGTAATCGTCCTGGTACCGAGCTGGGACTGAAAGCAAAGATCGTCCACGTAGGCTTGCAGCGCCTCCTGCGAGGCGATATTGTCCACTTTGACCACCTGCGTGATGCGCTGGCCGCGCTTGAAGATCGAAATCGAGCTCGACGGGCTGTTATTCTCGGCTCTGGCTACCAGCGGGGCCGCCAAATCCGGATTGCTGCAAATGGCCACGAAGACATTCGGCGCGTCGAAGATGTCCTGCTCCTGCGACATATCGCGCGAGACGGGCGCCAGCAGCCGGATATCCGTGCTCGAGTAGCGCCAGCGGATATTTGCCGCATTTGGTGTTGCCTTTGGCTCCAGATGCCCGATGCCGCTGCCGTCAAACCATACGGGCTTGTAGTTGATCTCGCCCAGCAGCTGGTTGCAGATCGTGAGATAGTCCGTGCCCTCCTGCCAGTCCTCGCGGTCGGTCTGCAAGGTCTCGCTCGTGGGGGTGGCGATCACGAGGCCGATCCCGGCCTGCGTCATCAGCTGCTGCACGGCGGTAATGTAATTCGTTCCGGCGGCGAGGTGCAAAATGCCCTCCGTCTTGATCGTCTGAATCATCCAGCTGCGGTCGTATGCGTCCAGCCGGAGGAAATGCCCCTGCGCGCTGACGGTGTCCGAGTACGTCGTGATCCGGTACACGCCCAAGGGGTACTCTTGCCCGTCAAGCTCCAGCACAGGCTGGAGCTCGTCGGAAAGATACTCGATATCGGGGTTGTGCATAAATGTTCCGCCGAGGCTTCCCATGATGCTACCTGTCGCATCGACGAGGACATCGGGCGCGGAATCCTTCAGCCAGCGCAACTCCGAGAACTTCGCGCCGCGCCGGAGCACGTCCACGCGGTAAGATACCTTGTGCGTCATAGCGTCACCTCGTCGTCATAGTCGATTTGCTCGACCGTGAAATTAAAGACGTTCAAGAAGCCGTCGTGCTGCTTGGGCAGGCTCGTAATGTAGCCGATGACCATGTCGCCCTGCGGCGTCTTTGCGCAGACAAGCTTGCCCACAAGTCCCATGAGCTGCCTGATCTCGCTCTCATCGAGCAGCGCCGCCGTGATGCTGAGAGCGTCCGTGCCGGAGTCGACCTCGACCGCGACGGGATAATAGGCGCCGGAGAGCTGCAAAAGCTCGACCTGCCGGGAAAGTGTCCGCGTGGTCTGCCGGTGCTGGCTGTCCGAGTACGGCAGGCGCAGAGTCTGGCCGGTGTCCAAGTCTGACACCTGATGCACCCTAGCTCGAACATCGACCGTGACCGCGCTAGACAAACCGTAGTTGCTCGAATCGTCGTAGCAGCCGCGCACCTGGTACGTTGTGCTGCCGGAGGACAGTTCGTCGGTGTACTGCGTCTGCGTGAGCTTCGCAATCGGCTTTCCGTTGCGGTAAACCAGATAAAAATCATAGCTGCCGGAGGTCTGCCAGCTGAGGGCGGCCACGTTCGATGCCTGCACGCTCAGCGTAATTGCGGCGCCCGGCGTATTGGTGACAGGCAGCGCCGCCGCGCCCCAGTCAGACCACATGCCGTACTGATTTTGCACGCGCACGCGCACCGTGTGGCTGCCGTCCGCGAGATACGCGGGGCTCGTCCATGTCTTTTCCGTGCCGTAGTGCGTGCCGCCGGAAAGCTTCCCGTCCAGCTCCACCTGGTACGCCTCCTGCTCGGAGGTCTGCCAGCTGATGGACGGGCGCGGGCCCGTGCTCTTGATCTGGATGCTCGGAGCCGACGGTGCGGCAATCACAACGATCTGTGCCGCATCGCTCCATTCTCCCGCAATGCCGTCGGCGTTGTAGGTGCGCACGCGCCAGTATTTGATGCTGGACGTTAACGTCCCGGCAGGACACGTCCACTGCCGCGCAGCGCCTGTCACGGTTGCAAGCGTCTGCCATGTGCTGCCGTCGGTGCTTTTTTGCAGGTCGGTTTTCGACTGCGCCGCACCGGACGAAACAACGTGTTTCCACTGGAAAATAACGTCCTTAGTTCCGTCTACGATTGTATTTACTGGGCTAATTGCCGTCGCCTTGCCGGTCGGGTCAACGCATGTGCAAAACTGCCACGCCGACCATTCGCCCTCAATTCCATCATCCGACGTGATCTTGATGCGCCAGCGCAGCGCCTCCGCGCCGGTCAGGTCGCTTACTGGTATTGTCGCCGTATTCCCGGCTCCGCCGCTTATCGTCTTTGTGCCGTTGCTTACTCCGTCCGTAAGCGTGTAATATTGCAGCGAGAAAGACGCCTGCGCAGGCTTCTGCGTAAAGTAATACGGAATATCCGCTATATTCCACGTTACAATGCATTTGTTGTCCGGCGGAACGTATGCATTCCCGGAGGGGGACATATCTTCCGCTTCCAACTGAATGTCTGCGACATGAACGCCGAGCGCGGTTCTGGAGGGGATAATCGGATCTGAGATACCGAAGCTTGTTGCGCTGCTACTGCTCGGGGTCGGGCTGCTGTCCAAAAT
>OIYS01001519.1_pt1 | contig 11381 bp, 8 predicted proteins | sample 1588271 | NCBI WGS metagenome assembly OIYS01 (sample SAMN03283286) | human gut metagenome | biome: human-associated habitat; material: feces | host: Homo sapiens | place: Peru | collected 2012
CACTGAGGTGCCGGTGATGCCCTCGTCGGCGTAGATGTCCACCAGCCGCCAGTCCTCATGCTCGGTGATGTACTGCGTATAGTGGATGTTCTGGGCCGCGAAGGAGTTGAGCTGATCCTCCGAGGAGGAGCTGACCCGGCAGTAGGCGGCCACCCGCAGTTTCTGGGCATCCCGCTCATGGTTGGCTTCGATCCTAATGACCCGTCGTTCTTTGCCGTTCAGGGCAAGGTTTCCATTGATCTTTTTCTCTTCCGTGGCTGCTCACCTCCTCCTTGTAGCAACACAACATACCACAATCATCTCGTTAAAGCTACTGCTTTTTGCAAAGAAATTCAGAAAGAAATAGGGATCGTTGCACCGGTCTGCATTGCGATACGCACAGCGACCTGCTCCAGCTCTGCCTTGGGAAAACCGGCTTTTTTCAGTGCTGACAGAAGATTCAGAATACCGCAAAAATCAACGTTCTTATCCTGCATGATAGTCTCCTTTTATACGTTTTCTGATGGCACAAACACGGACACTGTCAGACGTAGGGTGGGTGGTGAGAGAAGAATCAGACGCAGTAAAACGAAAGGGGAGAGAAGAGAAACCAGTGTCCGCGTTTCTGCCATCAGGCAAAAGCATTATGGCGGGGCCGCTCCAAGGCGTGTTGGAGCGGCCCCTGCCGTTTCCATCATTTGTTCAGTCCTATTCGACACTACTTCCCGGACTGCTGGGCGGTCAACTGGTCTGCGGCTGGCGCCGCACATGGGAATCGCACCCCTCCGAGGATCGCTCCGAGCTGCACCGATGTTTTGAAAGTATCGCTATGCAGAAGTACCATTGTAGGCAGATGAGGTCATGGCGAGACAGCCTGCCACGGCTGCTTTTGGATGAACGGGTATCGCTGGGCACCTTCCGGTTCGGGGCCTGCATTGACACGGGATACTCCCGTGCAGGTGGTCATGGCGCGTTCTCCGCATCGCTGTCCTCTTTCTTACGGAGGCTCATCTGCTGATGTGATCCAGTTGCCGGATATGGCCGTGTGGCGTTTTTCAAGGTACAGCAAGCCTCTTGGTTGGCTTGAGTAAATTGTAAATCTGCTTCTCTGTTACTTGAAGAGCGCAGTAGTACAGGTTTGCAGCGGAAACCTGCACTGTCACCCCCGCTTTTCACTCAATCGATCTATTTGCTCAAGAGTTTTATGTATTTGGGCCGTAAGCTCCTTGATCTGTACAGCTGTGAGAGGCTGACCCTTGAGCAGGAAATCCAAGGAAGCCTCCAATACATTAGATAGGTCCAACAACAAATCGATAGATATGCCTCGTTTGCCAAGCTCGATTTTTCTGAGATGTTCCACGCTGATGTTGAGCATCACCGCCAATCGCTCCTGCGTAAGGTGGTGTTCTCTACGCAGTTTTCTGATGCGCCCCCCGAATTGAATTGGCTGAAAGTGCATTTTCTTACCTCCGTTTCGTCATTTGTGAAGAACTCGTAAACGACGGAAACGGTGGGCCGCGGCAACATGGCTCGACATTGTCCTTGATAATTCGACATGCAAAAAGACGCGGCTGACCTTTAGCGGTCAGCCGCGTCTTTTCACTTGCCGTATTAATCTGTACGATCGTGCCGTTCGGCGGCCTCTCGAACATCCCCGGAGGCAGGCACATTGTTAGTATCCTACCCATAATTTCTATCTATGTTTTTATGTCAAAAGGCTGTATTTTCGGGTTCTATGTATTCGCTATTTATCCTCCCATACCACTGCCGAGATCTTCTCCCAGGTCGCAGGTATAGCGCCACTCCACCACATCGCCGTCCTTCACCTGATAGCGGGAGCAGCCGTAGTTGGGATACCAACCGTTGACGTTGTACATCCAACCGGACAAACTGCCCACGTCGAACTCGTAGAGGTTATTGATTCCTTCTACATAGGCACTGTTATATACCGGAGTCCAGTTGGATTCCATGTGGATGGAATTATCCCGACATACCCGCTGGAGTACATCGAATACGCTCTCGCCCTCGCTGAACTCCACCTCCGTAGCGGGAAAAACAATGCCGTCCGCCGGCACGAGGAACTTCTTGTTCTTCACGCACTTGTCCATGTTGTCCAGAATGGTCTCGCAGGAGATGGAGAAAATACAGGTGTGCGTTACGGTGGTATCCACCGCCGTGTCCTGCGGCTCTACCGGACTGGGCTTGCCCTCCGGGATAGGCTCGGTCATGTACTGATCCTTATCGCCGGTATCTTCCGGCTGCGCTGCCTGCTGTTGTCCGCAGGCAGCGCAGGTCAGCATCACCAGCAGCGCCAGAAGCAGCGCACACAGGGTTCTGAAGCGCCGCATATCACTTCACCTTAATATCCGTCATGTCAAACAGGCTCGTCATGCCCTGCCGGAAGCGGTCGTAGGCGGCCAGCGCATAGAAACCCTGCTCGGTGGCCATACCGTCCGGCTCCGCCTGCTCGTTGCTGTGGCAGAAGCCGCCGCCCTCACAGGCGAAAGCGCACAGGCCATCCAGCGGAGAAGCACCGTTTTTCACAAAGCGGCTGTCCGCGGCGGGATCAATGCCCAGCGCCGTCAGCGCCACGATCACCTGCGCGCAGGATTCGCTGTTGGCCGTGCCCCAGCCCATGAAACCGCCATCATCCTGCTGGGCATTGGACACCCACGTCAGTGCCTGTTCCACCGCCGCCTTGACGTCGGTCTCCTCCTGATAAGGTGCCAGAGACGTCAGGGCCATGGCGGTCATGTCCACATCGGACTCGTCGCCCATCAACGCCCAGCCGCCGTCGCTGCACTGATAGGAGAGAATCTCCGCCACCAGTCCCTCGCGGGTGGTCTGCTCCTCGCCATCGGCGCACTGGGGAATATCGTAGCCATGGCAGTCCAGCGCGATCAGCGCCCAGATAGGGCCGTTGGTGCCCTGCGCCCGCAGATAGGCCATATCGGTCAGGCCCGCCGTCAGATCAACGCCCGCAACATTGGCGGCGTTATATCCGGCAGCCGTCAGGCCCAGGATGGTGCGGGAGTTCTCGGTGGATTTCGCGTGGTGCAGCCGCACGGAACCGGCCTGCTTGACATAGTCCTCCGCCGCCTGCTCATAGCTCTGTGCCGCCGCGTCGCTGAGAAGTCCTGCACGGCTCAGACCGATCACCGCCCATTCGCCGCCGATGGAACCCACCGTTGGTGCGGCCTGCGCCTGCAAATAGGCGCCGGTCTCTTCATATGCCTTGCGCCAGGCCTCCGTACTTTCCGGCTGGTCAGGCTGGGACGGCGTCCCGCAGGCGGTCAGCAGCGTGACCAGTATCAGCAGCCATGTCGGCAGCGTTCTTTTCCATACTTTCATATCGGTTTCTCCCTTCTCTTACAGGAACTCCACGTATTTCAGCCGCAGCCGTTCCTTCAGGCTGGCGCTATGCCAGGTGCGTTCCCATATCTCGTCCTTCAGGCGCAATACCCGCCGGCGCTGCAGCTCCTGCATGGGCTTACCTCTGAACCGGGCCTCCTGCCACAGCTTGGCTGCCGCCAGATATTCCTCCCGCAGATCCTCGTCCATGTAGGATACATAGTCCGCCGGCGGGCAGTTCTTCGCTGCCATGCCGCGGGCGCGCAGCACGTCCATCATGTATCGGAAAATGGCGTCGATGGATGCCGCCGCGTCTGCGCCGAAAAAGCCTTCCTTCCGCTTTTTCGTCCTGCGCCGCTCGAAGATGAGCCAGCCGATCAGCAGGCCCACCATGCCCGCCGCCAGCAGGACCGCCAGCGTCAGCAGAATGGTCAGCCGGTGCTTGAGCCAGAACTCGCGCAGCGCCTCCGCCGCCGGGTTTTCCAGCTCCGCGTCATCCAGATTGTCCGCCGTATAGTCCAGCGGCGTCTGTCCCACCAGACCGGAAATGTTCTGATACTGCTCCGCCTTTTCCATGGCGGAGAAATAGGTGGGCGTAGCCTCGAAGGGCAGCCACCCAAGGCCGTCCTGATAGTATTCCACCCATGCGTGGGCGCGGTTCCCGCCCACATCCAGCGTCTGTCCGGACTTCATATGGGCCGCGTCGTCCTTGGTCACCAGATAACCCTCCACATAGCGGGCGGGGATGCCGTAGTAGCGGAACATCAGCGCTGCAGCGGTAGCGTAGTGGACGTCATAGCCGCTCTGGGTGCCGTCCAGAAAGGTCAGGGCGAAGTCGCCACCCGTAATGGGCAGGACATTCTCCTCATAGGTGATGTAGGTGGTTAGGTAGAACAGGATGTTCTGCTTGGCCCGCTGGTAATCAAAGTGTACCTGCCCTTCATCCTTCTGATAGCCGCCCAGCTTCTCCTCCAGAAAGCCACGGACATCATCGGGGATATCCGTATAGTGGTCATAGACAAAGCGGTTATAAGCCGCCTCTGTATTGAGAAAGGCATTGGTCTGTTCCGTCTCCTCCAGCAGTGCCGCGGCAAGCCGCTGATACTGGGTGATGATATTGTCGCTGGCATGGAAGCTGTAGAAACGCTGTCCCCGCAGGCCACCGGCCAGCAGGGTACGGTCGCCGATCTGCGCCGCATCCAGCACATCGCTGTCCGCCAGCAGCTCATAGGGCGCATAGAGATACTTCCCCGACGCGCCGACGTTCTGCACCGTCACGGTGTTGTCATAGCGCAGCGCGTCCGGCACACCGGCCTGCGCCGCTGTGGTCAGCTGGCTCTGGGCGTAAAATCCGTCCTGATGCAGCCAGTAAAAGGTATCTGCGTCCTCACTGAGGGTCTTGCTGTCCAACGTGCTCCAGCGGCTGTTGGCATACGTCTCGCCCACGAAACCACGGAGATAGTAGGAGGTCGGCTGGGTCATGGTGACCTCCAGCATGGTGTCCTCGGAGATCTGCCGGGGGCCCACTTTGGTCATATCGCCCTCCGGAAGTCCCGCGTTGCTGCCGTAGCGCAGGGTGTCCGCCTGCTCCGCCGCCCAATTTGCGGCAGTGTCCACCACGGCAGGGCGGGCGGCATCCTGATTCCAGCCGCCCAGCACCGTCACACATACCAACAGCACCGCCGCCAGCCGTCCCCATGTCCGCAGCGCGGCGGGCGAATACTGCTTTCCGCCGCCAAAATGCACCGCGTACAAAAGGAGGACCGTCAGCGCCGCCAGCAGCAGCCACCATACGGAAACCATAGGCGCGAACAGCACCGCCGCCGCGGCCAGGATCACCGCAAGAGGCCAGAACCGCAGACCGCCGGGCTGCCGCACATAGCGGATGCTCCACAGGCCGCAGAGCACCCCCAGCATGCACAGCACCACCGTCAGGCCCGTATTGCCATCCTCCTGCGCCAGAAAGTTGGTATAGTTTCGGGCATGGAGCTGCTGCCACGCCTTCAGCACATCGTCCAGCAGCTGGGCAAGGCCGTTGGTCACAGTACCCAGCAGCACCAGCACCGTCAGAAGGCAGGCCGCCATCCATGCGGCGGCAGGCAGCCACGAGAGCCGTGCGCCGTCCATCATGCACACGGTGGCCGCCGCCAGAATCCCCAGCAGCACCGGCCAGAGAAAGAATACCGGCAGAGAGAACAGGGAGATCATCAGTCCCATCAGAGCCGCCGTCAGGAGGGACGCGGCCAGAAGTCCGCGAAAACGGGCATTAAAGCACAAGATAGATCCCCTCCTTACTCTTCAGCACATTCTCCGATACGGTCAAATGCGCCACCGGCGCACCGGAGGCGGTATACAGCTCCTCTTCCTCCGGACGCAGGGACAACGCCACCACATGGGCATAGTCCAGTCCCTGCTCCTCCGCCAGACGCTGCGTGACCGTCTGCTCATCCGGCTCCGTCTCCGCCGAGAGCAGGCCGGACAGTGCCTGGGTCAGCTCCTCCATGCTGCCGATGGCGCACAGCTGCGGCTCCATGGTCTCGCGATCCAGCCATGCCGCCTGATGGGGCAGTCCCGCCTCGCACAGCGCGGCGGACACGGAGACCACCGCTTCACCCAGCGCCTCCCGCTCAGCAGCGGAGGGCGCGGTGTCGGCGCTGTTGTCCAGCACCAGCAGGATGGAGTTGTTCACCGGCAGACCCAGCTGCCGCACCATCAAATGATCTGTCTTTTCCGACAGCTTCCAGTGGATGCTCTTGATCCGGTCGCCGGACAGATACTCCCGCAGGGCGAACGTCTCGCTGGGATCGTCGCCGGGATGGTACATGGAGTATTCGTCGCTGTCCATATCAGGACTCTGCCGCTCCGATACCGACAGCTCCACCGGCCAGATATCCGGCAGCACCAGAGACGGAGCCGACAGCTCCACTGCCTTTTTCGCGCCCACAAGGCCGAACAGGTCAAAGACCCGCAATTCGGAGAGCGTCAGCGCCAGCTTGCCGCAGCGCGGAGGGCGGAAGTCGCAGACCGCCTGCGTCTCACTTTTCCCGCTGACGGAAAAGAGGGCCGTGGAGCGTGTCGCCTCGCCGGTCAGCAGATCGCGGCAGTGAACCGCCGCCTGCACCCGCAGGCAGCTGAATATGCCGCTGTTGCGTACCGTGACCATCACCGGCAGCTCCTCACCCTTGCGACAGGAGATACCGGCTGACAGCTCCGCCGTCAGCTTTTTGCGCAGCATAAATGCGATGATGATCTCCATTACGGCGCAGACCACTGTGCCGATGAGGATACACGCCGCCATGTTGCCCTTGCCCTGCGCCCATGCCGCCAGCCACAGCAGCAGCCACAGCGCAAAGATGATCCGATTCTTTGCCATCGCTCAGATATGGTCAGGCCGCGCGACCTGCTGCAGCACCTCTGCCAGCACGTCCTTGGCCGTGGTCTCTGTAATCTTCGCCTTGGGAGACAGGATGAGACGGTGGGCGCATACATCCGCGAAGATATAGGCCACATCGTCCGGCAGCACGTAGTCCCGGCCCTCCATGAAGGCCCGGCTCTTGCACATGCGGCACACCGCCAGCGCGCCGCGGGGACTGACGCCCAGCACCACCAGCGGGTGGCTGCGGCTGGCCTCCGCCAGACTGGTGACATATTCCAGCATGGCGTCCGCCATATGTACCTGCTGGGCCTGGGCCTGCATGGTCAGCAGGTCAAGACCGGAGGACACGGTAGCCATCTCCTCCAGCGGATCGCCGGTCTGGCGGTCACGGAGGATGTTCACTTGACTTGCAAAATCGGGATATCCCATCTCCAGCCGCACCATGAAGCGGTCCAGCTGTGCCTGGGGCAGCAGCTGCGTACCGGCAGAGCCTACCGGATTCTGGGTGGCAATGACCACAAAGGGATCCGGCAGCTTGTGAGTCTGGCCGTCCACGGTGACCTGGCGCTCCTCCATCACCTCCAGCAGCGCCGACTGGGTCTTGCTGGAGGTGCGGTTGATCTCGTCGGCCAGCAGCAGGTTGGTCATGACCGCGCCGGGCTGATAGACGAAGCTGCCGCTCTCCTTATGGTACATAGAAAAGCCCACGATATCCGAGGGCAGCACATCCGGCGTGAACTGGATGCGCCCGTACTGCAAACCCAGCGCACGGCTGAAGGCCAGCGCGGTGGTGGTCTTTCCGGTGCCGGGCACGTCGTCCAGCAGCACATGGCCGCGGGAGAGCACCGTCATCATGATCTTTTCCAGCACATCGTCCTTACCGGCGATGACCTTTTTCACTTCATGCAGGATCTTTTCTACGCTGGTATTCATCTGCTTTTCTCCTCTTACCATTCTTTATAATAGTTGCCGCTTGAAACGCCGTAGCTGCCGCTGGCGCTGGTAAAGCCGCCGATGTCCTTGCCCAGAGCCAGCGTGTAGCGGACGCGGATCACGCTGCCGTCCTGCGGCTTGCAGACGTTCATGCCATAGCCGGGATAGCTGCCGTTATAGGAGTACATCCAGCCCGACCAGCGGTAGAAGTCGAACTCGCCCAGGCTGTCCATGGAGTAGGGCTGGGGATCCAGTCCTGCACCGTTCTCGTCCATGCCGTCGGCCACGATGAGATCCATCAGCTCAGGGTCAATGTAGAAGCCGCTGCAAATGCCGCTGCGCTGGATGGCGGACAGATAGCTGCCGCTTCCGCTGATCCCGTAGCCGTTCTCCGTCAGCACCTTTTCCACGATGGACCAGGCGTCCGTGCCGCCCGGCACCGTTACCTGCGTGGGATACACCAGATAACCCAGCCCCACGGTGGTGGCCTCTACGCTGACGGTGACGGTGATGTCGCCATTTTCATAATAGACCGTCCAGCTGCGGGTGGCGGAATAGCCGTCTGCATCCGTGGCGGTGATGGTGATAGTATTGGCGCCCTCGTTGGAGAGATAGGTGGAATAGCCGAACTTACTTCCGGACTGGCTCACCGGCGCAGGCACCACCATACCGTTCACCGACACGGTGTAGTTGTTGGAATAGAGCTGCTTGCCGGTATAGCTGCGGCCATCCACCAGCAGGATGATATCCGGGTTCTTCAGTGTCAGGCCATCCGTCAGGCCGATGATGGTGCCGTCCATTTCGATCTCAGGCGAGATCGTAGGCTGACGGTCCTCCGGGGTATCCTCCGCGCCGCGCTGGAAGTGCAGCTGGTACTTATAGGTCTTACTCCGGCCCGTGGAATCCTTGTAATCGATATACAGCATCCGGTCCTCACGGCCCATCTGCACGGTATACCAGCCGTCACTCTCCTTTGTCAGAGAGGTGGTCTCGGTGCTGTCGCTGACACGGACGCGGTCGATGGACTCTTTGCCGGTGCTCTGGATTAACTGTAGTCTAAACCGGTGCTGCTCGCTATCCACTGTCACCTGCTCAAATTTAGAGCTGGACTGCTCCGTATTATCATCAATAACCGTCGAAGATAGATTGTAGGTTATGATTCGGAACGCACTGGCGTTGTAGGTGATGGTATAGGTCTCCTCGGCGGAGGAGGATTGATAGCTTCCCTTGATCCGGATCGTGTTCGCTCCGGAGTTCAAGTTGGCCGTATAGGTATCGCCGATACCCGTCAGCGTCCTTCCGTTCAGTGTTACGGACTGCACGGGGTACTCATTGCCGTCCTGCACCATGTTGGCTGTAAAGGTCAGCTCTCCATCTATAACAGTTGTCAGCTCGTTTAGGGGACTATTATCTGACACCCGTTTGGCAACAATGATCAACTCTCCCGGCTGTGCGTAATAAACCGTGTAGCTCTTGGACGCACAAACAGTGCTGCCATCCTCCTCGCGGTAGTTTACGCTGACCGTAATGGTATTGGCCCCTGTCGCCAGACGTACATTCATATAGCGGCTGTTGGCCGGGAATAGATATTCCTTCCCATTCACCGCCGCAGACATTCCGGTGACCTCAAGAGTGGTCAGGTGCTGAATCGAGAAGCCATAGGTTTCGTTCTCCACCGTCGAACCGTCGATGATACTGGTCTTAAAATAGGCCGCGGGGTCTTTTACCTCCGGGACTGTGATGGCGTCAGCGGGGGCGCGGTCGGGGATCTGCCCACCGGATCCGCCGCCATTATCCACAATATCCAAGATATCATCGATATTGCCCCGACCCCCTGATGTTGTACCGTCGCCGGAGGCGGGGAGATCCGCGTCAGGTGTCTGTGGATCCTGTTGTCCGTCCTGCTGACTGTCCTCCGGCATCTGATCCGGCTCAGTCTGCTGATCCTCCGGCGTCTCCGGCGTATCCGGTTCATCCGGCGTATCATTTTCCTGATCCTCGCCGTCATTGGCGCTGTCCATACCCGCAATGCGGTCGCCGTCATACAGCACCTCGCCCTGCGAGAGCAGCATACGGGACGCCGCGTGGGCCTCCTCCTGGGGTGCGCGGCCGGTTTGCAGCTGCGTCACGCACAGCACCGTCGCCAGACACAGGAGCAGGGCAACGGCGGTCTGTATGACGCTTCCCAGTCTTTTTTTCATGTTTCACGCTCCTCCTGTAAACGCCACAGGAAGGGGGCGGTATTTCACCTCCCCCTTCTTGCGGGTATTACGCTTCTTTCTTCTGTTTGGCACGCCGCATGGCGATAAACCAACGGATCACAAAGGTAATAACGCCTGCCGCCGCCAGAATGCCCAGGCTGATCCAGACGATGCTCCAATCGAAGGGCTGCGTGTCCTCCGTTTGTACCTCATCCGGCACCAGCAGTTGGTCGGTCGGTACCTTCTCACCGTTTGCATCGGTGGTCTGCTCCAGCAGTTCTTTATAGCGGGCCGAGGCATCCTGCAGCTGCTGCACCAGCTTGGCATCCACCAGCTTCTTCTGCGTGGCCGTCAGCTTGTTATAGGCCTCGGTGGCTTTCTGGATGGCGTCATAGCTGTCCTTTGTCACCGTGCCGATTGCCTTGATCAGATCCTCTGCCGCCTTGGCTGCTGCGTAATTCGTCTCGTAGGTCTGATAGGCGGCTGCCGCAGCCTGCAAGTCGGCGTAATTGGTCACCATCTGCTTCTGATCCGCCGTCAGCTTATTGTAGGCGTCCTGCGCGGTCTGGATCTTCTTTTTGACCGCATCGGCCTCCGCTCTGACCATGACCTCATTCACCTTGCCGATGCTCTTGATAAGCTCCATGACATTCTTGGCCGCCGCATAGTTCTGCTCATAGGTCTTATAAGCAGTATCCGCAGTCTGCAAGGCCGCGTAGTTGGTCACCAGCTTTTTCTGATCGTCCGACAGATTACCGTAGGCAGCCTGAGCACGCTGGATCTTCGACTTTACCTGAGCAGCTTCCTGTTCGGTCATAACAGTCTTGACTGTGCCGACAGACTTGATCAGCTCCATCACGACCCCGGCGCAGTAGCCGTTCAGCGCCTTGGCCGCACCGTCCTTGTCCACGCTGGCCTCCAGCTCTTTGTGGGCAGCCGCGGACAGACCATTCAGCGCTGTTTTCAGATCGCTGTACGTGTTCGGATCCTCGCTGCTCCACTTGTCCAGTTGCTCCGCTGCCGCCCTGTAAACGGCCAGCAGTTCCCTGGCTACGGTGAGACCCGACACCTGATTTTTATCCAGCAATGCTTTCTGTCCCTCGGTCAAGCCGTTGATGGCAGCGGACGCTTCCTCGATCACCTGATGGAGCTTATTCAGCTCACCCAGCGTAGTTTTGCCTGCGGTGAAGTTGAGTTTCTCCAGCAGAAACCGCGCCACACCAGCAGAATAGTCGTTCAGCACCTTGGTCATGCCGGCAGCATCTGTACAGCCTTCCAGCTTTGTACGGGTCTCCGCTGTCAGCTTACCAATCTCGGTTTTCACTGCGGAATACTTGTCCTTATCGCTGGTCTCCCACTGCTTCAGCGATTCAAGATCACGCTCATAGGTGGCCAGCAGATTCTGCGCGTCCGTCAGTTTTTTGCCGTTGGACAGATGCTCCTTCTGCGCCGCGGTCAGCGCCTTGTAGGCCGCTGTTACCTCCGACAGCGTGGCGGAAAGCTCCTTCATGGTCACGCCGGTCTTGACCCGTGCCGTGATC
>OIYS01001520.1_pt1 | contig 11378 bp, 8 predicted proteins | sample 1588271 | NCBI WGS metagenome assembly OIYS01 (sample SAMN03283286) | human gut metagenome | biome: human-associated habitat; material: feces | host: Homo sapiens | place: Peru | collected 2012
CCGTACAGGTCGTAATCCGACACCGCCTGAAGCCAGTATCGGTTGACATAATACCGGAGCAGATTTCCCGTCCGGCAGTCCCAGTCCCCTGGTTCCGGCGTCTTCAGCCGCTGCCGCCAAGTATCCGTCAAAATTTCCAAACCGGAGAAAAATTCCAGCCATGCCTCCGGCTCCCCGGACTGAACCATGGCTCCGGCCGTGTCCCAGGCCGCTCCCCGGTCGAAGGCTCGCTTCTCTTCCCCGTCCAGCTCTCCCTGCGCCTGGCAGCCGTAAAGAAGCAGCAGCGCCAGCGTCATAGAAATATCCGGTTCCTCCAAAATTGCCAACGCCTGAACCCGGGTGCGTTTCAGAACCGCCATGGCCTCCCGGTCATATTCCGGGGCTTCCCCGCCGGGAACCTCCTCCGCCACATAGCTGCTTTTTTCATCCAGAATCCACCTGGCCGCCTCCGGACAGCTAAGCTCCAGCCCAAGCTCCACAAAGTCCCCATAGTCGTGGGTCAGCCGAGGAAACTGGCGGCAGGTTTCGCACAGGGCGTTCTCCCCCAGCTCCGCCTGAATCCGACACAGACCGTCCCGCCGCCACATAGGACACCGTCCGTCCTGAACGGTCAGATAGGTTTCCCCGTCCTCCTGTCGGAGATCCGCCCGGAGTTCCTCCCCCAAAGCCCCCGGCAGAGCACGGTAACGCCGGGCAGAGGCCTCGTCCACCTGCACCTGCCAGTCCTTGCAGCAGCTGTCCGGGCATTCCCCTGCCAGGCAGCGAAAACGGTCAAAATAATCCGGTTTTGTAACTTCCATGGAATTCCTCCAAAATGGAGCTGTCTCAAAATAGCAAAGTGCCCAAATAGAACAATGTCATTGCGAGCCAGTGCTCACACTGGCGTGGCAATCCCCCCGATTTTCAAACATCTACGTTAGGAAATCTTGGATTTTACGCCTATCCGGGGGATTGCCACACCAGTGACATCGGTCACTGGTTCGCAATGACATTGTACATTTTGGCTATTTTGACCCATAGGGGCACTTAACGAGACACCCCCTTCCTTTATTCCTGCGTTGTTTTCTCCTCCGGGAATTCCACCGTGGGAATGAACCGGTTGGCAACCTTGCCCTTGCCCTCATGCTTGACGTAGAAGTAGCCGATGCAGGAGAAGACCACCGCGCCGATGAAATTCACGAACAGATCCTTCATGGTGTCGATGATGCCGATGTCCAGATAGCCCCCCAGACCCAGTGCTTCTTTCGTGCCGTCGGAATGGACGATGATCACATCGCTGATGTCCCGGACGTGGACGACGATATTGGACATAGTGGGATCCAGATTCACGGAGTTGATGGCGTGAATGACCGTGTCCTTCTGCATATCCATGCCGAAGAAATAGTCGCCGCTGAATTCAAAGAACTCCCACAGAACCCCCACGGTCATAGAAAAGCAGAAGGAAACGATGGCCAGATACAGGGGCGACAGCTGAATGGAGAACCGCTCGTTCCGGTTGAGCATGTCCACCAGGGAGAAGCCGATGGCGGCGCACAGAAAGCCGTTGATGGTGTGCAGCATGGTGTCCCAGTTGGGCACCCGGACGTAGAAGCTGTTCAGCTCCCCCAATATTTCCGCTGCGAAAATGAACAGGAGAATGATGATCTCCAATGCGTCCGGCAGGACGATTTTCAGCTTTTTGGAGAGGATGCTGGGCATGAGCATCAGCACCAGGGACAGGGCGCACAGGAACACGCTTTCATATTCTCTTCTGAACACTGCCCGGACAAGAATAAAAATAATCAGGGCGCGCAAAGTCAGGTAAACTGCCAGAGTGGTTTTGTTTTTGTAGATCGGGTGAACCGGATGCTTGCGCTGCTTCATGCTGATTCCTCCATTTCCCGCTTCAGCCGGGACAGAAGCACTTCCCGGGCAAAATACATGGTCTCATATTTTAAGTACATCAGGGCGTTTTCATCCCAAAGAAGCCGCGCCCTGGCGGGGAAATCCTCATCCCCGAACCAAAGCTGAATCATCAGGGGCAGACCGTCAAAGACTTCAATGGAATAGGCAATGTCCCCCGTGGGCATGGGCTTGCCGCCCAGAGCCTCGCACCACCGGCGAAACACTTCGGGTCTTTCCTGGCAGGCTTCTGCCAGAGGATCCCGCTCTTCCAGCAGATTCTGATGAAAGGCGTGGCCGAATTGGGCCATATCCTTCCATTTTCCGCTGACAAAACGGTCTTCCCGGCTGTCGCAGATCAGATCCAGAAGGGTCATCACCTCGCCGTGGGTGTTGGCGTCCTCCCAGCCACGCCTTCCCTGACGCGCTAAGTCCCCGGTTTTTCGGTTGAGCCGATAGGTTTGGGAGAAGAACACCGGGTAGAGATAATCTTCGTCGTGGGCAAGGTTTAACTTGCGGATCAAGGCTTCCTGGTCATAGGTCAGAAAGTAGGCCTTTGCCTGGGCTGCCTGGGCAAGGTAATTGTTGCGTGCCACGGTCTCCCCTCCAATCGATACTGAATTATTTATAGTATACCACGCTTTGACAGGAATCGCAAGGAATCCTTAAACTTTTTCGTGTTTACTTTTCCCTTGCGCTGTGATAGAATGGGGAAAACGCTGAAAAAGAGGATTGATTTTCGTGGATTTTGACGCTACCCGAGTGGTCATCGACCTGGATGCCATCTCGGACAATATAGATGCCATCCGGGAAAAGGCCGGAGTGCCGGTGATGGCAGTCATCAAGGCCGACGCCTACGGCCACGGGGCGGTGCAGGTGGCCAGGCTCCTCAAGGACAAATGCGCTTTCTTCTGCGTCAGCTCCATTCTGGAAGCCCTGGAGCTCAGGGACGCGGGGCTCACCACCCCCATCCTGATTCTGGGCTACACCCCCACGGAGGCCTTCCCAACGGCGATTTTGCAGGACATCCGCCCTACCATCTACCGGCTGGAGGACGGAAAGGCTCTGTCCCAGGCGGCCTGCTTTCTGAATCTGACGGCAAAATTCCACTTTGCCGTGGACACGGGCATGAGCCGGATCGGCTTTCAGGTCACGCAGGCCGACGCGGACATCTGTGCGGAAATCGCCGCCCTGCCGGGCATTCAGGCCGAGGGCATGTTCAGCCACTTTGCCACCGCCGACTGCGCGGATTTAAGCCGGGCGCAGGCTCAGGCGGCTCGGTTCGGGGAATTTGACAACATGCTCAAAGCCCGTGGGGTGAACATCCCCATCCGGCATCTGAATAATTCCGCCGGGCTTATGAATTTCCGGACACCCTATGAGATGGTTCGCTCCGGTATCATCACCTACGGCATGTACCCCAGCGACGAGGTTGACCCGGGGCTTCTGAATCTCCGGCCCGCTCTGCGCTGGCTCAGCCGGGTGACCCATGTGAAAACCCTTCCCGCCGGCCGGGAAATCAGCTACGGCGGCACCTATGTGACCACCCGGGACACGGTGGTGGCCACCATTCCCGTAGGCTATGCCGACGGCTACCGCCGGAATCTTTCCGGAAAATTCTATGTGCTCATCCATGGGAAGAAAGCCCCGATTTTAGGCCGGATCTGCATGGATCAGATGATGGTGGACGTCACCGGCATTCCCGGGGTGCGGGTAGGCGACCGGGTCACCTTAGTGGGCACCGATGGGGACGAAACCATCACCATGGAAGCCATTTCGGCTCTGGCTGACAGCTTCAACTATGAATTCGTCTGCGGCATCAGCCGCCGGGTGCCCCGGGTGTATTTGCAGGGCGGCAAACCCGTTCGCTCCGTCCACTATCTGCTGGACGCGTTTCTGTAAGGAGGAACACAATGTCTCAAAAACCCAAGGGCAGCCATTCGGCTCTGACCGTGGTGCTCACCGTTCTGATCGTGCTCATGCTGGCGGCTACTGCCTTCCTGGTTTACCTGTGCATTGACCTGGTGAACAAGGAAGCGGATGTGAAGCCCAGTCAGGACAGCGCCCTGGTGCTGCCCACCCAGCCCTCTCAGCCTGAGACCACCACCGTGCCGGAGACTACCGTTCCGCCGACCACGGAAGCCCCGGAGCCGGAGCATGTGGTGGCCACGGCCAGTATCTCCACCCAGGGCGATCTTCTGATGCACAAGCCGGTGTTTGCCTCCTGCCAGGAGGGCAGCGGTTACGATTTCACCCGGATTTTCAAGTACAGCAAGGATCTCATCAGCAGCTACGACTATGCCATTGCCAACCTGGAAACCACCTTCGGCGGCGACAAGTATACCTATCAGGGCAATCCCGCCTTCAACTGTCCGGACGGCCTGGCTGACGGGGTGAAGGACACGGGCTATGACATGCTGCTTACGGTAAACAACCATGCCGGCGACACCATGGGCGATGGCATGATCCGCACCATCGAAACCGTCCGGGCGGCGGGACTGGCGTCTCTGGGCACCCAGCTGCCCGGGGAAAAGCGGTACTCCGTGGTGGATATCAACGGTATCAAGGTGGGCATGGTGGCCTATTCCTGGGCGTTTGGCATTTCCGGAAACGGCTTTTCCCTGAACGGCCTTGCTTATATCAAGGATGAGGGGCAAGCCAATTATTTCAGCAAGAAGAACCCGGATAAGCTCTATAACGAGCTGAAGCCTATTTTAGAGGGCATGAAGGAGGATGGGGCAGAGGCCACCATGATCTTCATCCACTGGGGCGAGGAATACGAGATCAAGGAAAACGCCGCCGAGGACAAGATGGCCCAGAAGCTCTGCGACCTGGGCTTTGACGTGATTATTGGCGGACATCCCCATGTGGTGCAGCCCATGGCGCTGCTGCAAAGCACGGAAAACCCGGAGCACAAGACCTACTGCCTGTACTCTCTGGGCAACGCGGTTTCCAATCAGAGAGCGGGCATCAGCGACAAATTCTCCCGGTATACCGAGTCCGGTGTGCTGCTGAGCGTGACCTTCGAGAAGTACTCCGACGGAAAGGTCTATGTGGCGGGCATCGATGCCATTCCTACCTGGGTGAATATGCACTCCAAGAACGGCAAGCGGGAATACAATATTCTCCCGCTGGTCAAGGACAAGGAGGAGCAGTGGAAGACGGATTTTGACCTGACGGACAATGAGCTTGCCGGTGCTCAGGATTCCTACGCCAAGACCATGAAGATCATCGGCGAGGGCCTCACTGCCTGCCAGGAGGATCTGGCGCAGGCAAAAACCGACCGGGAGGCCTATTACCAGAATCTGGCGGAGCACCCGGAGTTGGCCGCTCAGGCGCAGACCCAGCCCGCGGCCACCGCCCCGGAGACCACCCCGGAAACCACCGTGGCAGAAGCAGCGTAAGCAAAAATCCAAAAAAAGCTTGACAAAAGCCGAATCTGCATGTATACTAATCAGGCGCTTACGAGGCGCCTATGGACGATTAGCTCAGCTGGCTAGAGCATCCGCTTGACGTGCGGAAGGTCATAGGTTCGAGTCCTATATCGTCCACCAAAAAAGAACAGGCCTACCAATCGGTAGGCCTGTTCTTTTTTGGTGGACAATAAGATATAGGACTCGAACCCATCTAAATGCAACAGTCCGGTGGACTGTTGCCAAAAGCGTCTCCCGCCGGATGCTCCTTAATGTCATCGAGTCCTATATCGTCCGCCAATCATAACCACCGGAACGGCCGGTGGTTATGATTATCTTCTGTGCCGCTCCAGGAAGTCGCCCAGCTGCTCCATGGCCTGGGTGATGACCTGAGACTCAGGCAGCATGACAATCCGGAAGCGCAGATCCTCGAACCAGTCAAAGCCGTGGCCGGGGATCACCAGCACATGCTTCTCGTGGAGGAACCGCATGGCAAAATCCTCGTCGCTTTCAAAATCGAACACGTCTTTTTCCAGTCCCGGGAACAGATAGAAGGCCGCCCGGTTGGGAACCTGAGTTACTCCGGGAATCTTTGCCAGCGCCTCCACCGTGGCCTTGCTCTGCTCGTAAAGCCGACCGCCGGGAACCATCATGGCCCGGGTGCTGTCCCGGTCAGAAAGAGCCGCCGGAATCACCAGCTGGGTCAGTGCGTTGCCGCACAGCCGCATGGCCGCCAGCTGCATGACCCCCTGCTCAATGCCCGCCAGCTCCTCCTTCGGGCCGGAGAACACCATCCAGCCGCAGCGGAAGCCGCAGATAATATGGGACTTGGACAGGCCGTTGAAGGTGACGCAGGGCACATCCGGTGCCAGTGCCGCCACAGAATAGGTAGGCAGATTCTCCAGCACCAGCCGGTCGTAAATTTCGTCGGCCAGCAGCAGAAGGTGATGCTCCCGGGCAAGCCCGGCGATCTCCAGCAACGTTTCCTTGCTGTACACCGCGCCGGTGGGATTGTTGGGGTTAATGACCAGGATGGCCTTGGTTCTGGAGGTGATTTTGCGGCGGATATCCTCCAGATCCGGATTCCAGTCATTTTCCGGGGCGCAGCGGTAGTGCACCGGCTTGCCGCCGCCGAGATACGTATTGTTGCTCCACAGGGAGTAGCAGGGGGAAGGCACCAGCACCTCGTCCCCGGTGCCGACGAGAGCCGTCATCAGCATGGACACCGCCTCGCTGACACCGTTGCAGATGTAAATATCCTCCAGCGTAACGTCTTGCAGACCCCGGCTAACGTGATAGTTCAGAATAGCCTGACGGGCCTGTGCCATGCCCCGGACGTCGCAGTAGGGCACCGCCTTGTCCACCTGCTCCAGAAGGGCGTTGCGGACGCTGTCCGGCAGCTGGAATCCAAAGTTGCCGGGGTTTCCGGTGTTCAGCTTCAGCACCGGGGTCCCGGAGGCCTGCATCCGCAGGGCTTCTACATATAACGGCCCCCGAATGTCCGAATGGACATGGGCCAGCCGATCCGATTGTGCAATCATGGTATTTCCTCTCTTTATCCAATGAGTAAAGCTCTAGTTATTGTATCACGCTTTCCCCCAAAAAACAACCATAAAAACCGTGAAAAAACCGGGGTACATAGAGCGTACCCCGGTTTTTCGAAAATCAGCTTAATCCTTGGCCTTGTTCTTGCGCAGCAGAACCACGCTCTGCACCAGCAGGAACAGACAGATCATGGCCGCCACGGTGATGTTCGTCCACCAGGCCTCGTCCAGGCCCAGGGAGGAAACGATGTTCTTGATGGTATTTAAGGAAAGCACGCCAAAGAAGGTACCCAGGATGTTGCCAACGCCGCCGGTGAGCATGGTGCCGCCGATGATGGAGGAGGCAATGGCATTCATCTCCGCGCCGCTGGCGTGGCTGGGAGAACCGGAGCCCACATGCAGGAAATACACGAAGCCGCCGATGCCGGCCAGGGTGCTGCACAGCAGATGGGCCAGGAACTTGGTGCGCTTGACGTTGATGCCCAGCATATTGGCAGAGGCCATATTGCCGCCCACGGCGTAGAAGCTGCGGCCCAGCTTGCCCCATTTCAGGAGGATAAACAGCAGCAGCACGATCAGCAGTGCCACGATCACGCCGGGCTCCACATAGGCGGGCACATAAATACCGCGCTTGTTGATGCTGCCCATGCCGGGAACGTAGACTCGGATGGCTTTGAGCGCCTGGAAGGCCTCGTTGGTCACATTGAACTGGGTGGAGTTTACAATGGTCGTCATGCCCTTGGCAAAGAACATACCGGCGAGCGACACGATGAAGGGCTGAATCTCCAGGTAGGCAACCAGGTAGCCCTGCACCAGGCCAAAGGCAACGCCGATGCCCAGAGCCAGCAGCATGGCCGTGCCCACGGTGCCGCCCTGATAGTCCAGATGCACCGCGCAGCTCATGCACACCAGGGCCGTCAGGGTGCCCACGGAAATATCAATGCCGCCGGTGATCATGACGATGCTCATGCCGCAGGACAGAATAATCAGCGCCGCGTTTTCGTTCAGGATGTTGAAGAAGGCCTGGGGCTTCCGGAAGCCGGAACCCAGCACCACCACTGCCAGAGCGTACATAAGAAGGAACACCGCAATGGTAATGGCCAGCAGCAGATTGGTATCGGACAGATTGCTCAGGCGGGTAGACAGGCGCCCGTTTTTCACCGTAACCTTCGGTGCCATATCACTTCGCCTCCTTTACAGCTTTCGCAGCCCCATGCTGCTTCCAGAGCTTTCCCATCCGCTCCCGGACCACCGGCGCGCTCATGACCACCAGGATGATGACCACCACGGCCTTGTAGGCGGGCAGGGCATCGGAAGCCACGTTGAACTTGTACAGGGTGGTGGTCAGGAACTGGATGACGTAGGCACCCAGGATGGAGCCCCACATATTGAACTTGCCGCCGCCCAGAGCGTTGCCGCCCAGGGCCACCGCCAGAATGGCATCCATTTCGATGTCCTTGGCGATAACGGAATAGTTGATGGAGGAGATCCGGCTGACCTTGATGAGGCCCGCCACCGCCACGCACAGACCCAGAATCACATAGGTCAGGAACTTGACGAAGGCCGGGTCAATGCCGTTCAGGCGAGAAGAGTGGGAGTTGATGCCCACGGACTGGGTCAGCAGTCCCAGAGTTGTGAATTTCAGCACCAAAGCAATGACGATCATGCAGGCAATGGCGATGAACACCGGGGTGGGCACGGGAATGCCGGGAATGAAGTTTCCGAAATAGCCGAACCGGGCCTCGTTGATGATGGGCAGCTCGTTGTTGTTGATCCAGGCGGCGATGGAGCGGCCGGCGGTGTAGAGGATCAGGGTCGCGACCATGGGCTGAATCTTGAAGTAAGCAACCAGGGTGCCGTTGAAAGCGCCGAAGAGCATGCTCACCACGCAGGCGGCCAGGAAAGCCAAGATGATGGGAGCCTGCATGGTCTCGGGCCGGGCACCCTGATTGCCGCAGAGCACCCGCAGAATCACGGAGCCCGCGATGGCGATGTTCGCGCCCACGGAAATATCCTGTCCGCCGGAAGCGGAGGTGACCAGGGTCATGCCGATGGCGAGAATCACCAGCTCGGAAGCGTTGTTGAGAATCGTGATCAGGTAACCGGACAGCACGGGGTCACCGTTGCTGTTCTGGCCCATGGTGATCTTAAAGAAGCCGGGATCGGCAATGAGGTTGAAGAGAACCAGCAGCAGGAGCGCCGCCAGCGGAATGAAAATCTGCTGGCGCACTAGGTTTTTCAGCCAGTTGCCGGGCTTTACGGGTGTTTCCAGTCTTTCCATATCAGTTCTCCCCTCCGGCAATGGTCGCCATGATTTTGGTCTGGTTCAGGTCGTCGCCGGACAGCTCGCCGACCACCTTCCGGTCACGCATGACCACCAGCCGGGAGCAGGTGCGCAGCATCTCGTCGATTTCCGAGGAGATGAAGGTCACGCTCTTGCCCTCGGCGGCCAGGCGAAGCACCAGCTTCTGAATTTCGATCTTGGTGCCCACGTCGATACCACGGGTGGGCTCGTCCAGGATCAGGTATTTGGGATGGGTCAGCAGCCAACGGGCCAGAATGACCTTCTGCTGATTGCCGCCGGACAGCTGCTTGATGGGGGTGTCGGCGGAGGCGGTCTTGATTTCGAGCAAGCGGATGTACTCATCGGCGTAGGCCTCGGCCTGGGCACGGCTGATGGGCTTGAGGAAGCCCTTCATCACCTGCAAAGCCAGGATGATATTCTCCCGGACGGACAGGTCGCCTACAATGCCGTCCTGTTTCCGATCCTCGGGCAGGTAGCCGATGCCCAGCTTCATGGCATCCAGAGGCTTGCTGACCTTGACCTTTTTGCCTTCCATGAACACCTGGCCGCCGGTCTTCTTGTCCGCGCCGAAAATCGCCCGGACGCATTCGCTTCGGCCGGAACCCAGGAGCCCCGTGAAGCCGTTGACCTCGCCCTTGTGGATGGCAAAGTCGAAGGGCTTGATGCCCTCGGTGCTCGACAGGTCCTTGACCTCCAGCACGGGGGTGCCCATGTCCGCCTTGGCCCCTTCACCGTCATTTTTGATGGAGGCCATGTCATCCAGCTCCTTGCCCAGCATTTTGGACACCAGCTTGACCCGGGGCAGATCTTCAATGACATATTCGCCCACCAGCTGGCCGTCCCGAAGGACGGTGATCCGGTCGCAGACCTCATAGACCTGATCCAGGAAGTGGGTGACGAAGATAATGCCCACGCCCTTGGCCTTCAGATCCCGCATGAGCTTAAAGAGCTTCTCCACCTCCTGCTCATCCAGAGAGGAGGTAGGTTCGTCCAGAATCAGAACCTTGCACTCCATGTCCACCGCCCGGGCGATGGCCACCATCTGCTGCACGGCGATGGAGCAGCTGCCCAGCTGCTGGGTGGGGGAAGCGGGGATGTCCAGCGCTTCCAGCATTCTGGCCGCCCCGGCATTCATTTTCTTCCAGTTGGTCAAAGCACCCTTGGTGCGGCCGATATACATATTCTCTGCCACCGTCAGGTTGGGGCAGAGAGTAATTTCCTGATAAACGGTGCTGATGCCCGCGTTCTGGGCATCCTGGGGGGAGCGGATGGACACCGGGCCGCCCTGCCCTTTGATATGGATTTCGCCGCCGTCCTTTTCATAGACGCCGGTCAGAACCTTGATGAGTGTGGATTTGCCCGCGCCGTTTTCCCCCATCAGCGCATGGATCTCCCCCTCCCGCAGTGTAAAGTCCACATTTTGCAGAGCCTTGACACCGGGGAAATATTTGCAAATGCCGCGCATTTGCAGCACTGCTTCTTCTGCCATGGTCATCCTCCTTCATGTCTGGGATGTCTTAAATCTGGGATGTCTTAACATCTGGGATATCTTGAGGCGGCTCCACACAATTTGGCTGCGGCCCGCAGACACAATTGTGTGGAGTTGCCTCCTAAAAAAAGCACGCGGTGCGGCAGGATGCGCCGAACCGCGTGCCCGGAATTCACTTGACTCTCTTGGGATCCTCAGTCAATCAGATGCCGTAGGTATCCACGTCAGCCTGGGTGATGGTGGAGGCGTCGAAGCCCTTCTCGTTCATGATGATGGTCTTCTCGGCGGGAGTGTTGCCGGCCTCCAGAGTCTGGATGATGTCGGTGATGTAGGAAGCCTGGAAGGGGTTGCACTGGCCGTCATAGTTCCAAGCGCCCTTCAGCAGCTCTTCCAGAGCCCACTTGTTGCAGTCGAAGCCCATGACGATCACGTCGCCGTTCACACCGTGGGTGATACCGGCAGCGTCCAGAGCGGCAACGGCGCCCTTGGCCATGTCGTCATTCTCAGCGTAGATGACGTTGAAGTCCTTGCCGGAGTCGATGACGGCCTGAACGATCTGCTGGGCGTTCTCGGCGTTCCACTCGGCGGTCTGCTGGGTGACGATGTTCCAGTTGTCGTTGGCGGCGACCTTCTCGTCCAGAGCGCCGGAACGGCCGATCTGAGCGGCGGAACCCATAACGCCCTGAATGTGGATGATGTTGTAGGAGTCAAGGCCCTGAGAAGCCAGCCAGTCAACAGCGGTCTGG
>OIYS01001523.1_pt1 | contig 11358 bp, 11 predicted proteins | sample 1588271 | NCBI WGS metagenome assembly OIYS01 (sample SAMN03283286) | human gut metagenome | biome: human-associated habitat; material: feces | host: Homo sapiens | place: Peru | collected 2012
TCATCGGCAGAAGAGACATGACCGTTACCGCCGCAAAGACTGCGGTTAGCAGCCGCGCCATTCGTTTTTTGTGATTTTTTTGCTTCATATGCGTTCCTCTCCTTCTTCAAGGCTGAGTATATTAGCTTATATATCAACTGCCTTTGCTTATAATTATATTAGTAGAGGGCTGTTTTGTATATAAGGGAAGTCCGCCAATCTGCTAAAAATGGGGTGGCGGACTTCCGCCATTCTTAAAAACCAGCCGAAATGCTGTCTGTTTTTCCGAAAAAGAGCAAAAAATTTCCTCCCGCGCAGGCGGGAGGCAAGGATGCTGTATGTCATATGGAATTGTAAAGTGACACAAGACCGACACGGGATTTTGTCCCGGTTTTTTCGTATAAGGCAGAAACATATCGCTCCAAGGTTCGTCTGGACACGTACAGATTATCGGCAATCGTCTGCAAGCCGTCCTCGGTGTTTACCAGCAGCCCGAACACCTCGGCTTCTCTCGGCGTCAGCGAGAATTGCTCCGACAGCTTTTGCAGCCTTTCGCTGTTGCTTAATTTATTTATGTCTTTTGCGTCAAGCTTCTCAAAGAAGCTTCTTCTCATATTTGTATAAATGAATGCGGCGACGCTGGCAAGAACAAACAGGATCAGCTCAATGGTGGTGATGGCAATATTATTGCCGGAATTGAGCAATGCCAGAGAGCCTCCCGTGATCGCTGCGGCGACAAGATTATTGACGGCTCTGCCGAGCCCCGCCCACAGCTCCGGCTTTTTTGTGTACCGGGCGATCTCCATGAAAGCTGTGGTAAAGAAAACAGCGAAAAAGCCGGCGGAGAGGTAGAATATGATCAGCCCTGCCGCAAACGGTCCTGCAAATTGAAGAACGACAAGGCAGGTCGTAGACAGAATCATGATGCAGTACATAACCATACTCATAAATTTTCTGCCGGCCATGTCAAACAAAAATCCGGCGAAAAGTCCGCTGAGCGCAAGAAGTATTCTCGGCCACTGCCCGATATTCACCACACCGTTTGCATGGTACAGGGTGACCGCATTATCCAGTGTGCTGAAAATACAGGTCAGCAGTGCAACGAAAAGGATAAGAACGACAGCGATCTTTAAGCTGCTCTTTCTGCTTTCATCGTTATCCTCATTTGTTTTTCCTTTTGGACAAGCCGGAACTATACTGTTATTTTCCGCCCGTACCAGCGTGACGGCCAATAACAGTATAACGGCGGAAAGAACACCCGCTTCTAAAGTTGCTGTATGAACCAGATTGTTGTTGGCGATCTGGATCAGAACTCCGAGCATGTAGGAAACACCCACCAGCCGTGCGAGATAGGTATTGTCCTCCAGCAGACAAAGGAATTTGTAAAATACGGCGCTCCCGAAGGCACCGAGAATCAGAAACAGTAAAAGCCCCATGCACATCGTGAGCGTGTATGTGCTGCGGCGGCATATCAGAAACAGGCATACAACGGACAGGATCGCCGCACACATAGTAACCGCAGATTGCAGCTTCCCCTTGCAGATCCGGCAGAAAAGGGGATACAGAACAAAACCGATCACGCTGATACCGAGTGCATAGTTTTGAGCGGATACCGACTGATTGCCCGAGACGATACGGGAAATCATATCGACAAATAAAAACTCCGCCCCTAAAAAGGTAAAGGTAAACAGGCTCATCAGCAGGACAGCCTTTGTGTAGGAACTTCTGTTTTCCTTATTAAAGACATCGCTTTGCTTGATTTTTTTCAAAATGCTGTTCATAATCAAACCTCTTACTCACTGTCGGACACGAACTCCATCATGTCATTCGGCGTACAATTCAGTGCTTTGCAGATTTTTCCCACGGTTTCAACCGTGATGTTTTCATTCCTGACCATTTTGGAAATGACATAGTTGCTGATACCCGCAGCTTTTTCCAGGTCTTTCTTTTTCATATCCCTGTCAATCAGCAATTTCCAGAGCTTTTTATAGCTTATATCCATACCGTCAGCCTCGATTCAAACAGGATTTACTCAGAAAACAGTAACAAGCCAACTTTGACTGTTGAGAATATAATAACACATTTTCCGAAAAAGCACAAGGATTTATAAAGCGATAGATTTGTTTTTTGAGGTTTTTTTGCTATCCCTCCGCAGAAAAGAAAAAGGCGAACCGCATTTGATAGGCGCTTCCCAAAGTGCCTAACTTTTGGGGTGCAGTTCATTCCAAACGGTCCCCTTTTTTATTGATTTATATATAGCACAAATGCGCATTGAAAGGCTTTGTTATCGGGCAGATTGCAACCAAGACGATATAGAGATTGCTCATTACAGGTCAAAGTCCAGCTTTGCAAAGCTACAGAATAAGCGTAAATGATTGTTGCGTCTACGCTTCAGAATATTGTTATTCTATAATCTGATAATTTCTATTTCTCTTTTTTCTGCCATATGCAAACACCGTGCAGCTCCACCGCCCTCATGTTCAACATAGGCTATCAATGAGTCTGAATTGTCGATCATCCACTGATTCCGTTTTGTTATCGCCGATTTTGGATGTACCCTCCATAACTCATTGGGATAAATAATATCGTTGTAATAGTCCTCATAGTATTCCATATCGGCAACCGGGTATGGAATCACAAGGCTTAAGCTGCTGTTATCATCTCTATGATTCTTTTGAACTGTTTTGATTACACTTGCCGCCATTAAGTCAAAGTCTCCGTTCCTGCCAATCATAAACTCAACATATTCGTGAGTATCTATCAGTTCACGAACAATCACTTCAAGTCGGTCCTGCAAATGACAATCTTCTATATACCTGTGCCCAATCAAACTTACCCTATATGGTTCAAAAAACATATGCTTTCATTTTCCTTTGTATAAAAGTACACCTTAATACAAATGCCCAAATGACGGTGTTGCTTTATTTGACGAAAGCGTTTTATTGTGATATAATGGAAAAGGAGATTGAAAACAAGCCGAATTTCGATTGTATTTCGACTTTGAGAGTACAAAAAAATCACTGTAAAAAGGTGTACTTTTTTACAGTGATTTTTATTTTTCGCTATTCAGTGTAGCCCGATATTCCCGTAGCCGATGATAAAATGTTGACTCGCACATACCGCACATTTCGGCTGCTTCATAGGACTTTATAATCCCGTTTTCCCATTTCTGCACAATCTCCGGGAAGTTGGGCGGAGCTTTGATTACAGGTCTGCCGAATTTCATACCGTTTGCTTTTGCGGCGGCAATTCCTTGTGCCTGCCTTTTTCGGATATTCTCGCGTTCGTTTTGCGCGACGAAGGATAGGACTTGCAAAACAATATCCGCAAGGAATGTACCCATCAAGTCTTTACCTCGCCGTGTATCCAAAAGCGGCATATCAATCACTGAAACATCAATCTCCTTTTCTCGTGTTAGGAATCGCCATTGACTTTGGATTTCCTCGTAATTTCTCCCGAGCCGATCTATACTTAAAATATAAAGCACATCACCTTTTTTTAGTTTCCGAAGCATCTTTTGATACATTGGTCTATTGAAATCCTTTCCGGACTGCTTATCCTTATATATATTTTCTTCGGGAATGCCGATGTTACGCATCTCTACCATCTGCCGTTCTTCATTCTGATCGAGTGAGGATACCCGTACATAGCCGTATTCTTTCATATTTCCACATCACCTCGCATTCATATTATTTTACCAAAACAATGTGTTCTGTTCTTTGTTTTGTTCGCACATATTCGTATACTCATATTTTGTACAAAGTCAATCCAAAAAATAAAGCCGACAGTCTCCGGGGAAAGAAACCGCCGGCTTTTCAAATTCAGTCGTTAATACGCCGGTACACCGTAACCGAGTATCTGATACTCACCGATAGGTCTGCAAGAAGTCTGACATTGATCGTCCCAATTACCTTCAATGGTATAGACATAACCGTTTTCTACTTTCCAAACGATGGAGGTATGATCCGCCTGCCCGTCAAGTCCGTCCTCTGGCCAATCATAGAAGATAATCATTCCCGGCGACGGTTCTGCCGAGCCGTCAAGCCACTGTCCGCGTTCCTTAAACCAATTTACGCCGGTGGAAGTCCCTGCATACTTCGGAATAACACCTGCGTCAATATAGCCGCATTCATTGGCGCACCACGAGACAAAGCAACAGCACCACTCAACACGAGAACCGAAACCGTACCATCTCCAATAAGGCTCGCCGCCTTTGTTACCGAGCTGAGAAAGTGCAACCGAAACAATATCCTCGCCGCTTGCAGTATAACCGTACAGAACTCCGTTCCACATCTTTTTGTTTTTATCCGATAAAAGCTCTCTGAGTTGTTCCTTTTGCTCATCGGTAAAGCCGTACTGCTGCGCCATTTCATCCGGCGTTTTATGCGTTACCCGAATATACAGATAAGTTCTCGTAACGCTTTCTGTTGTTTCGACAATATTTCCGTTGCCGTCATCAGTCGCGGTTACAACATTCTCAGTCCTTGACGCCGTATTAAAGGATATTTCATTCATTGCCCAAAAGATTTCCTTTAATATCTGCCGTTTGCTTTCATCAATAGACGCAACCTCCTGCGGATTGTTCGGATCGCCTGCGGTTTTAACGGCGTAAACCGAGAGGACCTCCGGCCATACGGCACGGGCACCCGACATTTCAAGAACATCATACGTGACCGTGCCTTTTGTCTCGTTTATTTTTGCCTGATACTCGGCGTTCATATCCGAAATAACGGTCTGCATATTAAGTCCGTTACCCGTATCATCACCGCTGAAAAAAATACCGAAGCAAGAGCCGGCAATCAGAGCGATAAGGCATATTACCACGATAATAACAACCGCAACCCATCCGCCTGCGGCTATGGCTGCAACAAGCGCCTTTATTCCTGCAATCGCCGCTTTTACTGCGGCGGCTATAGCTTTTGCCGTAACAACTGCCGCCTTGTATGCCGCTTGCGCCGCCTGACGAGCCGCCTGTGCCGCCATCTTTGCGGCTTTCGCAGAGGCTTCCGCTGTTTTCTTTGCGGCTTTGGCGGTTTTCTCTGCGGTTTTTACCGCTGTTTTCGCCGTCTGTTGTGCCGTTTTTACGGTGCGCTGACCTGTCTTAATACTCTTTTGCAGGGTTTTGGTTGTTGCTTTTCCCGTAGATTTTGCGGTTTGCTTTATACTGTCTGCTTCTTTTCGGGTTCGGCGAATTTCCTTATACAACCGCTTACCGCTGTCATAAGTTTTCTTTGCGGTTTTCCGAGTTGCCTTTCCTGTGTCCTCGACAACCCTCTCTGTCATATACTTGATTTTGTCCTCGGCGTATTCGTCGGGTGTAATCTGCCCGTCATCGGAAAGATTTTGTACTTGGTCTTTGGTTCGGACCGCCGTGTTTTTTGTTACCTTTGCAAGTCCTGCCGCGCGGTCAAGTGTTTTTATATCCCGTTTGCTTTCCCTTGTTTTGATATCTTTCATCGGGACACCTCGCTTATCTCACATTGTCTTTGATAGGCGTAGGAGTATCCTTTTCGGCTGTCTTACCGTTTAAGAAATCAAGATCGGCTTTCACCGAATCCTTAATACGGTTGTATCTTAACTTATCGGCAAGATTAAGCGATTTGTGTTCCAAAGCCGAGAATCCGTTGCTCATTTTGGCAAAGAGATTTTGAAGTCTCGCAAGCACACCCTTGTCATGCTTTGCAAGTTCATTTTCCTTTGCTTCTTTACCGAAAAATAATCTGCCGGCATTGATAAGATGCTTTTTTGCGCCGCCGAGTTCCATTCGTGCGTTCTGCACGTTCTGAACACTTGCGTTCATGGAGACGGCGAAGCTGTGAAAGACCTTGCCGAGCTTATCGAGCGTTTCGGGAATTTTCATTGCTTTTACAGCGTTTTTAAGTGCTTCCTTGCCTTTTTCGCGAAAGGCATTTATCGCATTTGCCGCCGAAGCAATCAGGTTGTTTTTCGCCTTTGAAATGGCAGCAACGCCCTGACGGATTTTTCCGTCCGCCGTCTGGATAAGATTTTCGCATTTAGCCTTGACGGAGCTGTTATGAATCATATTGACTTCCTTACGCATTTCCTGCATTTCGGCAAGCATGGCGGAAAGTGTATGCTCCATATCTCCGATATAAGAAACAAGGGCGGAAACCTCGCCCTTTTCCTTATGCATACCGTTTTCCTCAAGCGTTTCAAGCAGTTCGACAATCTGCGGATTGTTTTTTAACTCATCCATTTCTTATCCTCCTCTCACTGTTCTCCGGGCTTGGTTGTCATCAAGCGATAGAGTTGCGTATTCTTCGGAAATTTGTTGACAAACGGCACGAGCGCTGAGCCGACCTTCATAAGACCGCGTCCGGCTTCCACATTGGTGATATACGAAATCTGCGTGTCCGAGATATTGAGCAGTTCTGCAAGCTTGATTCGGTCGGTAGATGCCTGATTGAGCATAATAACAAACTCACTGTTTGCAAGCATAGTCCTTGCAGTATGGCTCTGCAAAAGGTCATCGACATTCTGCGTGATACCGGTACAGAAAGCACCGTATTTACGAACACGCTTCCAAAGGGTAAACAGGAAGTTTGCCGAATATTCGTGCTGAAACAAAAGATAGATTTCGTCGATGATAATAAATGTGTTCTTGCCCTTTGCGCGATTGGCAGTAATACGGTTGAGGATACTGTCAAGCACTACGAGCATACCAATCGGCAAAAGCTGTTTTCCGAGATCGAGAATGTCGTAGCAGATAAGACGGTTGTTTACATCTACATTGGTTTCTTTCGCAAATGTGTTAAGTGAACCGTCCGTGAAAAGCTCAATGGCAAGGGCGATTTCCTGTGCTTCGGGTTCGTCCTGTTTGAGCAGATCCGCGCGGAAGTCCTTTAAGGTCGGAACCTTGCCTTTATATCCGCGCTTACGGTAATTTCGATATACATTCTTTGCACAGCGATCAATGAGCGACTTTTCCTGCGCGCCGAGACTTCGGCTGCCGATAAGCTGTTCGCACAATGAAAGAATAAACTCGGATTTCAAAATAAGCGGATCTTCGCCGTCACCGTAATCGCTGTTCATATCCATTGCGTTGATATGATTTTTGCTCGTTGCGGAAATGTCGATAATTGCACCGCCCATAGCCTTTACAAGCGGAGCATATTCGCGCTCGGGATCAATGATAATAATATCCGAATCGCCTGCAAGCATAAGGTTTGCAATCTCGCACTTTCCGGTAAAGGATTTACCCGAACCGGACACGCCGAGAATAAAAGAGTTGCCGTTGAGCAAACACTTGCGGTTTGCAATAATCATATTGTTGCTGATGGCGTTCTGCCCGTAGTAGATACCGTGCTCATGCGCGACCTCCTGAACCTTAAACGGCATAAATACCGCAAGGCTTTCGGTTGTCAGTGTTCTTGTAGCCTGAATCTTTTTGCACCCGATAGGAAGCACGGTGTTAAGCCCGTCGGTCTGCTGAAATTTCAAAACGGCAAGTTGGCACAAATGCCGCCTTGCCGTCGAAAGGATTGTTTCTGTATCTGCGTCAAGCTGCTCTTTACTATCCGCCATATGAGCCATTGTAACCGTAGCGCACATCATACGCTGATCGCGAGTAGTGAGGTCATTCAAAAATTCCTTGCTTTCCTTGCGCTGAAGTTCCATATCATAAGGAACAACCGCCGAGAAATTGTTGTTCTGATTCTGCTTTCGCTGCCAATTTGTTATATTTGTCTCCACCCCGAGCAGTCGGTTCTCAACCTCTCGTACCGCTTCGTCCATCGGGATAGGAACAATATCTATGGAGAAAATCATATTGCGGTTAAGCTCGGTAAGCTCCGAAACCATACTGTCCTTAATATATGATGCGTAATCCTTTAAGAAAAGCACACGCACATATTTCTCGCCGAGCTTTATATAATCGTCGGCTCGTTCCATAGAATCGGGACAGATATAGTCCTTGAAGTTATGTCCCTTTTTCATCATATCCGAAAGATCAAAACGGAAGCTTTCTTCTTCACCTGCGCGGTAAAAATCGTGAAGCAAACGGAGCTTTTCTTCGGCGTCCAATTCCTCGCACTTTGAACCGAGAGCAGAGAAATGTGCTCTCAGGTCGGATGCTATACGGGAGAAATAGGTTCGCGCCTCCTCAATATCCTTTTTAACGACCGAAACGGTCAGATATTTCTCTTGAATAATGCCGTTTGCATTGCTTGCCTTATCAAGCAAAATATTATTGTATTCCTCACGGTAGCAGTCAAGCTCATCGCCGGTTTTCGGGATAAGGATTTCCTTTTCAAAGCTCACCTTATTGATACGGCGGTTGTTGATCGTAAGCTTTGTGGTCGCCCCACTGTCAAGACTGTTGAGCAGCTCGGAATAGCAGAGAAACATCGTTTCTTTATCCTCCTTGCCGGCAACAAGGTAATTGATATCGGTAAACCGAAAGGTCTTTGCAAACTTATTGCCGACCTTAAAGATACCGTCCTCCCAAATAGCTGTAATGGGAATATAATCGTGAACCGATTTCGGAACGGTGTATTTTTCTTTATCCTGTTTGAGCATTGCTTTGAGTGACTTCATCATATCGTTTTCTTTTCCTCCTTCTGTGTTTTTTTCGTTATCTCTGAATAGAGCGTATCACATTCAAATTTCACCTTGACGGGTTCAATGAATTTTGATTTAAGCCACACCCATGCGAACTGCTCGGCAGTCATACCGTTATAGGTTACAAAGCCACAGGCGATAAAGGGAGCAGCGCCGAGCATACACATCCACGAGAGCGTTTCCACACCGAAAAACGGCTTTAAGATAAAATACATTCCTACCGCCATACCGCAGCCGATAACTGCAAAAATGAACTGTCGCATCGACAGTCCGAAAAACATTGATTCCGTGTAATTCCTTATTTCACGGTTGATTTTAATTTCCAAATAGATTCCTCCTTTACAGTCCCATCATTTCGCGCACAATGCGGTCCGCCATCTTTACAGATCCGACGAGTACCAGCATATTAAAAATGAGTTCCCCGACATAGCTCCACACCTGCGTCACCGCCGCTGCCGAAGTATCGACTGTTGGCGGACTTGACGCAAATACGGAGAATATGATACAGGCAAGTACGATAATAGCCCCTTCAAGAAGCACCGCACAGTAGCTTTTCAAAAATGTCTTTCCGACATTCTCGGTAGGCTGTCCTGCAAAGGTAGACAACGGAATCGGCGCGATTGCCGAGTACATATAGATTTTGAAAAAGCGCCCATATACGCTCATAATCATTATGAAGGACAATACCGTAATAAACAGTCCGCCAATCAAAGTCACCGCCCATAGCGGTATCGACTCCCAAAATCCGCAGTTTTCTACTGCGTCAATAATTGTTTGCGGCAGTGTTGCTCCGGAGCTGCTTGCAATTCCGGACGCCACCATTATTTTTGAAATAACGCCCTGCACGATCATCATCAGTTTAAGCAGCAGCTCAAGACCGTAAGTGATTACGCCTTTTGCAAGCGCAAAACGGACAAACAGTTTTAAGACGTGCTCCGGCTTTTTCACTTCGGTAAAGCTGCCGCAGGTCTTGATTATTCCGACAACAAAAAACAGAACGAGCAAGGCGTATCCGATAGCCTGCAACGCTCCGTGAATAGACAGGATTACCTGCCATATTGCGCCGCCTTTAAAGGTTTCGGGCGATTGGGTGAGCAAAGTCCATATTTCCGCAAGCTTTCCGTTCCAGGTATCAAGTGCGTTCTGTAAGTTTTGAACTACCCAATTATCGCTCACATTCATTCCTCCTTTCCGACAAATAGGGGCAGGCCGTTTGCGACCTGCCCCTTGCGCCGTATCTTATTTATCTGCTGTCCCGGTCGGGCGAACTGCGGATTACTCCGTACATATCATCAACGAAGTAACGCCCGGCAAAGGGGTTGTATGTGGCGTGGCATTTCACACCGTTATACTCGGCAAGATAATCGTTATCTCCGATGCGTTCGATAATCGTCGCCTCACCGAGCACATTGATTTCTCCCTGTTTCAGAGAGTGGATATAGCACTCGCATTTTCCCATGTGCGTCCTCCTTTTTAGCCCGTAATAAGATTCAAGATTTCCTTTGCGAAGGTAATAACAATACCGCCCGCAACAGTCAAGAATCCGTTGGCACGCTGTGACGGATCGTGAGATTTAAGAGAAAGTCCGACCTGCACGATACCGAAGCCGAGCATAATAAGACCGATAGCGCGGATAAGTCCGAAGATAAAATCGGACAGATTGTTTACAACGGTCAGCGGATCGTCATTTGCCGCAAATGCCGTAAGAGACATAGTGAACATAAGCGCAAGTGCAAGAACGATTGCGCAGTAGACACCGAAGCCCCTTCTGACTTTGCCCGTCATCGGGAGCTTAGCGGTGTGTTTTTTGAGAACTGATTTCTTCATAGTTTTCTTCCTCCAATTTTTCATTTTTTAAGATTTCCTCAATTTCTTCCTCGGTGAGAATAGCGAAATCGCCGACCTCATCGGTAAATTCAAACGGTTCCATTTTAAGGACAGAACTGTCAAAGCTGATACTGCCGATGCTGTAATTCGGTCGTGCGTGTTCATAAGGCTCTGCTCCGCCGTCCGTCGAGAGTTTAATATTCGGGTGCTTCAAGATATCGTACTTCAAATCCATAATCGGTCGCTCACCTCTAATAAAGAGCAAAGCGTATTTGTTATCCATCATACGAACCTCATCGGGCGTCATAAGCTCGCGTCCGGTTATCTGCCAATTTGTCGAATAGTTTCCGTTACGCCCTTTGGATTGTCCGTAGGTGTTCATATCAATGGTTTCTTTGCCGAGCAGCTTTGAAACATATTCGTGAGTGGACTGCTCATTACCGCCGAGATACAAAAATTCGTCGCAGTTACCGACAATCGACTCCCATTCCTTTTCAAACAGCTTTTTAAGCTGTGCCAGATTCTGAATGATAATACTGACAGAAATCTCTCGGCTTCGCATGGTGGACAGCAACTTATCAAATTCATCGGGGAGCGCGACATTCGCAAACTCGTCCATGACAAAATGCACATGGACCGGAAGTCTGCCGCCGTGCATAACATCGGCGCTGTAATAGAGCTGTTGAAAAAGCTGAGTATAGAGCATACCGACAATGAAGTTATAGCTTGAATCGTTATCGGGAATAACCGCATAAATGGCGGTCTTTTTCTCGCCGAGCCTGTCAAGCTCCATTTCATCCGATTGAGTAATAGCGGCAAGGCTGTCGAGGTTGAATTTTTCCAGTCGGGCCACAAGGGTTATCTGAATGGATTTCAGAGTTTTACCAGAACCCGACCGATAGTTGCGATAATATTTGAGGGCGATATGATCGGGTGTTCGGTCGGCAAGACGAGCAAACAATCGGTCAAGCG
>OIYS01001524.1_pt1 | contig 11337 bp, 12 predicted proteins | sample 1588271 | NCBI WGS metagenome assembly OIYS01 (sample SAMN03283286) | human gut metagenome | biome: human-associated habitat; material: feces | host: Homo sapiens | place: Peru | collected 2012
CAAATGAACATTTTTTATTATAACTCAATATAAAACTTGTACCATCTGCAGTTAATATTCCGACAGTATCAGCATAATCCTGTTGAAAATCCTTCGGAATTTTCAAAGTTTTTGCATTCACAGTTTTTGATATTTCCCAAGTTTTGCCTTCATCTTTTAAGTTTACTTCTTGTACAGGCCAACATCCTGCAATATGCGCGTTATCACAAATTTGGGCAAGTTTCATGTTTTTATTTAACTCGGTTACAAAAGCCATTGTATCGCTATAACCTATCATTCCGTTTTGTACAGCCATTTTGTCTGTTGCTTTGCTTAATTTTTGTTTAATGTTTTCGATACGCTTTTGTTTTATCCTGTCTTGAACATTATTAATAAGCAGAGGCAATGTCATTGCTACTACAACACCGATAATTCCGAGGGTGATTAAAACCTCGGCAAGGGTGAATGCGGATTTTTTTGAAGTGAATAAGTTCTTTGCTTTGTTCATAAAGCTCCTTTCATTTGCATATAAAAACACCGCATTCAATAATTTCAAATGCTGTTCTTTTACAGTTATATATCTTAATCCTTTATGACTTCTATGTTTGTTTGATTTATAATTGTGTTGTGTTGTGTTGTGTTGTGTTGTGTTGGACATTCCTATGCTCTTTTTACCTTTTTACTCTGCTCGGGCAAGAATGCCCTTAGGTTGGCGGTGCAATAATTTACACCATACTCATCTTTTTTACTGGTCGTTGGACTGAAAACCCAACCTACTTTTTTGTGTATAATATATTAATAGTATAAATTCATTATAGCCTATATTCGTATTTCGTGCAATATTACAATTCAAAATTTAAAGCTTTTGAATGAGCAACCAGAGCAAAATCATAATAAATCACTCTACCTTCGGTAAAGGGGTTCTTGGTGTTTTTATAAATTTAAAAAGGCGGATTTAATAATCCGCCTGTCTTTTAATCTTTTGTTTCATTTTGTTTGTTTTAAGCTAGTCCAAGAACTTTCTTATACCAACTGAAAGTTTCTAACTCTAAGCCGTTGAATGTTGTTTTAAGGCATTGTTTTTTTAAGTATTTTTCAAATTCATCGTTAAATTTTGATTTAACTTTCTTAGGACTAGAAATTTTTGTTAATGTTTTCATAGTACACTCCTTTTTACACTTTTAATAAACACCCTTTTTTATTGTACACATTATAACGTTTAATCCACTTTTTGCCTATTACCAAAAAGAATTATTTTTTATATAAAAAATATAAACTTTTTAATAGTTTTATTCTTATTGGTATGTATTAAACTTTACACAAATTAAATTTTTTGCTATATTGTTGTTGTCAAATAAGGAGTTAAAAAAATTAATAAGCGTATAATTCTTACAAGTTTAATATTGTCGTTATGTATTGTTACACCTGCTTTTTCGGCTATGACACCTCAAGCAAGTTCTCTGTATCAAGAAGCTTGTACGTTAGAGTATCAACATAATTATCAACAAGCTGTAGAAAAGGTTTTAGAAGCAATAAAATTATCACCTGATGATGCAATGTTATATACTAAACTTGCAGGATTATATACCGACATGGATAAATATGATGACGCTATTAATGCTTATACAAAAGTCACAGAACTCCGTCCAAACGATGCTTTTGTATATATAAGCTTAGGCAGTATTTATGAAAATCAAAGTAAGTATACTGAGGCGCTTGGGGCTTATAACAATGCTTTAAAAATTTTTCCGGAATATAAGTATAATTATTTGAATATTGCAAATGTTCAATATCAAACAAAAAATTATAAAGAAGCTATAGAAAATTATAATACTTTTTTGAACACATACTCTCAACACTGGGAGGCAAGAAAAAGTTTAGCAAATGCTTATCTAGCAAATAATAATCCGGAAAAAGCTGTTGTAGAGTTTGAAAATTTGTACGTAAACAACAATCAACACTTTGATGATTATGCTAATTATGGTATAGCCTTGTTTGAAACACAAGATTATGAAAAAGCTGCCGAATTTTTAGAAAAAGCTGTCGAAAAAGATACAGAAAACACCACGGCTAAAGTTTGTTTGGCTTTGTCTTACCAAGCTTTAGATAAAAATGATTTAGCATATGCTCAATTTAATGCTATTTTTAAAGATGAACCTAATTTAAACTCTTTGAGATTTGACTATGCGAATCTTTTAGCTGACATGTCAAAAGATGATGATGCAATAATTGAATTCAAAAAATATGCTGAATTTTATCCAAATGATGCAAGAGTTTACAAAAACATGGGCATAGTTTACGAACGTAAAAAAGATTATCAAAACGCAATTGCTAACTATGAAAAGGCTTTAACTTTAGATACTAAAGATAATGACACAAAAAAATCTTTAGCATCTTGTTACCATTATCAAAAGGATTATACCAACGCTATAAAATATTATGATGAATTACTTGCTAATAATCCTGATGATATAGATGTTTTAACTAATAAAGCTTTGGCTTTACATGCTTCTAAAAAATATGAAGAAGCTATTGCTTTATACAACGAAGTTTTGGAAACGAAAAGTAGCGAATTGGTTCAAAATAATTTAACTGACGCGTTGATTGCATTAGGACAACAAGAATTAATAAAGCAAAACTATTCAAAAGCGACTGACACATTCATTAAAGCTATTTCACGCGGAACAAAAGATAGCGGAGCATATTTTGGTTTAGCAAGAGCATATCGAGCTTGTAATGTTAATGACAAGGCAACTGAATACTATGAAAAAGCAATTGCGATGAATCCGGAAAAAGTTGAATACAGTAACGAATTTGCAGAATTTATATCGGAAATAAATTCCGTTAAAGATGACAAAGCTTCTTCTAATGGAGAAATTCAATCAATAGTTATTTCAGATGGAGTTCAGGAAGTGAATTCTCAAACAAATAAGGATTTTATTGCAAAAGGTGACGATTTTTACAAGGCTAAAAAATATGATGAATCCTTAAAAAATTACAAAGATGCACTTGTTTTAAATCCTTCTGATGAAGTTACCTTGTTAAAAATCGGAAATGTTTACAAATTAAAAAATGACGAAAAAAATGCAATAGATTTTTATAAAAAATCTATATTTGTAAATCCTGAATATGCTGATGGATGGTTTAATTTAGGGCTAGTTTATGCAAATGAAAATGATGTTAGCGAAAGCAAAAAATGTTTTCAAAAAGCAATCAGTATAGATAAAGAATATGCTTATGCTTATTATGCCCTTGCTGTTGCTTATGAGAAAGAAAAAAATAATGCTGATGCTATAAAAAATTACGAATTGTTTTTGAAATACAACAAAGACCAGTCAGCAGTTGAAGCTGTACAAACAAGATTAAAGAGCCTTAAAAAATAATGAAAAAGTTTTTGCTTTTATTTGTAGCTTTGTTTGTTATTTTAGGGTTAACGGCTTGTAGCCCCAAAGCATCTATTTTGTTTAATCAAAGACCTATTACCCAGAATAATGTCATGGATTATTCAAGTGTTTTCCAAAAGGGAACTCGTATATATTATCTAATTTTAATGCCGGAAAAACAGTATTCAAGGTATTTGAATATACAAATTATTCAAAAAGGTAGTGCTGAATACTTGGGGTATAGCCTTTATATGACTCGTTCTGTTCGTTTAAAAGACGAAGAAGAAAAGTATTTTACTGATTATATAGTTATTAACGAAACCGGAAATTATATAATGAAAGTTTATTCAAAAGATAAACCAACTACTCCTTTGACTCAAGCAGAGTTTTACGTTAAGTAAAAAAATAAAAACTTTATTGCAAAATAATTTGAGCCAAAAGTTCCGGATTTTCTTTTATCAAAGTATCTGCAAAAACTTTTGCATCTATCTGGGTAATTACAATTGATAACAAATCATTAGGAAGTTCGTCTAACATTTTAATCTTTTCTTCAGGTTCAATTACTGACATAGCTTTAACAACTTCCGGTTGTTGCTTGTATGTACTAATCATATTCGTATAGGCATGTGCATCAAAATTTTGGAAAAGCTCTGTATGTTCTTTTCCCAAGTTCAGTGTTAATTGTTGTTTTGCTATCGGCTGCATAGAAAGTAATGCATCTTGAAATTGGAGCGGGTTAAATTCTGATATCTTATCTATAATTTGTCCAGAATTTAGTTTTTCACTGTTTTCACCACTTACGCTTTCATACATTTGTGCCAAGTATTCAGGCGGAATAGATGTAAGATGTTTTAAAACCTGATTTTTATCAATATCCGTATCTGTTAAGAATTTATCCAACTGGTCTTCCGGTAGATATTGAACAACTTCTTCTTGAGAAAACATTTGAAATACGGTATTTACAAGCTGCTCAGGCGGTATTTCTTCAAGCATTTTCATTAATTTGTCTTGAGTAAAAAATTTCAAACCTTCATTCAAGTCTTCTTCTTCCATCAAAGGCAAAAATTGCTGTAACTGGGCTGACGTCATTTCACTCAATATCTCAAGTTTATTATTTGGATCAGCAAGTTTGAATATTTTAACAAGCATGTCAGGCGACTGAAAAAGCTCTTTTGCGTACTCTACAGCTAATTGATTGCCTGATTCAGCCTCTGCCTCGATAATTTGTTCAATGGTCATCAAGGCGTATTCCTGCTGCATTTTAAGAGCAGAAATATTTAATTTACTCATTAATGTTGTTAAATCTGAATCAATAACAATACTCATAAATCGCCTCTCTAATTATAATAACGTTTAATTTAAGTTTGTATTTCAAGTATTTTAATTATTTTAACGTTTCTTAATAAAATTAATTTACTTAAATGATGATTTTTTGTAAGAAAACATTATAATCATTGTATGAAGAAATTATGCACCATAATTTTAATATTACTTTCGGTTCAAACTTGTTGTTTTGCTGCGTTTTTCAAAAAACAACCGCAAAACTTTGATACATCACAAGGGTATATGGGAACTTTACCTGATTTAACAAAAGAGCACAAACCGACAGAACCTTCTGTTGCCCACCCTATTTTTGACAAAACAAAAGATTTTAATTCTGCAAACGAACTAAAACCCATTCCTGATGATAACCCTGCATTTGTAAATATTATACTTAAACAGGACAAAACTTCTCCTTATATAAATGATTTAAGAGAATTCATAGACATGTTTGAACAGATATACGAGTCAATTGATACGCATGAAAATGTTCAAAGGTTTGCAGCAAGAGTGTATTTTCTAAACAAAAATGCCGAGTATTTTAGAGATAAATATTCTGATAAACCGGAGGGAAGTTTTATTTCATTCGAAAAAATTTTAGAAATAAGTAACCATGCCAAAAATGTTTCAGAATTACGTACAGAAGCCGAAAAATATAAACTTTATCTAACTTATAACGGTTCCGGCTCTATTTACACAGCAAACAATATTGATAAGCAACTGAATTACCTGAAAACAGAAGTCGAAGAGGTAATAAATCTTTTAAAAGAAACAAAATAAAAAAATAGCTAACAGGCTAATTGTGCATTGATTTTTTGTATATAAAATGGTATTATGCAATATTTTTTGGAAAAAGCCAACAATCAGAAAGTTGCTTTTGTTGAAAATATTAAAAATATAAATTCTATTGAAAATTTTTCATCAAAAGAACTATGTATAATTAAAACAAATTTCAAAGATTTATCTACTCTTAAAAATTTATTGAAAAAGTATTCTAATGTGGAATTCTGGTTAACGTCTGAAAATATTAACAGAGAAAATATTATTATCGCAAACCACTGTGGAATTAAAAATGTTTTGCCGTTTCCATTTGATATCAAAATTGTAAGAGATTATTTACAGAAAAAGCATGAAAAACCGATTACTCAAGAGAGTTCTATTACTGATTTTGATTGGTTAAAGGGGCTAAAAATCATGATTGTTGATGATAACCCGACAAACATTGAACTTCTTGTTGAAACTTTGGCTGTTTATAATTTGAATATAACAACTTTTACAGAACCTGAAAATGCCTTGAAAGTTATTGATAGTGAAAGTTTTGACTTATTTCTTCTTGATATCATGATGCCGAAAATTTCAGGATTTGAACTCGCTCAAAAAATTAAAGAATCAACGTTAAACCAAAATAATCCGATAGTATTTATATCAGCACTTTGTGACGCGAAAAATAAGATTACCGGTTATAATCTTGGTTCGACTGCGTATATTGAAAAACCTTTTGATATAAGTGTTGTGCGCTCTCAAGTTTTCAATATCCTTAAATCAAAAATTTTGCAAGATAAAATGAGTAAGACAAAAGAATCATTTCTTGCAATGGTTGCACATGACTTAAAATCTCCTGTTAATGCAGAAATTACGGCACTAGAAATCCTTTTGAGTAAAATAGATAATAAAGATTTAGAAGATAATGAAATAATTTCTGACTTGTTGCAAGCTGCCAAGTATATGAAAAATCTTGTTGATAATATTTTGTACAAATACCAGTACGAAAATAACACTGTTTCTCTGAATAAAACGTTGAATTCTTTGAATACAGCTATAAATGATTGTGTTGTTGAGATGAAATATTTAGCATCCGATAAAAATCAAAAAATTATTTATAAAAACAAAACAAATGATGAAGAATTTTCGTTTGATTTTATTGAGATTAAAAGAGTTGTACATAATTTATTATCCAATGCAATTGAGCATGCTCCGAGAGATTCAGAAATTAAAGTTTTGTTGTCTGAAAACAAAGACTATTTGATTACAGAAGTTAGCAATAAGCTAAAATGTACTCCACCGGAAAATATTGACCAAATTTTTGATAAATTTGTGTCATTTGCAGAAAAATCAAAGCGTGCAAATTCTGGACTTGGACTATTTATATCCAAGAAAATAGTAGAAGCCCATGATGGAAAGATAAAAGTAGAAACAAATGATAATAATGAAATAAAATTTACTTTTAGTCTACCAAAGTAATTGAATTGATTAGATGTTTAAATAAGCAGTCTTGCGCGAAAGTGAAAGATAGGTTATAATAAAAATGTCAATATAATTGATACTGTCATTCTGAAAGGCTAGAAAAATCCTTTGAGCAAAGCGAAAAGATATTTTTCAGACTATTCAGAATCTAGCCATCTTCAAGTATTTATTGTAACCGTAACATAAAGACGACTACTAGCAAGAACATACCAGTGGTCAGATCCTGAAACAAGTTCAGGATGACTATATCCTGCGAGGGCGTATAAGGAAAGTAGGGTGCAATTTATTGCACCAACAGAGTAAAAATGTAGGGTGCGCACACTTGCGCACCGAGAAAAAACAAGTCGCCTTTACCCTCGCAGAGGTCTTAATCACCCTCGGCATAATTGGTATCATTGCTGCAATGACATTGCCGACTTTGTTATCCAATTACAGAAAACAGGTTGCAGAAACTCGTGTTGCTAAATTTTATTCTACTATGAATCAAGCTATTCAAAGAGCTGAAAATGATTATGGTGATAAAAAAAATTGGGGTGAAATTGGTAATGGTTTTGTTGTTGATGAAGATGGTAATGTCGATAAAACAAAGTCGGTGCCTCAAGCTTGGTTTGATAAGTATCTGAAACCGTATATGAATATTGCAGATGAAAGAGTGAATGGCAATGGTAATGTAGTAATATATTATCCGGATGGTAGTTTGGCTTTGTTTGCCGGTACCGGAATTATTTATTATTTGAATAAAAAAGATTATATTGAGATGGTTAAAGAGGATGGTACGGTTCAGATAAAACAGCCTGAAATTGGTGCTAGAACTTTTTCGTTTTTCTTTGCTCCAAACAGAAAAGAGTTAACTGGACATTATAACAAAGGTATTGAGCTGTATACTTATGGATGGGACGGAACTATAGAAAATTTATATAACGGATATTATGGTTGTTATAAGGAAAATACTCATTTAAAAGCATATTGTACAAAGTTAATCCAGATGAATGGGTGGAAAATTCCTAAAGATTATCCGCTTAAGTTCTAAACTTTTATATAACAAAGGCAGACATTACGTCTGCCTTTACTAATATTATTTACTAAAACAACTTATTTCATCACATAATCAGTTGTTTTAAGAGTAGATGAAGCGGTTTGATAATTTGAACTTGTTCCTGAGCCAGAACCGGAACGAAGTTGTTCCATATATATTTGACCGTTTTTAACAACTTGTTGCAATTTTGACAAATCTTGCTCAATATTTGTCAAAACTTGTTCAGCGTATAATTCTGCGCCTTCTTTTGTCTTAATCGCATCATCTGCAGCTTGAGAACGAATATTATCAGCTTCTTCCATAGCTTTTCTTTTTAACTCTTCGCACTCTTCTTGAACTTGGTTTCTAATTCTGATACCTTCACGTTCTACAGCTTTTATAAAATCAGCTTCACTTAATTTTCTATCAGCTTCCATTTGCGCATCCGCAATAATCTTTTCAGCTTTTTGTTGAGCTTCCATTTGAAGTTCTTCTCGGCGTCTTAAAAGTGCTCTAGCCTCTTGAACTTCTACCGGCAAAGATGCATATATTCTATCAATCAATGTAAAAATCTCATTAGGCTTAACAACCACAAATTTGTTCGGAATTATGGTAATGCTTTCTTCAATCGTTAATTCAAGCATTTTTAGTAAGTCTATTACGCTATTTTGTTGCATGTCCGTCACACGTATCCCTTTCTATATACCATGATTTTACCTAAGCGTAAAATAATTGTCAAATAATAAAGTAGTGTATCCTTAACATACTTTACGTTTTTTTACACATATTTCTTTTAAGGGAATATACTTAAATTTGAACTCTGATAAGACTGTTTACATTGTTTATATATTCACTGTCGTTGAATTGAGAAATAGCTTTTTGCATATCTTTTTCTTTGCAAAGTTCAGTAATTACGATTATATCAGCAGTATTGTTTTCTCTAACACCGTGTTGCATAATGCTTGCAAGACTTATACCGTTTCCTTCACAAATTTTACCAATATTACCAATCACACCCAATTTGTTCTTCGCATTCAGCGACAAGTAATATTTGTTCTCTGTTTCAGAAATATCAATCATTTCAGCGGTCTTGTGGTGGTTACACCTCATCATAGGAAGCAAATAATCTGTTTTACCCAACTCCGCAGCAATTGCCAAAATATCTCCGACAACAGAACTTGCTGTAGGGAATTCTCCGGCTCCCGGGCCTGACAATGTGATATGACCTACCGGATGCCCTTTAAGGCTCACCGCATTTTTTACATAATTTATATGTGACAAAGTAGAATCATTTGACACAAGCATAGGATGAACTCTTACATCTGCTCTGTTGTTTTCATTCAAATGAGCTGTTGCAATGAGCTTAATTTTATACCCGAGCTCGTTTGCAGATTTCATGTCCTCTGCACGAACTTTTGTAATACCTTCTCTGTATACATTTTCAATTTTAATTCTTTGGCGGAAAGCTAAAGTTGCCAATGTCGTAATTTTATAAGCAGCATCAAATCCTTCAACATCACCTGTCGGATCAGCTTCTGCATAACCAAGTTCTTGAGCTTCTTTTAAGACATTTTCGTAAGAAGCCCCATCTTTATCCATTTTGGTAAGAATATAGTTTGTTGTACCGTTCAAAATTGCCTCGATATGGTCAATTTTATTTCCGGCAAGAATAGTCTTAATAGGCATAATAATAGGAATACCGCCAGCAATAGCAGCTTCATAAAGGATAACCTTATTATGTTTTTCCGCAAAATTAAAAATTTCTTCTCCACGTTTTGCAAGAAGTTCTTTATTTGCTGTCACAATGTGTTTTCCGTTTTCTATTGCGGTCTTAATTAAGTCATAAGCAGGTTCCAAACCACCTATCAACTCAACCACAATATCAACATCCGAATTAACCACATCGTAAGGGTTATCAGTTAACATAGATGTGTCCAAACCTTCAATATTTCTTGGCTTGTTAATATTTTTAACTGCAATTTTAGTAATTTTCACATCCGCAGAATTTTGCAAAGTCTTGAAAACTCCAGACCCTACTGTTCCTAGACCGATTAACCCAATTTTAACAACTTTTTTATCCATATAACACCATATTTTCTATAATTCTACAAAATTAGGCATTGCCATTATCGCAATAGCCATCAAAACGATTGCAACTGATGATAGTACAATTGAGGCAATTGCAACATTGTATTCATCTAGTTCTTCACCATACTTGTCACGGTAACGATTAAAACACATTGAAAGTATATCAATCAGCCACCAAACAAGCGCTCCGCCAAGTGTGAACAATTGCACAAAGCCGATAAATTTATATCCGGTATAAAATCTATGAAACCCAAACATTCCAAAGAATATACAAACAGCCAATGTTTTGATAAAACTACGCTGTTTTCTTATCGGCACTTTCTTTTTAATTTCAAGACCTTCCATAACAACTTACCTCTAGTTTAATTATTTACCAGTGGAACCAAATCCGCCTTCACCTCTTGCTGTTTCACTCAATTCAGTTACAACTTCAATTTTAGCTTGCTCAACACGTGCAATAATCATTTGAGCAATTCTTTCGTCAGGCTGAATAGTGTATTCTTCGTTTGAAATATTCACAATAGGCACGCAAACTTCGCCACGGTAATCTTCATCAATAGTTCCAACACAATTAATTAACGTGATTCCGTGTTTAATAGACAAACCGGAACGTGGACGAACTTGAGCTTCATAACCGTGTTCCAATTCGATTTTTAAACCTGTCGGAATTAATTTTCTTTCTAATGGTTGAAGAGTAATTTCTTTATCGATAGCTGCACATAAGTCCATACCTGCAGCGCCTTCGGTTTTGTATTCAGGAACAAAACGGTTGTGTTCCATTCTAAAAATCTTTAAAATCATACTTTCTCCTAAAAAACTTTAAATTGACATATTTTGGTTATTCCTTTTCTTTATAAGAAAGGACTAGAATGAGGTGTAAATTTAACCTCTAATTGATAGTTTGGGCATATTTGCCTAACAAAAACTTAATAGTAATAAACTTAAGCAGTGATAATTGTTTTTCCGTCTATAACTTGTTTTGGGAATATTGTAAGAGTTTCAATTCCCTTAATTTTATTCAGCTTGTTGTTTTCAGAGGTAGGGTTAGCTTTTTGAGCTCTTTCTACAGCTTCTGAGTTACCATTTGTCATTGACATAAAGCTATTTGAATATCTTATAAATAAATTTCGTCTAGGTCTGCAATTTTCACTTTGTGATATTGATGATACGTTCATTTTATTTTTACCTCACAAAGAATATTTTCTTGCAGATATAATTTTGAGTCAATAAAAGTGTTACATTTGTAACAAAAGATTTTTTATGTTAGAATTTTTTGGTGGGTACGCACGCCGAGCTTGGATTATAATT
>OIYS01001526.1_pt1 | contig 11309 bp, 8 predicted proteins | sample 1588271 | NCBI WGS metagenome assembly OIYS01 (sample SAMN03283286) | human gut metagenome | biome: human-associated habitat; material: feces | host: Homo sapiens | place: Peru | collected 2012
AAAATAGATAATTGTAAAATAATAAATGATAGTGCTATAAGTTCTTTAAATAATTTTATAAATAATAATATATCATTTGATATTATCTTTTTAGATCCACCATATAATACTGATTTAATAGATAAAAGTATAAATTTAATATCTAATTATAATCTATTAAGTGATCAAGGAATAATAGTTTGTGAAAGCAATGTATTAGATAAAATTACATATAATAATAATTATCAAAAAATTAAAGAAAAAAAATACGGTGATAAATGGGTAGTTATATTAGAAAAAATATGTTAAAATATGAATAGTAAGAATAGAAGAGTTGGTGAATGTATGAGAAAATTAAACAATAAAGGTTTTGCAGTAACAACACTACTATATGGAACATTAATTTTAATTTTTTTATCTGTATTTTCTATAATGGCTTATATGTCTGCTAATAGATCAAATACCAAAAAGCTTACAGATGAGATTAAAAGTGAACTAACTAGTTTTGGTAGAAAAAGGGCTAGATTTAGTCTAGTTGATAATAGAACAGATGAAGATAAGAAAGACACATCACATACATCTGGAACACCATATTATGTTGCAGCAAGTGGTAATTATTTTATTCAATTATTTGGAGCACAAGGTGGAGATAAAGATGGATATAAAGGAGGAAAAGGTGCATATACATCAGGAGTAATATCTCTAAAAGCCGGTACAACACTATATTTTCACATAGGCGGTCAAGGTGATAGTGCCGAGTGTTATGCTGGTATTGGTGGCGGAGGATTTACAAAAAATTGTGATAATTCAGCACCGGGTGGTGGCGCTACATATGTAAGATATGGTGCTGACGCAGATACAATAGAAAAGGATAATGTAATTATGGTAGCCGCCGGAGGTGGTGGAGCTACAACTTCTTATGCTGGTGGTGCTGGCGGAAACTTAAAGGGAATAGACGGCTCAAATTCTTCTGGCGGAGGACAAGAAAGATTACAAGAATGGTCAGAAACTAACAAAACTTTTCCATATTTTTTAACAGGGGGCTCATCAACAGATGGTAATGCCGGAGCTGGTGGTAGTGGGTATTATGGTGGTGAAGCAGGAAAATCTGAAAAAGATAGTGGTGCCGGAGGTTCGTCATACATAGCAGGCTATGCTGGAGTAGGAGATATCAATGAATCAAAAGCTCTATATTTTATTAATGGAGTAATGATACCAGGAATTAATACTGGTGCTGGTTATGCTACTATCACAAAAATAGATTCATTATCAAATATTACTTTAAATCGTGATTATATAGAAGCTTGCATTAAAGACACTGGCAATAGCGACAATGATATAATTTATAATGTTCAGGCGATATCAAAAGGAAAAAATGTAATATCATCAGTACCTGGTGATATAACTGATAGTACCGTTGGTGGCTATATATGCCGAAAGTATAAGATAAATGAGACTGCACAACAATTGTCAGAAATATTAGTCCGCTATGGTAAATCAGGTGAACTAATACCAACTTCATTTAAGATTAATGCGTATATTGGAAATGACGTTGATGAGATTTCAAGTGCCTCTAACTATTATAACTTAAAGAAGGACCAAACAGATGGGATAAGATATTCCTTATTAGATAAAATTACATCTGATGGTGCATACTATCTCATATCGTCAACTGGAAAGTTCTACAGTAAGAATGACCAAAAATTTGTTGAATTTGATAAGAATAATTTACAAGACTATATAATAAAATTTACTGATTCTTATTTTAATTTTTATGGTAATCAAATAAAAGTAACAGGAACAGGTAATTCATATTGCATACGTAAGACAGACGGAAAAGTTTTAGGGGAAGATAGTTATTCCTCCGTAACAGAGGATAAAATAGATAATGAACAAGAATATCAATTAAAATTAGTAAGAGTCTATGAGTAGTAGTATTGCTACTCATATTTTTTTAGAAAAAATTTAGCACAAAATATTGACAAGTGCTAAAAAAAGTCATAAACTATTATTAGCACTTGTAAAATAGTAGTGCTAGGAGGTTGATTAGGTGTTAACTGATAGACAGAGCAAGATTCTGAAATTAATTGTAGAAAAGTATATTAAAGAAGCTAAGCCAGTAGGTTCTAAAGTTTTATCTAAAACTTTAAAATGCTCTAGTGCCACTATCAGAAATGAAATGGCTTTTCTAGAAGAAGCTGGTCTCCTTGAAAAAACTCATACTTCATCAGGACGTGTTCCAAGTGAAGGTGGTTATCGTTATTATGTTGACAACTTAATGGAGTTAAAAAAGATGAATGCTGAAGACATGCTGAAGTTACAAATTGTCTTTCGAAATCAACAATTAGCTTTATCAGATGTAATAACTAAAAGTTTACAGGTTATATCTGATATGACGAACTATACAACAGTAGTACTTGGAAGTACCTCTCATGAGAACCTTCTAAAACAAATAGAAGTAGTTCCTATTGATGATGTTAGTATGATTGTTATAATTGTTACAGACAAAGGCCATGTTGAGCATAAAAACATTAAGCTTAAAGATATATCTCTACAAGAAGTAAAAAAGACAGTTAGCCTTATCAATAATCTAATTTCAGGTACTCCAATTGATGAAGTAAGTACCAAATTAGAATATGAAATAAAACCAATCATTAGTAAGTATGTAAAGCAACATGAACAATTATATAATGCCTTCTATCATGTATTTAGTGATTTTACAAATCAAGAAATTAATGTAGTAGGAAGAAACAAGATTCTAGAACAGCCAGAATTCACTAATAATATAGAAAAAATTAAAAATGTCTATAATAAACTAGAAAATAGTGCATCACTTAGAAGTATTGAACAAGATAGTGATAATAATATTAAGGTATATATTGGTAATGAAAATAATATAGATAGTGATGTAACAGTAATAAAAACCAAATTTAAGAATGGAAATGAAGAAGGTACCATTGCTATTATTGGACCAAAGAGAATGGAATATGAAAGAGTATGTTCAATGCTAGAATACATGAAAGAAAACATTGAAAGGTAGGTAATGATATGGAAAAGGAAAATACTGAAATTCTAGAAGAAAATAAGAAAGAATCTGAAAAATGTCACTGTGATAAAAATCACTCTTGTAAACATGAAAAGAAAGAAAAAGAGTGCAAACATCATGATGATAAAAAAGAAAAAGAACTTCAAGAAAATATAAAGAAACTTGAAGAAGAAAATAAAAATTTACTAGAAAAAGTCAAATTAGCTCAAGCAGATTTAGTTAACTACCGTAGACGTAAAGATGATGAGGTAGCTACGACCTTAAAATATGCTAATAAAGACTTAATTCTTGAACTGCTTTCTGTAATAGATAATTTTGAAAGAGCTATAAAATTAGATGATAATGATTTGACTGATGAGTTATCTAAGTTCTTAGCTGGTTTTAAAATAATGTATGCAACTCTAATGGATATATTAAAAAAGTTTGGAGTTGAAGAAATAAATAGAGTAGGAGAAATATTTGATCCTAGTCTAGAACAAGCTCTATTAACAGACAAAGTAGAAGATAGACAAGATGAAGAAGTACTAGAAGTTTTATTAAAAGGATATAAACTAAAAGACAGGGTAATAAGACCTGCTTCAGTTAAAATAAATCAATTATAAAAGGAGAGATGATATATGTCAAAAATTATTGGTATCGATTTAGGTACAACTAACTCATGTGCTGCAGTTTTGGAAGCTGGAGCTCCAAAAGTTATTCCAAATAAAGAAGGAGGTAGAACTACTCCATCAGTAGTAGCCTTCAAAAAAGGAGAAAGAATTGTTGGTGAGTCTGCTAAAAGACAAGCCCTAACTAATCCAAATACTTGTTCATCTATTAAAAGATTAATAGGTACAAGTGAGAAAGTAGAACTAGAAGGTAAAAAATATACTCCAGAAGAGATTTCCGCCATGATCTTATCATACATTAAAGATTATGCAGAGAGTTATCTAGGAGAAAAAGTAACTAAAGCTGTTATAACAGTTCCTGCATACTTTAATGATGCACAACGTCAAGCTACTAAGAATGCTGGAAAAATTGCTGGACTTGAAGTTGAAAGAATTATCAATGAACCAACTGCTGCAGCCCTAGCATATGGTCTTGAAAAAGATGAAGGACAAACAATCTTAGTTTATGACTTAGGTGGAGGTACATTCGATGTATCTATCCTAGAACTAGGTGACGGTGTATTTGAAGTTAAATCAACAGCTGGTAATAACCACTTAGGTGGAGATGACTTTGATGAGAGAATAATTGAATATTTAGTAAAAGAATTCAAAAAGGAAAATGGAGTAGACTTATCTAAAGATAAAATGGCTATGCAACGTCTAAAAGAAGTTGCTGAAAAAGCTAAAAAAGACTTATCAGGTATGGTATCAACTCAAGTATCAGCACCATTTATAGCTAAAGGTGAAGATGGTGAACCACTACACTTAGATATGACATTAACTCGTGCAAAATTTGAAGACTTAATATCTGATCTAGTAGAGTCAACTCTAGAACCAGTAAGAAAAGCATTAAAAGATGCTAAAATGACTAAGAAAGATATAGATAAAGTAATATTCGTTGGTGGATCAACTCGTGTTCCTATGGTTTATGACTTAATAACTAAAGAATTAGGACAAGAACCATCCCGTGAAGTTAACCCAGATGAAGTTGTAGCTATGGGTGCTGCCATCCAAGGTGGAGTATTAACTGGTGATGTTAATGATATCGTATTACTTGATGTAACACCTCTATCTTTAGGACTTGAAACATTAGGTGGCGTAATGACAACACTTATCCCAAGAAATACAACTATCCCAACATCTAAAAAAGAAGTATTCTCAACAGCTGCTGATAATCAACCAGCTGTCGACATTCATGTTCTACAAGGTGAACGTCCAATGGCTGCTGATAACAAAACATTAGGAAGATTCCAATTAGGAAATATTCCACCAGCACCAAGAGGAGTACCACAAATTGAAGTTAAATTTGATATTGATGCTAACGGTATAGTAAATGTTACTGCTAAAGATTTAGGAACAAATAAAGAGCAATCTATTACTATTACATCAAGCACTAACTTAACTGATGAAGAAGTAGAAAAAATGCGTAAAGAAGCTGAAGAAAATAAAGAAGCAGATGAAAAACGTAAAGAAGAAGCAGAAGTAAAAAATGAAGCTGAACAAATGGTCTTCCAAACAGAAAAAGCAATTAAAGACTTAGGAGATAAAGCAGATAAAAAAGATGTTGAAGAGGCTGAGGATTTAATTAAAAACTTAAAAGAAGCTCTAGAAAAAGATGACATTGAAGAAATCAAGAAAGAAAAAGAAAAACTTCAAGAAAAAGCTATGGCTCTAGCTTCAAAAGTATATGAAGAGGCAGCTAAGAAACGTCAAAGTGAAGAATCAGCAACTGAAGAAAAAGAAGAAGCTCCAAAAAAATCAAAGAAGAAAAAAGACGATGATGTTGAAGAAGCAGATATCGAAGAAGAATAGTTAAAAGTAAGTAGTCCTAAATAGGGCTACTTAACTTTAAAAAGGAAGTGAAAAAGTGGAAGATAAAAGAGACTATTATGAGGTACTAGGAGTAAGTAAAGATGCTAGTGCTGCTGAAATAAAAAGTGCTTTTAGAAAAAAAGCTAAAGAATTCCATCCGGATCTAAATAAAGATAATCCAAATGCTGCCGAAAAATTCAAAGAAGCCCAAGAGGCCTATGAAGTATTATCAGATGAACAAAAAAGAAAAATGTATGATCAATATGGTCACGCTGGTGTAAATCAGTCGGCATCATCAGGAGGCTTTGGAGGCTTCTCTGGAGGATTTGATGCCAGTGACTTTGGCTTTGGAGATATCTTTGATTCGTTCTTCGGTGGAGGCGGAGGCTTTGGAGGCTTCAGTCAACAACAATCATCAAGTGCTAGACGTGGAAGCGACGTTTTAATGCGTATGAACTTAACATTTGAAGAAGCAATCTCTGGTGTAGAAAAGAAGTTTAAAATAGACGTTGTAGAAAAATGTGATGAGTGTAATGGACATGGCGGCTTTGATCCACAAAAGTGTAGTACCTGTCATGGTAGCGGTACTATTACAACTCAAAGACAAACTATTTTAGGTTCATTCTTATCAAAAACAACTTGCCCTGATTGTAAAGGTGAAGGAAAAGTATACAAGACAAAATGTAGTGAATGTGGTGGTAAAGGAAAAGTCAAAAAGACTAAGAATATTACTATCAATATTCCAGCCGGAATTAACACTGGTGATAGACAACGTATAAGCGGTAAAGGAAACCCTGGATCAAATGGTGGCGATAACGGAGATTTATATTTAGAATATGTTGTTGCCGAACATGATTACTTTGTAAGAGAAAATGATGATATCTACTTAGAGGTACCAATTACTCTAACAGAAGGAATTATGGGGTGTAAAAAAACTATCCCAACTATTTATGGTAATGTAAAATTATCTATACCAGCTGGTACAAATAGTGGTGATAAGCAACGTATCCGTGGTAAAGGTGTCAATAATGAATACCGTAGACATAAAGGTGATATGTACGTTATATTTAAAATGTACACTCCAAAGAAATTAACACGTGAACAAAAAGATTTGATAACTAAACTATCTTATACCGATTTAGATACTTCAGAAATTAAAGAATTTAATAAATTTGTAGATAGTAATGATTAAAAAGGATATTGCTTTATTTTGCAATATCCTTTTTGATATTTTAATATATCATTGTATGTAAAATACGTTCAGTATTTCTAAAATTAAGTTTAGCGATTTCCTTTAATTTATCTTCCCCAAACTTATCAACAATTTCTTCTCCAATTTTATCAACATCCCTACCACTTCCTTTAGGAAGTGGTACCGAAAGACTATCTGATAACTTATCAAACTCTTTTAAAAATATATACCTACTAATAACAGATGAACAAGCAACAGCTAAATTCTTATCTTCAGCCTTAGTCATAAAAGTAATATTTCTTTGTATATTATTAACATCATGAAGGTATTCATAATATCTAGCTTCTCTAGCAAATTCATCAACTATAATATAGTCATAAGCTGGCTTTTCTTCTTGAATTAACTGATATAAAACTTTATTATGCATAATAGCCTTTATTTTATTCATGTTAGTATTTCTATTATATTTTTCATTATATTCACTATTACTTAAAATAACACTACGATATTTAATTTTTTTAGCTATTTGTGGAGCGACTTTCAATATTTTTTGATCATCCATCTTTTTAGAATCTAAAACACCAAGTCCTTTTATAAAGTCAATGTCTTCCTTTTTTACATATGATGCCGTTACTACAATAGGTCCAAAGTAATCTCCAGTACCAACTTCATCAGAACCAACTGAACTGCAGTAGTAATATTTTTCTTCTTCTTTTTTAATTTTTTTCTGATCTTTATTTTCACTAGCTAAAGTAATCTCCCACATACTAGCATCAACATCAGCACTCTTACCTTGAAACATTACTTTGCCAGACTCATACATAGTAATAACAGTATCTTCTTCTTCAGCTTGAAATACAACATAAGGAATCTTCTTATCACGCATCTTATCTTTATAATATTCAATCATTTTTTTCTTTGTTTCATCATCAACTTTTATAACAATATTCATAATTCACCTCACAACTTAAAAATATTATAGCATATTTTCTCTAAATAGTTTATAATTAATAATAGGAGGTATAATGAAATGAGTATAGTTGTAGATATTGGTATAGTAGCAGTCATATTAATGTTTGCTGTAGTTGGAATGAAAAATGGTTTTTTCAAAGAAGTAATTTCTTTAGCAGGAATTGTAATAGTATTTGTTTTATCTTTTATGTTTAAAGAACAGGTAGGTAACTTCCTATGTAAAATATTACCATTCTTTACATTTGAAGGCTTCCATATAGAAGGACTTGTTGCCTTAAATATTTTAATTTATCAACTAGTAGGTTTCTTCTTTATTTTTGGTATTCTTTTTGGAATATATACCTTAATTTTTAATCTTACAGGTATTATTCAAAAAGCAATTGATAAGACAATAATTTTCCTACTTCCTTCTAAAGTAGGTGGCCTAATAGTTGGTGCCGTTGAAGGATATATTCTAACTTTAGTAGTCATAATGGTTTTAACTATTCCTCTAAAGAACGTAGCTATGTTTAAAGATAGTTATGTATTAAATCTGATGATAAATAAAACCCCAATAGTTTCAAAATACACTAAAGATTTAGTAACTATCGTAGATGATACATATATCCTTGTTGATGGAGTATCAGATAAGAAAATGGCTATAAATGAGGCTAACTTAAAAATGATAGATGGTATGTTAAAATATAAAATTGTAAGTAAAAAGACAATTGAACAATTAATAGTTTTAGATAAACTAGATACCATCGAAAATATAGATGAAGTAATAGATAGATACTAATTATACTATTAATACCGTAACTGATTGTTGCGGTTTATTTATAATTTACAATTATTATAGAATAAACTTATAATAGCTGTATTATTAATATGAAGGGAAATAAATATATGATAAAGCTTAAGAATGTTTCTAAATTCTATTATAGTAAAGGCGTAATAGCATCAGGTTTTACAAAAATAAATCTTGAGTTTAAAATGGGTGAATTTATCGCAATAACAGGAGAGTCTGGTTCTGGCAAATCAACCTTATTAAATGTAATATCTGGTCTAGATACATATGAAGAAGGGGAAATGTATGTAAACAGTGAAGAAACAAGCCATTATCTAGAAAAAGATTGGGAAGATTATCGTCGTAAATATATTGGCAATATTTATCAGAATTTTAATTTAATAAATAGTTACACTGTCTATCAAAATATAGAATTAGTTTTAATACTTAATGGTTCATCAAGAAAAGAAGCTAAGCCTAAAGTTTTAGAGCTAATTAGTAAGGTTGGATTAACTAAGTTCAAAAGAGCAAAGGTTTCCAAGCTATCTGGTGGTCAAAAACAAAGAGTTGCAATTGCTAGAGCCCTAGCTAAAGATGTACCAATTATAATAGCCGATGAACCAACAGGAAATCTAGATAAAAGATCAGCTGATAGTATTATAAAGTTATTAAGTGAACTATCAAAAGATAAATTAGTTATTATAGTTACTCATAATTATGAACAAATAGTTGCATATGCTACTAGAAAAATAACTATGCATGATGGAAAAGTATTAGAAGATAAAAAATTGAAAGAAGTAGAGTATAAGAGGCCAGAAGAGAATAATTATAAAAACATCAACCTCTTTAATAAATTAAGATTAGGTATTATAAATACTTTTAATATTATTCCTAAATTTATTCTACTTTTAATAGTATATCTTTTTATAATAGTATCACTAATGTCTGAATATTCTTATTTTAAAAAACAAGAACATGAAAATGCAAAATCTGGTTATAATAATATTTTTATTGACACTTCTGAAGAGAGAATAATTCTAAAAAAGAAAGATAAATCTAATATTACTAACGACGATATAGATAAAATATCTAATCTAGAAAATATTAACTATGTAGTAAAAAATGATGCTATTATCGATAGCACTTGTTTTTTAAATACAACAGATGACTCTTATTCAATTGATGGTGCTCCTAGAAATATTTCTATGTTATCAGGAAAAATTGACATTGGAAGACTTCCAGAAAATGAAAATGAGATAGTAATTGAAGGTGATAGAAATGACTATTATCTAGCAAAAGATTATAAAAAATTAATGGGAAAAAGCTATAACCTATCTGCTGATGGATCTTATAATGATCCAAGTGCAATAAATAATATTAAAATAGTTGGTATAAAATATAGTAGAAATGATGATAAATTTTCCCCTTACTCTCAATATAAAATCTATCTTAGTAATAATTTAATTAATGGCTTGCAACGCAATATAAGTAAAACATCAAGCAACATCACAATGAACTTTCTAGATCACAACATAAAATTAGGTCGATATGACTCAGAGTATAAAATAACTAGTAATAAAAGTGTTCCAAAAGGAAGTGCCTTTATTGCTGAATACAATAAGTATGATTGTCCAAATGAAAACTGTATAAATAAACCTATAACATTAAAAGTAGAAAATTTATACTATCAAGATACTATAAACTTGAGTGTTGCTAAATACTATAATAATAAAAATATTACTTCTGTATTAGAATTACCAAATTATAGTAATGATGATTATGATGGTACTATAATATATATGAGTCCATCTGATTACAATAAGCTATATAAAGATGATAGCTATCAGGCAAGTATCTATGTAAAGGATGTAAAAAAGCTAAACACTACTATAAAAAAAATAGATGAATTAGGCTATGAAACACTATCAATGAAAGATGTTCTAATTCAATCAGATATAACAGTTGTAATTAGAATTCTAAGAATAATTATCACCATCATTTTAGTTATAACACTATTCTTTATAACATACTTCGTTATTAAACTAATCTTAAAATCTAGAAATATATATTATACTACAGTCAGAATGTTGGGTGCTCCAAAAAAAGTAGCTAGACAGTTATTGATAATAGAATTATTTAATATTACCAATATTTCTTGTCTAGTATTTGGAATAATCTTATATTTAAATAAAACTAAGCTAATTAATTATGAACTACTAAGTACTATTAATACTTATTTAGAACTAAATGACTATATTATTTTATATCTAATTTTAATTTTATTATCATTCTTAATTAGTGAAAAATATGCCGCTAAAATATTTAAAAAGAGTGTTATGAATTCCTATAGAGAAGAGGTGTAATAATGATTAAAATAGAAAAAGTAAATAAATACTTTAATCGCCATAGAAAAAATCAGATCCATGTTATTGATAATACAACTCTTACATTAGCTGATACTGGTCTGGTTGCTCTTTTAGGACCATCTGGATCAGGAAAAACCACTTTATTGAACGCTATAGGTGGATTAGATAAAGTTAATAAAGGAAAAATCTATATTAATGGAGAAAAAATAACTAGTAAATTTAGCTACAAAGTAGATAAAATAAGAAATTTAAATATAGGATACATATTTCAAGACTATAAACTAGTAGAAAAATTATCTGTTTACGATAATGTAGCCTTAAGTTTAAAAATAATAGGTATTAAAGATAAAAATGAAATAGACAAAAGAGTAAGATATGTCTTAGAAAAAGTTGGTATGTATCGTTATCGTAAAAGACCAGCTAATATGTTATCAGGTGGTGAAAGACAAAGAGTAGCAATAGCAAGAGCAATAGTAAAAGACCCTGATATAATTATCGCAGATGAACCAACTGGTAATTTAGATAGTGC
>OIYS01001528.1_pt1 | contig 11305 bp, 12 predicted proteins | sample 1588271 | NCBI WGS metagenome assembly OIYS01 (sample SAMN03283286) | human gut metagenome | biome: human-associated habitat; material: feces | host: Homo sapiens | place: Peru | collected 2012
ACTTTCTTTGGCACCCTGCTCGTGTCGTTACTCCGGAGACCCCTCAGTCGCTAACGCGACAGCTCCCCTAAGATGGGCGCCGCGCAAATCTCCCTCCACAACACCACACCCCCTGCGGGAGCCGCAGGGGGTGTGCACATCGCTATATTCAGCTTACTCCTTGACGGTGCCGTCGGGATTGAACAGCGGCAGCGGGGCAAGGCAGATGATATCGTGTCTGGCCTGCGCGTCGCCCTCGGCGAGCACGGCCATGCGGCCCGCGATGATGCCGCCCGCGCGGGTGACAAGCTCCTCCATCGCGTGCAGCGACTCGCCCGTGGAAATAACGTCGTCAACGATGAGCATGCGCTTGCCGCGGATAAGCTCCGCGTCCGCAGTGTCGATGACGAGCTTCTGGATGCTCATGGTGGTGATGGACTTGACCTCCACCTCGAACACGCCGGACATATACGCCTTCGCGCCCTTGCGCGCAAGGAAGTACTTCTCCGCGCCGCTCTGCCGCGCCATTTCGTACAGCAGGGGGATCGCCTTCGCCTCGGGGGCGATGATGTAGTCATATTCCGGAGCGCGCTTGAGCAGCTCCGCCGCACAGTGGACAGTCAGCTCGACGTCGCCGAACATAACAAACGCGCCGATGTAGAGGTCGTCAGTGACCTTGCAGAGCGGCAAATCACGTTTTAAGCCGGCAATGTCCATCTCGTAAGTCATTTTTATATTCCTCCTGAAAGAGCAAACTTTTTTACCCATACATTTTACAGGAAATTTTGCAAAAATCAAGTGCTATTTGCGTTTTATCGGGGATCTCGCGGAATTTTTTCCTCAGCCCTCCATGAGCTTCAGCAGCTCCGCCAGCTCAAAGCTGCCCGTGGGCGCCATTCTGCCCTCGCGCCGCAGCTCGAGTATCTCATCTGCCCGCGCGAGCATCGCCCCGCAGGTCTCGCCTTCCTGAAGCGTCAGCTCGTCGAGCGCGACGTCCCGCTCGAACAGCCACACGTCCTCGAACCGCCCCGTGACTTTATGCGACGCGACGCGCCGTCCGCGCATCGGGTCGAGCCGCAGTCCCGTCTCCTCGCGCACCTCGCGCAGCGCGGCGGTCAGGCTGTCGTCTCCGGCGAGCGCCGAGCCGCCGGTACACTCCCACATGTTCGGGTAGCCCTTGTTCGGCGAGCGCTTCGTGAGCAGATAGCGCCCGTCGCCGCCGCGTATCCACGCGTACACGACGAGGTGGAACTCGCCCTCGCCCATCGGCTCCGCGCGGCGATGCAGCCGTCCGGTCGGGCAGCGGTCGGCGTCGTACACGTCCCACAGCTCATCGCCGCCGCATTGCCGGTTCAGCCAGCTCTGCACCCGCGCGAACAGCAGCGGCTGTATCGCGGGGTAGGTCAGGCGTTCCGCGTCAGGCAGCAGCTCGAACAGCCGCCGCTCCGCGATCTCCGACTCCGGCAGCTCGCCGAGTATGTCGATCTCCGCAAAGTACAGCATCCCGTAGTCCGTCCGCCCGCCCTCGGTCACGCTGTACACGCAGATGCGGCTGAGCGTGAAAAGCTCCGCGCCCGTCTCCTCGTACAGCTCGCGCCGCGCGGCGGCGTCGATATCCTCGCCCGGCTCCCTGTGCCCGCCGGGCAGCTCCCAGGTATCGCGCTCGCGGTGACGGCTGAGCACCCATTGCCCGCCGCAGCGCGCGGCGACCACCGCGTAGCGCAGCTCCGCCGCCGTGTCCGCCGCGTAAAATTGTACGTTTATATCCATGGATCAACTCTCCGATTCAATATTATACCAATTGCAACATAGGTATAATACTAATATTCTCCGTAAAAATCAAGTCGCTCTTTATTTTTCGTCGGAACTGGGGTATAATCCATTTGTAAATCATATAAGGAGGGTTAAATATGAAACAGTATTTTGAAATAGTGGACGTCATGGCGCGCGAGATCCTTGACTCCCGCGGCAATCCGACCGTCGAGGTCGAGGTCACGCTCGACGACGGCACCGTCGGCCGCGCGGCCGTGCCTTCCGGCGCGTCTACCGGCATGTACGAAGCCTGCGAGCTGCGCGACGGCGACAAGAGCCGTTACAACGGCAAGGGCGTCCTGCTCGCGGTAGAGAACGTCAACCATGAGCTGGCCGAAGCGCTGGTCGGCATGAACGTGCTGGATCAGCCCTCTATTGACAAGATGCTCATAGATATCGACGGCACCCCGAACAAGACCCGTCTCGGCGCGAACGCCATCCTCGGCGTGTCCCTCGCCTGCGCGAAGGCAGCAGCCGCCGCAACCGGCGTCAGCCTGTATAACTACATCGGCGGCGTCAACGCCAAGACTCTGCCCGTGCCGATGATGAACGTTCTCAACGGCGGCCAGCACGCCGCCGGCTCGAACGTGGACATTCAGGAGTTTATGATAATGCCTGTCGGCGCGGAGAGCTTCCATGAGGCGCTGCGCATGTGCGCCGAGGTGTTCCACGCGCTCAAGAAGGTAGTTCCGGCGTCCGGCGTGGGCGACGAGGGCGGCTATGCGCCGAATCTCGACAGCGACGAGGACGCGCTGAAGGCGCTTGTCACGGCGATTGAGAAGGCGGGCTACAAGCCCGGCGACGATTTCCGCATCGCGATAGACGGCGCGGTGTCCGACTGGTACAGCGAGGAGGACAAGTGCTATCATCTGCCGAAGCGCGGCATCGTGATGACCAGCGAGCAGATGGTCGACATGTGGGAGAGCTTCGTTGACAAGTACCCGATCGTCTCCATCGAGGACGGCATGGGCGAGAACGACTGGTCCGGCTGGCAGCTCATGACCGAGCGCCTCGGCCACCGTATACAGATCGTCGGCGACGACCTCTTTGTCACCAACACCGCGCGCATAAAGAAGGGCATAGAACTCAAGGCCGCGAACGCGGTGCTGATAAAGCTCAACCAGATCGGCACCCTCACCGAGACGCTCGACGCCATCCAGATGGCGCACCGCGCGGGCTGGACCGCCGTTGTGTCCCACCGCTCCGGCGAGACCGAGGACACTACCATCGCGGACGTCTCCGTGGCCGTGAACGCCGGGCAGATAAAGACTGGCGCGCCCTCCCGCACAGACCGCGTGGCAAAGTACAATCAGCTCCTGCGCATTGAGGAGGAGCTTTTCGACGTGGCCGAGTATCCCGGCATGGACGCGTTCTTCTCAATAAGGTGATATCTCAACAGTAACCGGCCGGCTGAGTGTTCTCAGCCGGCCGGTTACTACTATCTCTTCCCGCTTACCGTATCAAAATCGAAATACCACGCTATGGCGTCGTTTGGCCACTCGTTTTCCCCGTCGGCTATATCCGTGAGTTCATATGCGGGGCTGTATTTCGTGTCTGCGACGAATTTTTCCAGAGTTATACTGCGTTCACCGGCCGCCTTCGCTGCGGCGATCTGTGCGAGCCTCTCATTGGATTTCTTGTGGACCACCGCTATATCCAGCACACCGAGAACAAATGAAAACGCAAACAGCACCGTCAGGACGGCGGTCAGTCCCGAAACGAACGAGCGTCTGCGCAGGAAAACCCTTGAGAGCAGCACGGCACTTGCGACTATCGTCCAGCAGGCCGACGCGCACATTGCTCTGTTTGGAAAGTACCTCGCAAAGGTAAAGGCGGCGATCGACCCAAGCCCGCCGAGAAAGGCAATGACTGCAAAGATCACCGGCCTGATATCCCGCTCGCTTTTTAGCTTCGTCAATTCCGCTTCTATCGACACGCCAAGTATCAGCATGAACACACAGTAAAGTCCGCCGAGACATGTAAGAGTCTGCTGAATGATGTACTCAAAATTCCGCGCAACGGCAGAAACAGAAAATTCTCCGGTCCTTCCGCTGAGCTCGGATGGGGATAACATCATAAATATGTACCCCAGAAATGCGGCTGCCAGAGCTGCCGTAAGGAAACGGGGCATTTTCGCCCCTTGAACGCGGACCCCCGCAAAGAGACACAGCGCCGTAAAAAGCATTGCAAGGGAAATGCTCTCGGAGTACGCACCGGCTGCAAAGGCAAGAACTGCATAAACGATTTTTGCCCAGCCCTGTATTTTTAGCCTGTTTCCGGTAAATTCAAGGTAAAACGGAAGCACGAACAGCAGCGAAAACAGCATTGCCCAGCCGTAGTTGAACGCCCCGTCGAGCCAAAGAAAGACCTCGCCGAACTGGGGTACGAAGTACCAGAGCGACAGCACCGAGAAGAGCATTACAAGTATGTTCTTTTTATCGGAGCCTGCATCGGAAAACAGGGAGATAAGAAACACAAAAACCGCCGCGGCAAGCCCGTTTGCCACATTGAACACCGCCTTCGGCAGCATAAGAAAGAGCTGAACAAGACTGTGGGCGACGATCCGACCGTTTACGGCACTTCTGTGTGCTATCATCGACTCAATGATAGCGCCGACAGAGCTGATCCTCCGGCCGTCCGCAAAGCTGAAGCAGTAATTATAATCGTCCGCGATCATCGGCGTTAAAAAGGAAAGCAGCGTCATGGTCAAAAACACGGCAAGAATAACGAAAAGCACGGACTTCTTTTCTGTATATATTTTTGTTCTCATGAAATATTTCCTCCCGCCTCCGATCTTTTCAAAAAAATTATACAACAAACGCGACGATTACGCAAGCGCGTATACGCGCTTGCGTAGAATTTTTTACAATCTCCCATGAGGTGATTGTATGTCAGTAAAGGATGCGGTAGCGGAGCGCTTTGACAGCCTGTGCAAAGAGCGCGGGATCAGGCTCAACGAACTCGCCAATGTGTCGGGAGTCACGCCCTCCACGGTATACAGCATGATGGACAGACGGCGGCGGGATATTTCCGTAATAACCGTAAAAAAGCTCTGCGACGGACTGGAGATGACTCTCGGCGAATTTTTCTCCGCTCCGGTATTTGACGAACTCGAGCAGGAAATAAAATAAACGAAAGAAATGTATAATATCTCCGTTTACAGGTAAAAATAGGCTCGTAATCCTAATTTTGACGGAGGTTATACTATGAGCAACAGAAGCTCCGGCGGAAAGCTGGAGGGATTTTTTACAGGTAAGGGCTTCTACATAGTCCTGTTCCTGTGCGCTGCGGTCATCGGTGTATCCGCATGGATGATGGCTGCCGGGAATGAGACTATGGCAGATAACGCAACGACCAGCGCCGCTGTCACAGACAACAGGCGCGTCGAGACCATTATCGTACCCGCTCTCGACAACGACACGGAGCCGGTAATGGCAGAGGAAAATCCCATCAGGCTCGAGCCGCCCCGCATCAACACCGACGGTATCGCCGAGGCGGAGGCCGTCGCCGAGGCAGAGCTTGTCCCTGCATCGGCCAAGGTCTATGTCTGGCCCGTGGTGGGCGAGATCGAGCGCAGCTGCAATCTTGACACGCTCTCCTATGACGTGACGCTGCACGACTGGCGCACCCACGCGGGCGTTGATATCGCCGCCCCTCTCGGCACTGCGGTCAACGCCGCGCACAGCGGTATCGTGGAGTCCGTTTTTGAGGACGACTTCTACGGCACCGTGGTGTGTATCGCCCACGGCGACGGCACCAGCAGCTTTTATGCGAATCTTGCCGCCACTCCCACGGTCACGGTCGGCAGCCGCGTTGAGGCCGGTCAGACCATCGGCTCCGTCGGCGCGACGGCCCTGTGCGAGGTCGGTCAGGGTACCCACCTTCACTATGCCGTGATGATCGACGGCGCATGGGTCGACCCCATGAACTATCTTCCCGCGTAACGTAATAAATAGAAAAGGAACTCCGCCGGAGCAAAAAGCTCCGGCGGAGTTTCCTGATCGCTGCGTTTTGAAAGCATAGAAAAGACGGTCGGTCTGCCACTCATCGGCCGACTGCCGGTGATAGCTTCGCTCCCAAGGGACGCCGTTTTTCTCCCGGCCTCCTCAAAGGGGAGGGGCTTGCTCCTCCCGCACGCTTCCCCCGATGGAGAAGCGCCGGACGCTGTGAGCCGATAGGAGGCGGGCGTTCATTCTCCGTGAACGGACGTCATATCTCGATACGCGCGGGGGCGGAGCCGTCATGGGAGAAGAGCATAGCCCGGCATTTCTCGTCGCGCCGCAGGGTCTGAAGAAATTCGAGGGACTTCGCCTGCATGCCGCGGTCAAAGCCGTAGCCGGGGATGACAGAGTCGCGCAGATTCTCCTCGCAGAACGCGACGTCCGAGGCGAGGACAGCGTAGTCGCCCCAATATATGCCGCTGCCGACGGCCTTGAAGCGGTTGGTCGGCTCGCGGCTGACGATGGTGGTGAAAATGCCGTCGGTGTGGCCGGGGGAGTATATGCACAGCACGCTCTCGTCCCCGAAGAGGTCAAAGCCCCGTCCCGTCGGCCCCATCGCGCTCGCGCGGTAGTGTATGCGCTCGAGCCTGCCGGCATACGGCATCCATGTGTCCCAGACCTGCCGCATTTTGTATACCGCTCTGCAGGAGTAGAAATACTCAAGCTCCGAACAGGCGATACGCCCCGCGCCGCGCGCGAAGTCACGCAGCGCGCAGGTGTGGTCGACGTCCAGATGTGAAAGCAGCACGAGGTCGATATCCTCCGGACGGAGGCCCATCTCCTCCAGCTGCTCCGCGGCCGTCTCGCCCTTCACGATATGCGGCTCGTAAAAGTGAAGCAGCCGCTTCGGCAGCAGATCCCGGCAGTCCGACGACCAGCCGGTGTCGAGAAGTATGCGCCCGTGCTTCGGATGCTCGATGAGAAAGGCGTTCACGGGCAGCTCGATACGCGGCCGGAAAAGCCCGCCATCCCTGATATAACGCTCACGCGGCAGGACGCTCATCGTGCCGCAGCGCAGGGTATGTATGACTACGCGGTCGTTCATTTTCTCCGCTCCTTTCGCCGGGAGCCTTACAGCAGCTTAAGCCCCTTTGTCATGAGTATCAAGCCCAGCGCGACGATAAATACCGTGCTGCACTTGAGAATGTACTTATTATATTTCTTCGGGATGAGCGCGCCGAAAAGCCCGAAGGCGAGCATGAATACGCACGTCCCCGCGCCGAAGGCGAGCATGCCCGCAGCGCCGCTTATCCACGAGCCGGAGGACGCCGCGAGCAGCCACATCGACGAGAGCGCGCCGCAGGGCATAAGCCCCGTCAGCAGCCCCACGGCAAACGCCCTGCCCCTGAAGCGGCAAGGCTTCGGAAGCTCAGGACTTATCCGCCGCAGGAACGGCACGCCCCACATCTTGAGTCCCATAAGCACGACCAGAAGACCGCAGACGGTGAAGAGCATGCTCTTCATTTCAATGTCGTACCCGAATGCCCGGCCAAGCGCGCCGAAAACCGCGCCCATGAGCGTGTAGCTCAGGAGACGGCCGCCGTTATAAAGGAGCGCGCCGCCCTGCGAGAGCATTATGCCGCCGCACATCCCGACACAGTGTACGCCGGTCAGCACCCCTATCGTAAAGAGAGCGCCGGGACCCGCCCCGCTCTCCGCCGCCGGGACCCTTACAAGTCCGGTCAGCGCCGGAACGGCAAAGTACAGCACCGCCACCGCGATAACGGCGGCAATGTCCGCGCGCCGTCCGCTCTTCCCGTCGCCCGGCGGGTAGCCCATGGCGGCGAGGGCCTTTTCTATTTCGTCCGGGGATATGAGCTGCGGGTCGTATTCCGCCGTGACACGGCTTTTGCGATAGCTCACGTCACAGCCGGTCACGCCGCGCCGGAGCAGGAGGGCGTGGGCTATCTCGTCCTCGCACTGGGGACAGATCATGCCGTCGACCCGGCTTTCAAAGGTTTCAGTCACCATATTTTTTCAACCTCAGGGCGTTGAGAAGTACGCCGTTTGAGCTGAGCGCCATGGCCGCCGCCGCGATGGAGGGATTGATGATCCCCGCCGCCGCGAGCGGGATACATATCACGTTGTACACCAGCGCCCAGATCAGATTCTGCCGCACGTTCCTCATGGTGGCGGCGGAAATGTCAAAAACGGTCTTTACGCCCTCGATACTGCTGCCGACGATCATCACGTCCGCCGCGGAGATGGCGATATCCGTGCCGCAGCCGAGAGCGACGCCGATATCCGCGCAGGCGAGAGCGGGGGAGTCGTTGATCCCGTCGCCGACGAAGCACACGCGCTTCCCCTTTGCCCGGAGCGCCCTGACCGCGTCGGATTTATCCGAGGGGCGCACCTCGCAGAGGACGTTCCGTATGCCGAGCATGCGGGCGACCCTGTCGGCCTTTTCCTTTTTGTCGCCGCTTATCATCCATATCTCCATGCCGCGCCGCTCAAGCTCCCTGACGGTCTCGGCGGCCCCGGCGCGGAGAGTCTCCTCCCCCTCGGTGAGGCCGAGCGTCAGCGTGCCTGTTTTGTCGAACACCACGGTGTCGGTCCTGTACGCCGTTTCGAGCTGCTCTCCGCCGCGAAACAGCACGCCCAGCTCCGCCGCCCGGCCGGAGCCGGTCATGATGGAGGTCGGCGTTGCAAGGCCGAGCGCACACGGACACGCGATGACCAGCGTCGCGCACACGCAGCTCACCGCCGAGGCCATGTCTCCCGGCGCGACCACAAAGTAGCGCAGGCAGAAAACGCCGGCGGATACCGCGATAACGACGGGGACGAACACCGCGGCGATCTTGTCCGCGAGCCTTGCAATGGGCGCCTTTTCGTTCTGCGCGGCGCTGACTATGTCGATTATCTGCCGGAGCGTGGTCTTTTTGCCGATATCCCGGCAGGAGAGACGCGCGCTGCCGTCGCGGCAGAGAGTGCCGCAGAAGAGCCTGTCGCCGGGACGCTTTGAAATAAGCTCGCTCTCCCCGGTGAGCATGGACTCGTCCACGCGGCACTCGCCGCCTGTCAGCTCGCCGTCGATAGGGACGCGCTCTCCGCTGCGGACGAGGACGACGTCCTCCTCCGTCAGCTCGCCTATGTCCACCGTCGTCTCCGCGCCGGAGCGCAGCACGGTCGCCGTCTCGGGCTGGAGGCGGATGAGCTTTCTTATCGCCTCCGACGCCTCGTAGCGCGAGGTGCTTTCCATATACTTGCCGAAGAGTATGAGCGAGAGCAGCACGCCCTCGGAGAGAAAGTAGAGCTTCACGTTCTGCCGCACCGTCAGGGCGGTGTACGCGCTGTGGATGTATATGACCGTCGTGGAGAGCGCCACGAGAAGGTCCATGCCCATCACCCGCCGCCGGAGGGACGACCACGCGCTTTTGTAGAAATACATCCCCGGCCAGAACTGTATGAGCGTCGCGATGACGAGCTGTATTGCCGGACGCATGTTCCAGAAAAGGGGCATCGTCAAAAGGACGCTTATGCAAAGCGTCCTTAAAAGCGTCAGTCTGCCGCCCAGCTCGCTCTCCGCGTCGCCGCAGGAGGGGCAGTCGATACCGATATTATTTTGCTGCATTTTTGAGCCTGAGATATTCCTTGAAGCATACCCACGAGCAGGGCAGGCAGCACACCGGGATGTGGAACAGCAGCACCCAGCTCAGCCAGTCGATGCCCTGATAGAAAACGCCGTTGTAGGTGACGCCCTTTATAAGGTCAAAGTACGAGAAGTTCCATACGCCCCAGTTGCCGGAGAACGAGCCGCACAGGTGGAGGATGAGAAACGACGCGGTCGTGAATACGCCTGCGACAGCGCCGACCAGCGTGGCCGACATTCTTCCGCTCTTTGCGAGGAAGAGAGTGACGACCGGCAGCACATAGACCGTCAGATTCAGCACCCAGAGGGAAATGGGTATCGAGTAGCCCCAGTTGAGCGCCTGGCGGATGTGGTCGCCGTCGTGGATAAGCACAGCGATTATCATAACTATCGCGCAGGTGGTAAGAGTTTTGATGACCTTTGCGTCCAGCTTGGTATCCAGAAGCTTTACCGCTTTCTGCTGAGTTTCGGACATGATGGTTCCTCCCCAAATCTATTTGACCGACGGCCAAAGTTGACCAATTGGTAAATATAAACTACCACTCTCTGCCGGCTGTGTCAAGGTTTTTTGTTGACCAAACGGTAAGCGCGTGGTAAACTCGTCCCATGCCTATTATCGTTGACAAGGAAAAGGTGCGCATGGAGATCCTTCTGGCCTTCCAGCGCTGCATAGAGAAGAAGCCCATCGACAAGGTGACTCTCCGCGACATCGCCGCAGAGGCCGGTATGTCACATCCGAAGCTCCTCAACTACTTTGAGAGCAAGGACGAGCTTATCCTCAGCTATGTGAGGTACACGCGGGAGTATATGTCAAGGCACTGTATGGACTGGTTCACCGCTCACAGCAGAAAGGACTATGACTCGAACCTCGCGTACATGAACGCCTTTATGGAGTATGTCGCCGACGCCCCGGAGGGCGAGCTGCGCCCGAACGCGACCACGCAGACCTACGTTCTCGGGCATTACAGCGCCGAGATCGGGAAAATGGTCACGGAGGAGTTTTGCGAGTGGCGCGATGTGATGGAAAAATGCCTTGCCGCCATCTACGGCGAGGAGGCGGGAGCCGCCGAGGCCGAGGCGATGATGATACTCATCTCAGGGACCTTCATCTGCAACTATAACCGCGCCCTGACCGGGCGCATAAACGGCAATATCATCAGCAGTATCGCAAACCTCGCGAAGTCGTGACGGCATCCCGCAGGGAGACCGCCGGCAGACGTCCGAGAGGGCGGGAAGAAAAAATGCCGGGGGAGGGGCTTTGCCCCTCCCCCGGCATTGCTGCCTCAGCGCTTATCGCGGAAAAAGTCCCTGAGTACCGCCGCGCATTCTTCGCCGAGGACGCCGGGATACACCCGCGGATGGTGACCGTAATTTTCAAAAAACAGGTCGATGACGCTGCCGCACGAGCCGGTCACGCTGTCGCGCGCGCCGAAGACCACGGTGGGTATGCGCGAATTGATGATGGCTCCCGTACACATGGGACACGGCTCAAGCGTGACATAGATCGAGCAGTCCCCGAGCCGCCAGTCGCCGACCTGCGCGCAGGCGGCGCGAATAGCCTCGACCTCCGCGTGGGCGGTGGCGTCGGCGCGCTCTATGCGCCGGTTGTGGCCCGTGCCGATGACGCGGCCGTCCCCGTCGGCTATGACGCAGCCCACAGGCACCTCGCCCTGCTCCGCCGCCTCGCGCGCAAGGGCGAGGGCGAGAGACATATAGTATTCGTCGTTTTTCATTGGCTCAGCTCCGCGGCAAGATTTCGCCCGCCGGGGCCACCGGCGGAAAAAAGGGCGCGCCGCAAGGCAAAACGCCGCGCAGCGCGCCCGAAGCTATCAGCGGCTCACGCGAGGGCCGCGGTGATGATGGCCATCTGGTAGACCTCCTCCGCGTCGCAGCCGCGGCTCAGGTCGTTGATGGGGGCGTTCAG
>OIYS01001530.1_pt1 | contig 11298 bp, 8 predicted proteins | sample 1588271 | NCBI WGS metagenome assembly OIYS01 (sample SAMN03283286) | human gut metagenome | biome: human-associated habitat; material: feces | host: Homo sapiens | place: Peru | collected 2012
AATATTACAATTATTTATTTTAATATTTGGCTTTTTATTATTAGTTAAAGGTGCTGACTTTTTTGTTGATGGATCATCCAAAATTGCTAAAAAATTCGGTATTTCTGAATTAATAATAGGCTTAACAATTGTAGCTATGGGTACAAGTGCCCCCGAAACCGCAGTAAGTATTGCTGCAGCTTTAAAAGGAACAGCTGATATCTCAATCGGAAATGTTGTTGGAAGCAATATTTTAAATATCTTAATAATTTTAGGTATTTCCGCAACAATTAGAACAATAAAAGTAGGAAAGACCACAATAAAATATGAAATTCCCTTTATGATTGCCATCAGTGCTTTATTACTATTATTAGGTTTAGATGGAACCATTGATTTTAAAGATGGAATTATCCTTTGGCTTTTGTTTATTGCTTATTTAGCATATCTAATAATTATGGCTAAAAAAGATAAACAAAAAAAAGAAAAGAAATTTAAAGTTATCCTTTGGCAAGTCATATTAGCAACTCTAGGCGGTTTAGCTTTAATTATAGTTGGATCAGATATTTCTGTAGATGCTGCATCAAAAATTGCTAGATATGCTGGATTAAGTGAAAGATTTATTGGTCTTACAATTGTAGCTTTAGGAACATCACTTCCCGAATTAATAACATCAGTTACCGCAGCATTTAAAGGTAATAATGATATCGCGATTGGTAATATCGTTGGAAGTAATATATTTAATATTTTATTTGTAATTGGAACATCATCTTTAATATTACCAATTACCTTTGCAAGTACTTTTAAAATCGATTCTTTAGCAATGATAGGAGCCGCTTTATTACTATTTATTTGTTCTTTAAGAAAACAAAAATTAGATCGATTCTCTGGTATTTTAATGCTTTTATCATATGCTTTATATTTTATACTAGTATTAATTTAAACTTGTGCGTAACAAGTTTTTTTTTAAAACTTAAATCAATCTAAAATTTCAAATTTTTTTGAATTTATAGTATAATAATAATGGTGATAACATGGAAAGACAAACATATTTAGAAATCGATTCTAAAGCATTCATACATAATATAAATATAATAAAAGAACTAGTAAAGCCTAAAGAAATAATGCCCGTTATTAAAGCTAATGCCTATGGTACTCATATCAATAAAAATTTAAATTTAATTAAAAATTTTAACATTGTTGCTGTTGCTATCGTTAAAGAAGCAATAGAGTTAAGAAATCTAGGCTTTAAAAATGAAATATTTGTTTTAAATCAACCATTCAAAGAAGAAATCGCAGATATCATAAAATATAATATAACAGTAGGAGTAGCATCTTATAATTTTTTAGAAGAACTAATTAAAACTAAAAAAGATTTAAAAATTCATTTAGAATTAGAAACAGGAATGGGTAGAACCGGTATAAATTATGAAGATTTAAACAAATTCATAGAAAAAGTAAAAAATTCTAACATCGAAGTAGAAGGCGTTTACACTCACTTTGCAGTAGCTGATACCGATCAAGAATTTACCAAAGAACAAATAGATAAATTTACTAAAGGTTTAAATCTCATAAAACAAAACTTTAATTTAAAATACATTCATACTGATGCATCTAACGGAATAGTAAACTTTAACACCGATATTTGCAATTTAACTAGACCAGGAATAATCATGTACGGTTATAATTCCTGTGAAAACTCTTGTAAATTACCATTAAAACCTGTAGCTAAATTAATATCTAAAATATCTTTTATTAAAGAAATAGATAAAAATATCAGTATAAGTTATGGTAGAAAATTTATTTCTCAAGCAAAGATGAAAGTAGCAACAATATCAATCGGCTATGCTGACGGGATTAGAAGAGCTTTATCTAACGTAGGTAATGTAGTGATAAAAGGTCAAAAAGTTCCTATAATCGGGACCATTTGTATGGATTCATTCATGGTTGATGTGACAAATATTGACTGTCAAGAAGGCGATCAAGTTTACATTTTTGATAATGAAATAATCACATTAGACGAAATCGCGAAACAATGTAATACCATTAATTATGAAATATTATCAACAATATCAGAACGTGTTCCTCGCGTATTTAAAAATTAAGGAGTAAAAAATGAAGTGTAAAGTATTATTAATATTACTAATTTTAGTATCCCTAACTGGATGTGGCAAAGTTAAGGAAATTCCCCAAGAAAAATTAGATAAACCCGAATACGTTTTAAAATCATCAGAAGATCGTTTAGTTTTTTCTCATGATTCTAACAAATATGAAGTAGTTTACTATGAAAATGACAAAATAGTAAAAGTTGAAAGTGCTATTAAATTTAAAACCAAAGAAGAAGCTAAACAAAAATATTTAGAAGAAAAAATAAACACTTTTAATCAAACCGATTATATCAATAATATCTATGTTGCGATTGAAAGTGAAGATTACTACGAAGACTATAAAAATTTAAGTAAAGAAGCGTTAAAAAAATATTTTGAAAAAGCTGGTTTAGAAATAGAAGAATAATTTGCAAAATTACCAAAATAAGCTATAATATAAATGCTTAAAAAGGAGAAGCAATTTATGGGAGAAGAATTTACTTACCGTTATGATGAAAATTTAGAAGTATATTTTGCAAGAAGAAAAGATGGAACTCCGATTTATCATTTACCACAAAGGTTAATAAAACAAATGTTTATAGAATTTAATTATGAAACTGGCTATCCAATAAAAATGAATACCCTTGAAAAAGCTGTGCATTTTTCTAAAGATCGCCTTTATGCTTTTGTTGATCCTAAAGAAAGAGAGTATCCAGAACCTTTAGAAAGATTCATGTTTTTAGGTCAAGAAAATTATGTTGAACAAGAAAATATAATCACAGAAGAACCAAAAGGAATAAGTAAAATATTATTAAAAATTAAAGGAAGAAAATAAAATTTTCTTTTTTTAGAAAAAGAGGTAAAAATGTTTAAAAATGATACAGATCACTTTGATCAACACTTTTTAGTTGATCAAAAAGTAATTGATAAATTTATAAAAGAAGCCAATTTAACTAAAGAAGACATTGTTGTAGAAATCGGACCAGGGAATGGTGTTTTAACTAAAATAATTGCGCCTCAAGTAAAAAAATTATATGTTATAGAATTAGATCAACGCTTAAAAGATAATTTAGAAGCACTTCAAAGAAAAAATAAAAACATAGAATTAATATTTGATAACTGTTTAAATACTTATATTCCACCATGTGATAAAATTATAACATCTCTACCTTATAGTATAATTGAACCCTTTATCAATAAATTAGTTAAATGTGAATTTAAAGAAATAATTATGATTACAGGAAATAATTATGCTAATAATGTTTTAGAAAATAAAAACAAATTAGCATTATTAACCAATTCCTATTTTAAATTTACTAAAATAATGGAAATATTACCCGAATCATTTAATCCTAAACCACGCGTTTTATCAGCTTTAATCAAACTAGAAAAAAAAGAACCGGATGATTTACTTTTAAAAATATTTAAAAATCTCTTCTATTATCAAGATAAAAAATTAAAAAATGCTTTAATAGAAACCTTTATAAATGTTAATTTAGTTCAAACAAAAAGAGAAGCAAAAGAACTAATTTCTAACTTAGAAATAACCAATTTAGAAAAAAATTTTGAAATTTTTTCTAATCAAGAAATTCAAAAATTACATAAGCAATTAGAAAAAATTATTTAAGCTATTGAAAAAAATTTAAAAAGTGCTATACTATTTTTAGTGCCTCAATAGCTCAGTCGGTTAGAGCACTTGACTGTTAATCAAGGGGTCGTAGGTTCGAGTCCTACTTGAGGCGCCATTAATAGATGAATAAACAATCATAAATGGTTGTTTTTTTAATAATTGTAAGTAGGAGTTTGTACAAATGAAGAAAAAATTGGTAGCCATATTAGTACTTTTATTACTAATTATATTGTTTTCATCACTATATTTCATTATAACTAATAAACAAAAAAATATTGAAGTTAACCCCGATCCTAATCATCATCAAAAGGTAGAAATCAAAGAGCCAGAAGAACCAGTAGAAACATTAAATATAACTTCTAATATAAATATAAGTGAGAATAAAGATTTAGAAGCATTTTTTAAAACTTTTTTTGATAGTTACTATAAAAGTTTAGCTGATTTAGAATTAACAGATACAACTTATATGTTTAGTAACTTAGAAAATGCTAAAGTCTATAAAACGGCTCTAGAGCTATTAATAACTACTCGAAAAGAAAAAGATCACGATTTAAAAATCAATGATATTATTTATACTTTAACTGTAGATAAATATAAAGAAGAAAATAATAAAATTACAATTGTTTTATATGAAAATTGCCAATATAAATTTAATTTTATTAAAGATGTTGAAAGTAAAATATATAATATTAAAAATACCTTTACTTTAGTAAAAGATGAAAATAGTTATAAAATTGACTATTATAATAAAGTACAAGATTTTTATGTTATGATTACTGATTATTACAAAATAGGTAGTCAAGGTAATTATGAAGAAAAAATTGATCAAATAAAAGAAAATTATCTTGAAGTTTTTAAAACAGAAAATGCTAAAATTCTTGATATGCAAACAAACTATTTAAATAACAACTATACCAAATTAACTTGTGATCACGCATACGACCGTGAAAGTGCTTATAATTATGCTACCAATTGGGTTGGGAAAAGAAATCCACGTTGGGCTCGTTTTGGCGCTAATTGTGTAAACTATGTATCTCAAGTAATGTATAATGGTGGCATTCCTATGGATTATTACGGAGATTATCAATGGAAATTTTATGATTCTCATAAAAATGATAATAATACAGCTAGTGGTTTTACTTATTCCTGGACATGGGTTCCCGCTCTTACCAATTACTTTAAATATAATAAAGGCTATGGCTTGTGTGGAAAATATAATGAAAACCTTTATTTAGGTGAAAAAGGCGATGTTGTCGTTGTTGGGACTAAAGGTGCAGATCGTCACGTTATAACTGTTATCGATCAAGTAAAAGAAGACGGAAAAGTTATTGATTTACTTGTTAATTCTAATACTGTTGATTTAGAAAATTTCCCATTATCAGCTTATGCTTACCCATATAAAGTCTTACTAAAAGTTTATGGCTGGAATGAAAAATAGAATTTAAAAAATATGTTTGACAACAATTTAAAAATGATATATAATCTAGTCAAACGAAGAACAAGAGGAGTAAATTAGTTAGTAGTTATTAGGAATGAGAGGTCAGCGACTGAAAGCCTTTCTTAACGAAAAGTAATTGAAGGTTGCTTGGGAGTGCGAAAGCCGCATAAATGCGTTAAATTTTTAAGGTAGTTTATAAACTACAAATTAAGGTGGTACCACGAAGATTCGTCCTTAGCGATGAATCTTTTTTTGTTGAAAGGAGAAAAAATATGTTAGAAATGGAAACAAAATATGATCATTCTAAAGTTGAAGAATCAAAATACGCAACATGGAAGAAAAACGAATATTTTAAAGCAGGAGATAAAAGAAAAAAGCCTTTTTGTATCGTAATTCCACCACCAAATGTTACAGGAAAGCTTCATTTAGGTCATGCTTATAATACTGCAATTCAAGATGCTATTATTCGCTTTAAAAGAATGCAAGGCTATGATGCTTTATGGTTACCAGGTATGGATCATGCCGCCATTGCAACAGAAGCTAAAGTAGTAAAAAAATTAAAAAGTGAAGGCATAAACAAATACGAATATGGTCGTGATAACTTTTTAAAATCTTGTTGGGATTGGACTCATGAATATTCTGAAAATATCCGTAATCAATGGGCAAAACTAGGATTATCCGTAGATTATTCTAGAGAAAGATTTACTTTAGATGAAGGTTTAAATAGAGCTGTAACTAAAGTATTTATTGATTATTACAATAAAGGTTTAATATATCGTGGTGAAAAAATCATTAACTGGGACCCAGAAGCTGAAACGGCTCTTTCTAATGAAGAGGTAATATATAAAGATGTTGAAGGAGCATTTTATCATTTAAAATATTATTTAGAAGATAAAAGTATGTATTTAGATGTTGCAACAACTCGTCCTGAAACCTTATTTGGTGATACAGCCGTAGCAGTAAATCCTGAAGATGAACGTTACAAACATTTAATTGGTAAAAAAGTAATTTTGCCAATCGTTAACAAATTAATTCCTATTATTGCTGACGAACATGCTGATCCTGAATTTGGAACAGGTGTAGTTAAAATAACTCCGGCGCATGATCCTAACGACTTTGAAGTAGGAAATCGCCACAATTTAGAACGAATTGTAGTAATGAATAAAGATGCTACTATGAATGAAAATGCCATTGGTTATACTGGATTAACAAGAGAAGAATGTCGTCAAAAATTACTTGAAGATTTAAAAGAAAAGGATCTTTTAATTCGTATTGAAAAAATAACTCATTCAGTTGGTCACTCTGAAAGAACTGGTGTTATGGTTGAACCATATCTTTCAAAACAATGGTTTGTTAAAATGGGAACTTTAGCTAGTCAAGTACTAGAAAATCAAAAAAATAAAGATTCTAAAATAAACTTTGTTCCAGAAAGATTTGAAAAAATTCTAAATCATTGGATGGAAATAAGTTACGATTGGTGTATATCAAGACAACTTTGGTGGGGTCATCGTATACCAGCATGGTATAAAGATGATCAAGTATTTGTTGGTGAAAAAGCTCCAGCTTCTGATTGGGTTCAAGATAATGATGTACTTGATACTTGGTTTTCTAGTGCCTTATGGCCATTTAGTACTTTAGGTTGGCCAGAAGATAGTGAGGACTTTAAACGTTATTTCCCTAATGATTGCTTAGTAACAGCTTATGATATTATCTTCTTCTGGGTAGCAAGAATGGCTTTCCAAACAGAAAATATCACAGGGCAAAGACCATTTAAAGATTGTATAATTCATGGCCTTATTCGTGATAAAGAAGGCCGAAAAATGAGTAAATCTCTTGGTAATGGTATTGATCCTATGGATCTAATTGACGAATATGGTGCAGACTCATTAAGATACTATTTAGTAACTGATGTTGCTTTGGGAACTGATTTAAGATTTGATACTGATAAAGTAAAAAGTACTTGGAATTTTATCAATAAACTTTGGAATGCTTCAAGATTTGTTTTAATGAACATTGAAGATTTAAAAGAATTAACTTTTGAAAATTTACGCGAAGAAGATAAATGGATTTTAACTAAATATGAAATGAATGTTAAAAATACTATAAATCACATGGAAAAATACGAATTCAATTTAGTTGGAGCTGAAAACTATGAATTCATATGGGAAGATTTCTGCAATAATTATATTGAATTTGCTAAGTTTAATTTAGAAAGTCAAACAACTAAAAGTGTTTTAACTTACATTTTAACTGGAATTCTAAAAATATTACACCCATTCATGCCTTTTGTAACTGAAGAAATATATCAAATGTTACCATTCAAAGATCAAGATTCAATTATGATCAGTGAATATCCAAAATACAATGAAAAATTAGATTTCCAATCACTAGAATTTGAAAAAGTAATCAATTATATAACTTATTTTAGAAATAAAAAAGCTGAAAATAACATCACGAGTGAATTTGAAGTAGTTACTAATATTGATAATGAATTAATATTAAAAATGCTAAAATTAAATGATAAAATAGTAAAAGAAAGCAATTTAAAAGGATCTTTAAACGTTTCTTTAGATAAATATGAATTAATAATTTATTATGATAACTCTAGACAACAAACTGAAGAATTAGAAAATTTAATCAAAGAAAAAGAAACATTATTAAAATCAATTCAAAGAAGAGAAAACCTTTTATCTAATCAAAATTATGTAAGTAAAGCTCCAGAAAAAATAGTTGCTTCTGAACGTGAAAATTTAGAAAATGAAAAAAATAAATTAGAAATAACTTTAAAAAGATTAGAAGAATTAAGTAGATAATATTGACAAAAAAAATTTAAAAGTGTATTCTCATTATTAACATTTAGAAGGTGATCTTATGGATAATAATAAGAATGTATTAAAAAACACGTAGTGGAATAAAAAACATTACGTGTTTTTGTGCTTTTCAGGAGGTTTTTAAATGAATGTAGAAAAATTGTTAGAACTTATAGAAGATTATAATCCCGATGAAGTTGAAAAAGTCAAAAAAGCTTATTTATATGCTGCTTATTTGCATGATGGGCAATATCGTGAAAGTGGTGAAGCTTATATAATTCATCCCTTAAATGTTGCTTATATCTTAGCTGAAATGCATGCTGATAGTGATACCGTATGTGCTGGTCTTTTACATGATGTTTTAGAAGACACTAAAGCTAGTAAAGAAGATATTCAAAAAGAATTTAATAATGATATTGCGAGTTTAGTTGATGGGGTTACCAAACTGGCTAAAATGAATTTTTCAACTAAAGAAGAAATGATCTATGCTAACACTAGAAAAATAATTACAAGTATAACTGAAGATGTTCGTATAATAATAATTAAACTTGCTGATCGCTTACATAATATGCGAACTCTTGAATATAAAACTTTATTTAAACAAAAAGAAAATTCTTTAGAAACTATGGAAATATTTGTACCCATAGCTTATTCTATTGGCGCCTATCGCATAAAATCCGAATTAGAAGATCTTGCTTTTCGTTATCTAAAACCTGATAAATATCAAGAAATATCTGATCAAAAAGAAAAAATAGAAATAGATAGTCAAAAGTGTTTAAATGATATGCTTTATGAAATATATAAAATTTTAAGTACTAATAATATACCTAGCGAAATAAAAGTTCGCACGAAAAACATTTATGGTATATATAAACGTGAACAAGAAGGAAATAAAATAACTACTATTCATGATTTATTAGCTCTTAAAATAATGGTTGACACTATTACCAATTGTTATATCTCACTAGGACTCGTTCACTCTAAATACCATCCTATAAATGACAAATTTAAAGATTTCATCTGTAATCCCAAAACTAACATGTATCAAAGTTTACATACGACAGTATTTGGGCCCGATGATCATTTAGTTCAAACGCAAATAAGAACTTTTGCTATGGATAAAGTAGCTTCCTTTGGTTTAACAACTTATTGGGATTTACAAAAAGGAGAAGCTCGTAATGAAATGCAAAAAGATTTAAGAACTAAGTTTCAATTCTATCGCTCTTTATCAGAGATAAATGATACTTTTAGGGATAATGAATCTTTTGTACTTCAAGTAAAAAACGAATTATTTTCAGATCAAATCTTTGTTTACACTACTAGAGGGGAAGCAATCGCCTTACCAAAAGGATCAACTCCAATTGATTTTGCATATGCTTACGATGAAAATGTTGGTAATAAAATGAGCCGTGTTTACGTAAATGATAAAAAAGTAAAGTTTAACCATCAATTGCAAAATAAAGATCGAGTAAGAATAATTATGAATTCCAATTCCTTTCCTAAAAAAGAATGGTTAGAAGAAGCCAAAACAACATTAGCTAAAATGAAAATAAAAGAATATTTACATCTTTAATGTCAATAAGAAGGTCAATTTGACCTCTTTTTTAATAAAAAAAAATAACTATGCTATACTAATAATGGTGGTAATATGAAAAAAAGAAAACTAAAAAAAAGTGCTAAAATTATGCTTATTTTACTTATAATAATCATCATTTTAATTATTTTAATTTTAACTAAAAAGAAAGTATATATTCCTGAATTTAAAAATATAAATGAAGCCACTAGCTTTTGTAACGTAAATAAATGTAAAATAAAAACTAATTATGTTAATGATTTAAATATTGATAAGGATTATATAATTTCCCAAGAACCCAAAGAAAATACTAAATTAAATAAAAATACCGAAATAACTCTTACTGTATCTAAAGGAATTGATTATGACATATATGCTAATTATCAAGTAAACGAGTTAGGAAATGTTCCCATAATGATGTATCATGGCATTCATAATAAAACCAATGATGAAACTGAGTATACAGGTGGTAATGTTGATAAAGATGGCTATCAAAGAACCGCTGAAGCCTTCAGAAAAGATTTAGAATTTTATTATCAAGAAGGCTATCGTATGATTCATCTAAATGACTATGTTGATGGCAAGATCGATGTTGAATTAGGTAAAAGTCCAATAATTTTAACCTTTGATGATGGTTTAGCTAATAATATAAAAGTTACAGGTTTAGATGAATCCGGTAATATTATTATCGATCCCAATAGTGCCGTTGGCATTTTAGAAGAATTTAAGAAAAAATATCCTGATTATCATGTAACTGCAACATTCTTTATTAATGCTGGTCTTTTCTCGCAAGAAAAATACAATGATAAAATAATTGAATGGCTTTTAGAAAATAACTATGATATTGGTAATCATACTTATTCTCATGCTAATTTAAGTAACACTACTAAAGAAGGTACAATTAAAGAAGTAGGATCGATGTATAAAATTTTAGAAGAAAAAACCAAAGGGAAATATGTAAAAATCGTTGCTTTACCATTTGGAACTCCTTATGTAAAAACTCATGCTAATTTTGATAGTATTATAAGTGGCATTTATGGAGATACAACTTATAATACTAAAGCAACCATGCGTGTAGGATGGGAAAGTGAAGTATCACCATTTAGTCAAAAATTTGATAGTCACTTTTTAAAACGCATACGTGCTTATGATAATAATGGTTTAGATTTTGATATTGAATATAATTTTAAAGTTTTAAAAAATAATCGTTACATTTCTGATGGTAATGTAAATACTATAGTAGTACCCAAAGAAAAAGTTGAAAATATTAAAGAAACGAATTTAAAAATCATTTCATACTAACTTGTTATTTTGCTAAAAAAATTATATACTTATAATAGGTGATAACATGAAATTAAATAATAAAGGCTTTGCTATAACAAGTATTCTTTACGCCGTTTTAATCTTGTTTTTATCCCTAATTTTAGCTATGATGATGCTTTTAGCTAATCGAAAAATGGTATTAGATAAATATAAATCTAATGTAAGAGAAGAACTAAATTCATCTAAAGAAACATATGGTGCTCATGTTCAAATCTCTAGTGATACAGTAAAGTTACGTATATATGAAGATGAATTCATGAATTTTGATATGAAATCTAAAGTATCTGGCTGCCTAAATGTTTCAAAAAAAGTGGAAAATCCAGAAGCAAGTTTATGTAGTGAAAATGAAAAAGATGTAACCGAATTAGTAAACTATAATATCTATGATGAATTAGGTAATGAAGTTTTAAATTTTTCTTCCGAAGTATTAATAAGTGAAGATGGCTTTAAAACCGAAATAA
>OIYS01001532.1_pt1 | contig 11286 bp, 9 predicted proteins | sample 1588271 | NCBI WGS metagenome assembly OIYS01 (sample SAMN03283286) | human gut metagenome | biome: human-associated habitat; material: feces | host: Homo sapiens | place: Peru | collected 2012
CCTGTTTTTATTTGTCCAGCATTTGTTGCTACTGCTACATCTGCTAATGTTGTGTCTTCTGTTTCTCCAGATCTATGTGATACTACTGCTGTGTATCCGTGTTTTTTAGCTAATTCTATAGCGTCTAGTGTTTCTGTTAATGTTCCTATTTGATTTAACTTAATAAGAATACTATTTGCTGTATTATTGTCTAAACCTTTTTGCAATCTTTTAATATTTGTTACAAATAAGTCATCTCCAACTAATTGAATTTTATTTCCTAATTTTTCAGTTAATGTTTTCCATCCTTCCCAATCTTCTTCTGCAAGTCCATCTTCAATTGATATAATTGGATATTTTTCTACTAGTCCTTCTAGGTATGCTATCATTTCGTCTACTGTTTTTAAATCATCTGTTTTCCAGAAGTAGTAGCATCCTTCTTTTCCTATTTTTTTAGCTTCATCATACATTTCTGTACTTGCAACATCTAATGCAAGTAAGACTTCTTCACCTGGTTTAAATCCTGCTTTTTCTACTGCTTCTACTATTAATTTTAGAGCTTCTTCATCGCTTGAAAGATTTGGTGCAAATCCACCTTCATCTCCAACACCTGTTGCTAAACCTTTTTCTTTTAATACTTTTTTAAGTGTATGATATATTTCTGCACACATTCTTAAAGCTTCTGTAAAAGTTTTTGCTCCTACTGGCATTATCATAAATTCTTGGATATTTACTGTATTATCTGCGTGTTTTCCACCATTTAATATGTTCATCATTGGAACAGGTAATGTTTTTGCATTTGCTCCTCCAATATAATTATATAATTCCATTCCTAAGCTATTTGCTGCTGCTTTTGCTACTGCAAGTGATACTCCTAGTGTTGCATTTGCACCTAATCTTCCTTTATTTTCTGTTCCATCTAATTCTATTAATTTTCTGTCTATTTGAGCTTGTTCGTATACATTCATTCCTTCTAATTCTTTTGCTATTATTTCATTTACATTTTCTACTGCTTTTAAAACACCTTTTCCTAAATATCTTGATTTATCTCCATCTCTTAATTCTACTGCTTCAAAACTTCCTGTTGATGCTCCTGATGGAACCATTGCTACGCCTGAAAATCCTCCTTCTGTAATAACTTCAACTTGTACTGTTGGATTTCCTCTTGAGTCTAATACTTCTAGTGCTCTTATGTCTTCAATTCCTAAATAGTCTTTCATTTAAATCATCCTTTCATTTATATAAATATTGTGCTTAAATCTTGTATTTGGACTTTTTAAAATTCCAAATACAAAAGCACAAAAAATAAAATACATTTTTTTATTTTTCTATTAAACTTTCTCCTGTCATTTCTTCAGGTTTTTCTATTCCCATAATGTCTAGCATTGTTGGTGCAAGGTCTGCAAGTCTTCCTTGTTTTAATTTTGCATCCATTCCAACTAGCACTAATGGAACAGGATTTGTTGTATGGGCAGTATGTGGTTCTCCTGTTTTGTAGTCTATCATCTGCTCTGAGTTTCCGTGGTCTGCTGTAATTAATAATCTTCCATTTACAGATTCTACTGCTTCTACCACTCTTCCTACACACTCGTCTACTGCTTCTACTGCTTTTACTGCAGCTTCTAAATTTCCAGTGTGTCCTACCATATCTGAATTAGCATAATTTAAAATTATACAATTATACCTTTCAGATTTTATTGCTTCTACTACTTTATCTGTAACCTCATATGCACTCATTTCTGGTTGCATATCATATGTTTCTACCTTCGGAGATGGAACTAATATTCTATCTTCTCCCTTATATTGTTTTTCTTCTCCTCCATTAAAGAAGAATGTTACATGCGCATATTTTTCAGTTTCCGCAATTCTTAGTTGTGTTAAATTATTTTTACTTACAATTTCTCCAAATGTATTTTTAAGTTCTGCTTTTTTAAATGCTATTTTTACATTTTCAATAGTCTCATCATAATTTGTGAAACATACATAGCATAAATCTAATTTTTTTGTTTCAAAAGCATCAAATTTTTCATCTACTAATGCTCTTGTAATTTCTCTTGCTCTATCTGGTCTAAAATTAAAGAATATTACTGAATCTTTTTTTCCTATTGTTGCAATAGGTTCATCTCCATTACAAATAAGTGTTGGTAGAACAAATTCGTCAAAAATTTCTTTTTGATATGAATCTTCTATTGCCTTTGTAGCACTTCCTGCCTTTTCTCCTATTCCATTTACTAAAGCATCATATGCTTTTTGTAATCTTTCCCATCTCTTATCTCTGTCCATTGCATAAAATCTACCAGATATACTTGCAATTTTTCCTACTCCTTTGTCTGCCATTGTTTTTTCTAGTTTAGTAATATAGCTTTCTGCAGATGCTGGTGGAGTATCTCTTCCATCTAAGAAACAATGTACATAGACATCTTCAAAATCTTTTCTTTTTGCAAGTTCTAATATTGCATATAAATGTCTTATATGGCTGTGTACGCCTCCATCTGAAAGTAAGCCCATTATATGTAGCTTTGTTTTATTTTTTTTGCAATTGTCTATTGCTTGCGTAAGTTCTGGAATACTAAAGAAATCTCCATCTTCAATTGATTTTGTAATTCTTGTTAATTCTTGGTAAACTATTCTTCCTGCCCCTATATTTGTGTGTCCTACTTCTGAATTTCCCATTTGTCCTTCTGGCAATCCTACATCTAATCCACTAGTTTTAATTATTGTATTTGGGTTTTGTTTCATTAGTCTGTCCATTACTGGTGTCTTTGCCATTGCTATTGCATTTCCTTTAGGATTTTCATTAATTCCATATCCGTCTAATATCATTAGCATCATTAAATTTTTGTTCATAAGCCTTGTATCTCCTCTTTTTCTCTTACTTATTGTAATTTACTATTTTAGCGAATTCTTGTGCATCTAAACTTGCCCCTCCTACTAATCCTCCATCTATATCAGACATTTGGAATAAGTCTTTTGCATTTGTTGATTTTACACTTCCGCCGTATTGGATTATAACACATTCGGCTATGCTTTTTCCATATATTTTTTCAATTTCTTCTCTAATCCATTTAATTGTTTCATTGGCATCTTCTTTAGTAGCAGTTTTACCTGTTCCAATAGCCCATATTGGTTCATATGCTAATATTGTTTTTTCTACATCTTTAGGCTCTAATCCTTTTAATGCTTTTCTTGTTTGAGTAGTTACTATTTCCTTTGCCTTTCCACTTTCTCTTTCTTCTAGACTTTCTCCAACACATACTATTGGTTTTAGCCCTAAACTTAATGCTTTTTTTAGTTTTTTATTTACTGTTTCATCTGTTTCTCCATAGTATGCTCTTCTTTCAGAATGTCCAATTATAACATACTCTACATTTATTGATTTAAGCATTTCTCCAGAAACTTCTCCTGTATATGCACCTTTTTCTTCAAAATGCATATTTTGTGCTCCTATTTTTATATTTGTATTTTGTGCTGTAAGTAAAGTATAAAACAAATCTGTGTATGGAACACATATAACTACTTCATTGTCTGTGTCCTTTACAAGTGGTATTAATTCTTCAATAAAGCTCATAGCTTCATTAGGTAATTTATTCATTTTCCAATTTCCAGCAATTACTTTTTTTCTCATATAATAACTTCCTTTTCATTAAATATTTTATTCATATATGTCAGAATACACAGACGAGCTCACTTCTCCTGTTTTAGTATTATATGCAAAATATAAGTCAAAAATTTGCCATACATAATTCTCTTGTTCAATTTCAATTTCTCTATGATCTGGTCCTGCTAACTCTGGAACTTCTCCTTTTTTATATTTAGCTGCCTTTCTATATTTTCCATATACTATATCTTTATCTTTAAATTTTTCTGGTATTTCTTTTTCTTTTTCAACATTATTAGTATATATTTCAATACTATTTACAGATTTTTCTAATGCTTCTTTATCCTCTTCTAAATTTTTAAGTAATGCATTATAAATATTACCATAAATATTATTCTCAATTCCATTTGAATTATCATCTATATTTTTCTCATTACTTTGATTTTCTGTGCCTGACTGTATTTTATTTATTTCTTTTGTTTCATTAATCTCAGTTACATTTTTGTTATTTAATAAAACTATTTGCTTATTAAAATAATACGCTATTCCAATTATTGCACCAACTAACAATATTATTATAAAAATACAAACTGCTATTCCTAAACTAATTTTTCCTTCTTTTTTTTCCATTTTTTATTCTCCTCCCTAGTAAAACTTTCTGAATATTATTTTTTTATTTATTCTCTAGGCATTCTATTCCTGGAAGTGGTTTTCCTTCCAAAAATTCAAGTGATGCTCCCCCTCCTGTAGAAATATGTGTAATTTTATCTGCAACTCCTCCTTTTTCTACTGCTGCTGCTGAGTCTCCTCCACCAATTACTGTGGTTGCATCTATTTCAGATAATACTTTTGCTATTGCATTTGTTCCTTTTGCAAAATTTTCAAATTCAAATACTCCTAGAGGTCCATTCCACATAACTGTTTTTGCCTTTCTTAGTTCATCTGTAAATATTTTTATAGATTCTGGCCCTATGTCTAAGCCTTGCCATCCATCTGGTATTTCCTTAGAGTCTACTGTTTTTATTTCTGTATCATTTGAAAATTCTTTTCCACAAACAGTATCTACTGGGAATAATAATTTTACGCCTTTTTCTTCAGCTTTTTTCATTGTTTCTTTTGCCAAGTCTATTCTATCTAATTCACAAATAGAATCTCCAACATTATATCCCATAGCCTTTAAGAAAGTATATGTCATACCTCCTCCAATAATAATACTATCTGCTTTTTCTATTAATTTTTCTATAACTTTTATTTTATCTGAAACTTTTGCTCCGCCAAGTATTGCAACAAACGGTCTTACTGGATTATCTAATGCATCTCCTAACATTTTTACTTCTTTTTCAATTAAAAATCCACATACAGCTGGTAAATAGTTTGCTACTCCTGCTGTTGAGCTGTGTGCTCTATGAGCTGTACCAAATGCATCATTTACATATATGTCTGCTAAACTTGCTAATTCTTTAGAAAATTCTGCATCGTTTGCTTCTTCTCTTTTATCAAATCTAACATTTTCTAGAAGGATTGCTTCTCCTTCTTTTAAATTGTTTGCTAGAGTTTTTGCATCATCTCCAACTATATCTTTTGCAAGTTTTACTTCAAAGCCTAAGTATTCAGATAATCTTTTTGCTACTGGTTTCAAAGAAAGTTCTGGTTTTACTTCTCCTTTTGGCTTTCCTAAATGAGAGCATAAAATTACCTTTGCATTATGTTCTAATAAATATTTTATTGTAGGTAATGCTGAAACTATTCTTAAGTCGTTTGTAATTTCTCCTGTTTCCTTATTTAAAGGTACATTGAAATCACATCTTACTAAAACTTTTTTACCTGCAACATCTATATCTCTAATTGTTTTTTTATTCATATTTTTCCTCCTAATATTAAAGGAGCGAGCAGGAGCGCTCGCCCCTTTACAAATTACATTTTGCTAGAGGTGTAAAGTAAGCTAAGAAATTCCACCTTTCGCTACTTTAATTTTATAATTCTGCAAAATATTTAATTGTTCTTACCATTTGACTTGTATAAGAATTTTCATTATCATACCAAGCAACTACTTGAACTTGATATAATCCATCTGCTACTTTTGTTACCATTGTTTGAGTTGCATCAAATAATGATCCATAAGTACATCCTACTATGTCTGAAGATACTAGTAATTCTTCTGTATATCCGAAAGACGCACTAGATTCTGCTTTCATAGCTTCATTTATTTTTTCTACAGTTATATCTTCTCCTTTTACAACTGCTATTAATATTGTTGTTGAACCTGTTGGCACTGGAACTCTTTGTGCCGATCCTATTAATTTTCCATTTAATTCTGGAATAACTAATCCTATTGCTTTTGCAGCTCCTGTTGAGTTTGGCACAATATTAACTGCTGCAGCTCTTGCTCTTCTTAAATCTCCTTTTCTATGTGGTCCATCTAATAACATTTGGTCTCCTGTGTAAGCGTGAACTGTTGTCATAATTCCTGATTGTATTGGTGCAAAATCGTTTAATGCTTTTGCCATTGGTGCTAAACAGTTTGTTGTACAAGATGCAGCTGATATTATTGTATCTTCTTTTGTTAATATATTTTCGTTTACTCCAAATACTACTGTTGGTAGATCTTTTCCCGCTGGTGCTGATATAACAACCTTTTTAGCTCCTGCTTTTATATGTGCTTCTGCTTTTTCTTTTGTTGTATAAAATCCTGTACATTCTAGAACAACATCTACTCCAATTTCTCCCCAAGGTAAGTTTGCAGCATCTTTTTCTGCATATATTTTTATTGTCTTTCCATCTACTGTTATTGAATCTTCTCCTGCAACTACTGTATCAGCTTTTTCATATCTTTTTTGAGCTGAATCATATTTTAATAAATGTGCAAGCATTTCTGGACTTGTTAAATCGTTTATTGCAACAATTTCATACCCTTCTGCACCAAACATTTGTCTAAATGCAAGACGCCCAATTCTTCCAAATCCATTAATAGCAACTTTTACTGACATAAAATACCTTCTTTCTGATACTTTCATAGTATCTTTATATTTTTATATTGCCTATTCTATAACAAAAAAGAACACTTTTCAAGTGTTCTTTAATAATATTTTACTATAATATTCTTTTTCCTCTATGAGTAATTTCTACTTCTTTGAATAAGAAATTTTTAAAACTTTGCCAAGTTACTTCTTGGTGTAAAAATTCATTAATTTCATCTTCTATTTTTTGTTGATGTGGTGTTAATTCTACTTTTATTTCATAGAATAATATATTTTTTAATTTTGTGAAAAATGATGGTTTTACTGGTAAATTTGCATTATCACATACTTTAAATTTTGAACAGTCATTTTCATATTTTGTTCCAATATTTTCTGTTGTTCCGTCAAAATTTACTTTTCCATATACTTTGTTTTCTTCGTTCATATATACTCCTCCTAAAATTGGGATGATATCTTTTTTCTTTTGTGTTTTGATATCTCTCATTAAATTTACATATATATTTATATAACAAAGTATATGTTTTATCAATAGTTTTTTACATTATATTTCTGTTACAATTCTATTACAATCTTGTAACAAAAGTTCTATTTTGCTATAAGGTTTAGACCCTCTCTTTTGGATATATATACATCTAATAGTTTGTTTTCTAAGTTTTCACCCTGTTTTTCTACTTCTATGTAATTTGAAGTATGTCCGAATCCAATATTTATCCACTTTGTGTTCAAACAAAACTTTTAAATTTTTTCCAATCTGATTATCTAAAAATTCCTCTTCATCTGCATTAGATAATTCAATTATTTTTTTACTTCTTTCTTCTTTAATATTTCCATCTATTTGGTTTGGCATAACAGCTGCTCTAGTACCTTCTCTTGGAGAATATTTAAATACATGAATTTTTGTAAACTTTATCTTTTTTAAAAATTCATATGTTTCTTCGAATTCTTTTTCAGTTTCTCCTGGAAAACCAACTATAACATCTGCTGTTAATGCTGCATTATCAAAATATTTCCTCAATAGATTAGCACTTTGTTCAAATTCTTCTGCTGTATATTTTCTGTTCATTCTTTTTAAGGTTTCTGTGCATCCACTTTGAAGCGACAAATGAAAGTGGTTACATATTTTATCTAGCTTAGACAACCTTTTTACAAAGTCTTCTGTTATAATTTGAGGTTCTAATGAACCTAATCTAATTCTTTTTAAGCCTTCTATTTTATTAATATCTTCTAACAAATCTATTAATTTATAATCTTCTTCAAAGTCTTTGCCATATGATGCTATATGTATACCTGTTATTACAACTTCTTTTATTCCTCTTTGCGCTATATTAGTTATTTCTTCTATTACACTTTTACTACTTCTGCTTCTAACCCTTCCTCTTGCATATGGAATTAAGCAATATGAGCAAAAGTTATTACATCCATCTTGTACCTTTATAACTGCTCTTGTTTTTTCCGTGTATGTAATTGTTCCAAAATCTAAAAATTCTTTCTGCTTATCTATGTTTTCAACTTGTATTTTTTGAGTCTTGTCTTTATAATATTTTTCTACTATTTGTACTATGTTGTTTTTTTCATTGTTTCCTAATATTAGATCAATCTCATCAATTTTTTCTATTTCTTCTTTATGAGTTTGTGCATAGCAACCCACTGCAACAATTACACTTTCTTTATTTATTTGTCTGGCTCTTCTTAGTATTTGCCTAGATTTTCTATCTGCCATATTTGTTACAGTGCAAGTATTAATTATATATACATCTGCTTTTTGTTCAAAATCTACAATTTCATATCCAGCTTCTATAAATTTTTGTATCATTGCATTTGTTTCATATTGATTTACTTTGCAACCGTAGTGTATAAAATGCTATTTTCATTTTTATCTCCTTAGTTTTCCGTCTAATGCGTCTAAATTATCTAATGCTTTTCCTGTACCTAGCGCCACACAAGATATTGCGTCTTCTGCAATCATTACATTTATTCCTGTTTTTTCTTGTAATAATTTATCTAGTCCGTCTACCAAACTTCCTCCACCAGTCATATATATTCCTCTGTCGCTTATGTCTGCAGCAAGTTCTGGTGGTGTCTTTTCAAGTGTGCTATGAACTGCATCTACTATTGCCATTGCTGGCTCTTCTAGCGCTTCCATCATCTCACTCGATTTAACTGTAATTGTTTTTGGAAGACCTGTTACAAGGTCTCTTCCTCTAATATCCATTTCTAAGTCTTGTATTTTAGGATAAACACATCCTATATTAATTTTTAATTCTTCAGCTGTTCTTTCCCCAATCATTACATTGTATTTTCTTTTTATATATTTTACAATTGCTTCGTCGAACTTATCTCCTGCAACCTTTATAGAAGTACTTACAACTGATCCTCCTAGCGAAATAACTGCAACATCGGCAGTTCCCCCACCTATATCTACAACCATATTACCACAAGGCTTAGATATATCTATTCCTGCGCCAATAGCTGCTGCTATTGGTTCTTCTATTAAATACACTCTTCTAGCTCCTGCTTGAGATGCAGCATCTATAACCGCTTTTTTCTCTACTTCTGTTACTTGTGAAGGAATACAAATCATAATTCGTGGTGAAAATACAAATTTACCACAAATTTTATTTATAAAATGTTTAAGCATTTTTTCAGTAACTGTATAGTTTGATATAACACCATCTTTTAAAGGTCTTGTTGCTACAATATTTCCTGGTGTTCTTCCAAGCATTCGTCTAGCTTCTCCACCTACTGCTAATACTTCATTTGTAACATTATTTACAGCAACAACTGAAGGTTCTCTTAAAACAATACCCTTTCCTTTTACATATGCAATTACTGTTGCTGTACCTAAATCTATACCTATATCTTGTCCAAAACTAAACATTTGATATTCCTCCCATACTATTATTACATTTGTGTTGCAATTATATTACAATTTTGTTAAAATATCAATCATTTTTCATTTATTTTTTGAATTGGGAAGCAAATATATTATATCCTTATTATTTTTTATTTATATTCTTTACTTTTCTTATTTTGTTTTCTTCTTTTCTTCTGTCATCTTTAACTTTTTTATCTTTTTTTCTTCTATCTTCAAACATTTTTCCTTCTTTATCTACTATCATTGGTATCACCTCATTATTTATATTATAATATGAGTATAATATAAACTAATAAAAATAGTCAAGTGAAATTCAAGTATAATTCTAACTTAAAAAAATTGTAATTTGCAAAGCAAATTACAATTTTAATAAATAGTGAATATTAAATGTAGGGACGGGTTCCAAACCCGTCCGCAAAAGACATTTCTATATATTAATACATTCCCTCTGGCATACTTTCGTGGTTTCCACAACCGCAGTCGCACTTTGGTTCTTTTTTATCTGTTACTACACTTTCTGTTGTAAGTATCATAGAAGCTATGCTTGCTGCATTTTGAAGTGCTGAACGAGTAACTTTTGTTGGGTCTACAATTCCTTCTTTTTTCATATCTACATATTCGTCTTTTGCTGCATTATAGCCTATTCCTTGCTCACTTGTTTTAACTTTTTCTAGAATTACAGCTCCTTCTAGCCCTGCATTTGTAGCTATTTGTCTTAGTGGCTCTTCTAATGCTTTTAATACAATTTTTGCACCTAATTTCTCATCGTCTTTTAGTGTTTCAACTAATTTTTCTACTTTTGGCATTACATTAATAAGTGCTGTTCCTCCTCCTGCTACTATTCCTTCTTCAACAGCTGCTTTTGTCGCAGATAATGCATCTTCTATTCTTAATTTTTTCTCTTTCATTTCTACTTCTGTTGCTGCGCCAACTTCTATTACTGCAACGCCACCTGCAAGTTTAGCAAGTCTTTCTTGTAATTTTTCTTTATCAAACTCACTTTTTGTTTCTTCAATTTGTGTTCTTATTTGTTTTACTCTTGAAGCAATTGCCTCTTTATCTCCCATACCATCTACAATAATTGTATTTTCTTTTTGAATTTTTACTTGTCTTGCTCTTCCTAATTGTTCTATAGTTGTTTCTTTTAGGTCTAAGCCTAAGTCTGAAGTTATTACTTCTCCTCCTGTTAAAATTGCAATATCTTCTAGCATTTCTTTTCTTCTATCTCCAAAACCTGGTGCTTTTACAGCTACTACATTTAAAACTCCTCTTAGTTTATTTAGAACTAATGTAGATAATGCTTCTCCTTCTATATCATCAGCAATTATTACAAGTTTTCCAGATTGTTGCATTAATGCTTCTAGTAACGGTAATATTTCTTGAATATTTCCTATCTTTTTATCTGTTATTAATATATATGGATTTTCCATTACTGTTTCCATTTTATCTGTGTCTGTAACAAAGTATGGAGATATATATCCTTTGTCAAATTCCATTCCTTCAACAACATTTAAGCCTGTTGTTGCTGTTTTAGATTCTTCTATTGTTATTACTCCGTCTTTAGACACTTTTTCCATTGCATCTGCAATTAAATTTCCTATTTCATTGTTATTTGCAGATATACTTGCAACTCTTGCAATATCTTCTTTTCCGTTTATTTCTGAGCTTATTTCTTTTAATCCTTTAACTGCTTCATCTACGGCTTTATCTATACCTCTTTTTATTGCCATTGGTTCCCCGCCTGCTGCAACATTTTTTACTCCTTCTTTTATAATTGCTTGTGCTAAAACAGTAGCTGTTGTTGTTCCATCTCCTGCTATATCATTTGTTTTAGTTGCAACTTCTTTAACTAATCT
>OIYS01001534.1_pt1 | contig 11279 bp, 8 predicted proteins | sample 1588271 | NCBI WGS metagenome assembly OIYS01 (sample SAMN03283286) | human gut metagenome | biome: human-associated habitat; material: feces | host: Homo sapiens | place: Peru | collected 2012
CGCTAACTCTTTTTTCAGCAAGAGCAGCATCAGATATATTAACTTTAATTAAAGATCTTGTATCAGGATTCATAGTGGTCTCCCATAATTGATCACCATTCATTTCACCAAGTCCTTTATATCTTTGAACAGTACATTTACCAGGGTTTTCTTTTTTTATTTCTTCCAATTCGTCATCTGTATATGCATAGAATTTCTTTTTTCCATAATCTAGTTTATATAATGGCGGTATAGCAATAAATAGTTTTCCTTCTTCTAAAAGACCTCTCATATAACGATAGAAAAATGTTAACAATAATATTTGAATATGTGATCCATCAACATCGGCATCGGTCATAATAATTACTTTATTATAGTTAGAATCATCAGCAATAAAGTTTGATCCCACTCCCGCACCAATAGTATGTATCATTGTATTAATTTCTTCATTTTTAATTATTTCATCCATGCTAGCTTTCATGGTATTTAATACTTTACCACGCAAAGGTAAAATAGCTTGAAACTTTCTATCACGGCCATTTTTGGCTGAACCGCCAGCGGAATTACCTTCCACCAAAAATAATTCGTTTATTTTAGGATTTTTGCTTTGAGCAGGAGCTAACTTACCAGAAAGATTTTTTTCGATTTTATTTTTATTTTTTCCATTTCTAGCTTCTTCTCTAGCTTTCCTTGCAGCTTCACGAGCAATTTTTGACTTTTGAGCTTTATCAATAATTGAAAGAGCAATTTCTTTATTTTCTTCTAAGAAGAATTTTAAGTTATCATAGACAATAGTTTCAACGGCATTTCTAGCTTCAGGGGTTCCAAGCTTACCCTTCGTTTGGCCTTCAAATTGTAATAGCTTTTCTGGTATCTTTAAATTAATGATAGCCGTTAGGCCCTCTCTTACGTCTGATCCATCAAATGATCCATCCTTGGTTTTAATTAAATTATTAAGTTTAGCATAATCGTTAAATGCTTTTGTTAAGCCGGTTTTAAAACCGACTTCATGTGTACCACCATCACTAGTTTTTACATTATTAACAAATGATAAAATAGACTCATTATAAGATTCTGTATATTGCATGGCAATGTCTACTTCAAGATCATTTTTTATTCCTTCAAAGCTTATAACTTTATGTAAAACTTTTTTATCTTCATTTATATAATTAACAAAATCAATTAAGCCATTTTCATAATGAAATGTTTCTTTCTTTTCATCCAAAACATCCTCAACAATAATTGTAATACCTTTTAATAAAAAAGCACTCTCTTGCATTCTTTCACAGATTGTTGTAAAAGAAAAGTTTGTTGTTGAAAAAATAGTTGGATCAGGTAAAAATGTAACAGTTGTTCCTGTTTTATTAGTTTTGCCAATTGTTTTTAAAGGGCTTTTTAATTGTCCTCCATTAAAGAATTCTATTTCACTAATTAAGCCATCACGATTAATTACAACTTTCATGGACTTACTTAGAGCATTTACAACACTAGCACCAACACCATGAAGTCCTCCAGATACTTTATATCCCGAATCAGAAAACTTTCCACCAGCATGTAATACAGTATAAATAACCTCAGGAGTAGATTTACCACTTTCGTGCATTCCAATAGGAACTCCTCTTCCTTCATCAGAAACTGTTATAGAATTATCTTTATTGATTGTTATTTTAATAGTTTTTCCATAACCATTTATTACTTCATCAATAGCATTATCAACTATTTCCCAGACAAGATGATGTAAGCCCCTTTTGTCGGTTGATCCAATATACATACCGGGTCTTTTTCTTACTGCTTCAAGTCCTTCTAATATTTTTATGGATGTTTCATCATATTTTGCCATCGTATCACCTTATCCAATTATAACACAAAAAAAAATATTGTAAAATTATTAGCGTAAACATTGTGACAAATTAAGTACTACTATTTAATAGTTTATCATCAATTATATAAAATATATCCTCGTCGTATATTTTTTTATTTGACAAAATCCCATAAGAAAATAATTTAATATTTTTCATTTTGTAATAGTTTTTTGCTTTTTCACTAATCAAACCATTTAGCATACAAATAAAATCATAAGAAAAAAGATTATCACTATTTATAACATAATCTAATATTCCAAACTTACATGTAGAATTAATTTTCTTTATTTTTTTTATTATATTATTATCAAAGCTCATAAGATAAATATTTCTTTTACTATATTTATTTAAAAAGTTTGAAAGTTTTTTTATATCTAAATTAAAATCTTTTAATTCTATTAAAATTATTTTAGCTGTTTCTAGCTCTAACACCTTCGATAATTTTAGTATTCCCTTTTTAATTAAATCTTTTTTTAAATAATTTTTAAATGGTTTTCCATCTAATAAATAATTATGATATACAAAGTATTCACCATCTTTAGAAACTCTTAAATCTAACTCAAAGCCTTTATATTTAGGACTTTTTATAGCATTTAAAAAAGCATTATAAGTATTTTCTTTAGCATCTTTATCAACTAAACCTCGATGAGCTATATAATTCATAAAAATCACCTACTAAATTATAGTAAGTGATTTTATTTTTCATTCCTTTTTAAAAGGCGTGTTAAACATTCTTGAGCCGATAAATCTTTATTAGTTAAATCGTTTAAATAACCATCTATTGAGGAAACAATTTTATGTTGAAGTAAAAATTTAGCAAGTGAAGCGCTATCACTAGACATTGATGGTGCTATACAAAAAGTTTCGATTTTTCCACAATCAACGCAAGCAAATTTTCTGAAAGTATATAGATCATTTATTCCGGCTTTTTTTATTCCTAAATCAAGATAGGCATCATGGCTACAACCAGGAATTACGTTTTCAATATACATATTATTTGCTAATAATCTATCTCGTTCTTTTTTCTTTATAGTTAAATCTATATATTCTTTTACAGCTTCATTTTCCCTAAGAATACTTAATCTTTCCTCCAAGTAATCTAATTCTTCCAGCATTTCTCGCTTTTTTAATAATGTTTTCATTATTTTTGATCTTTCATTTTCTTTCACTTTTTTCACCAGCTTTCTTATTATACTCTAAATTATATTTAAGTAAACAAAAAAAGATTATTACATCTTTTTCTTTTTAAATAATAAATAATATGTTACTAAGATTAAAACAAAACAAATAGAAGCAATTAATGGTATTGTAAATGATGGCAATACTTTCTTTTCGTTACGATAATCTACATTAAGACTAGTTGTTTTTAGAGCTTTTTCTTTATTAACAACTAAAGTTATATATCTTATATCATCATTATTTTTACAAGCAAGTATAACCTTGTTTTCACCAGGACTTAATAAAGTATTGCCATAAACATTTAAAGTACTTGTATCATCTAATTCATACTTGATTTCTAAGGCATCTACATCACTACTCACCTTAATGGAATAAGTATCAATATTTTTATCATACTTTAATGCCATCTCACCATTTAACACTTCTAAATTGTTCATTTAATCAATCCTTTAAACTAATTTTATTAATATCTCATTCATTATATATAGTTTCTCAGGATTGATAAAAATATACCCTTTTTTTTCTTTTAAATCTCTAGATTTTAGTAATTGTTTAATATTATATTCCTTATAAATATCAACGTCATATTTCTTATTGAAGTTTTCAATATTAATTCCTTCAAGTTTTCGTAATCCCAGCATTATTTCATTATCCATATTATCTTTTTTAGAAATAAATGACGCCGACTCTTTAGTATTACCAGCAATATACTTTTTTAAATTTCTAGTGTTATCGTATCTTACATTATCTACAAAACCACTTGCTGACAAACCAAAGCCATAATATTCTTGATTGTTCCAATATGTTAAGTTATGGCGGCTTTTTTTCCCTTTCTTAGCAAAATTACTAATTTCATATTGATGATATTTATTAACCTCTAATACATCTGTAATGTATTCGTACATTTCATATTCTAAATCTTCAGGAATAGCTTTTGCAGCATTTATTCCAACTACGGTATGATCTTCGACAATTAAGCTATAAGTACTTATATGATCAACATTTAACTTTAAAATGCCTTTTAAGTCTTCTTTTAACATTTTCATGTTTTCAAATGGAAGAGCATAAATTAAATCAACACTAATATTATTAAAGTTAAATTTACGACATAATTTTATTTTTTCTATTGCATCATTTAAATTGGCACTACGTTTCATAAACTCTAATTTATCTTTATTAAAAGATTCAATTCCAATACTAAGACGATTTACTCCATTTTTATACAATATATTTAAAAGGCTTACTGTTATATCCGTAATATTACATTCGAAGGTAAATTCACAATCATCACTTCTTTTTAATAAACTTATTATTTTAAATAAGGCTTCCAACTGATTGGGCTTTAATGATGAGGGAGTACCTCCACCAATATATATAGAAGATAACTCCTCATTATTATAATTATCTTTTATTTCTTTATATAATGCTTTTAAATAATCATTAACCCAATTATTTACATAGAGCATTTTACAAAAATCACAATAACTACAAATGCTTTTACAAAAAGGAATATGTATATACGCAGCTTTAACCATTATTTATCACCGCTTAAGACTGCCAAAAAGGCTTCTTGTGGAACTTCAACGCTTCCAACCATCTTCATTCGCTTTTTTCCTTCTTTTTGTTTCTCTAAAAGTTTTCTTTTTCTAGTTATATCTCCACCATAACATTTGGCTAATACATTTTTACGCATCGCAGATATGTTTTCTCTTGCTATTACTTTAGATCCTATACTAGCTTGAATAGGGACTTGAAACATTTGACGAGGGATTAATTCTTTTAACTTTTCAACAATCGCTTTGCCTCTTTGATAAGCAAAATCTTTATGAACAATAACGCTTAAAGCATCAACTACTTCACCATTTAATAAGACATCCATCTTTAATAAATTACTTGGTTTATAACCACATAGCTCATAATCAAATGAAGCATATCCTTTAGTATAACTTTTTAATTTATCAAAAAAGTCATAAACAATTTCCGAAAGAGGTATTTCATAATGAATATTAACCCTCTTTTCATCTATATATTCTAAGCCCTTAGAAATGCCCCTTTTATTTTGACATAGTTCCATAATTGATCCAATATATTCACTAGGAACAATTATATTTGTATAAATATATGGCTCTTTTATTTCTTTGATGTAACTACGATCAGGCATTTTATTAGGAGAATCAATTAAAAGTGTTGTATTATCAGTTTTAGTAACCTCATAAATAACACTTGGACTAGTAGCAATAATGCCAATATCAAATTCTCTTTCAATACGACTCATAATTATTTCCATATGTAATAATCCCAAAAAGCCAATTCTAAAGCCAAAGCCTAGAGCATCCGAAGTCTCTGGCTCAAATGTTAAAGCAGCATCATTTAATTTAAGCTTATTCAATGCTTCTTTTAGATCTTCAAATTTGTTGGGTTCCATTGGAAAAATTCCTGAATAAACCATTGGTTTCATTTTTTGGTAACCTTTAAGTGATTCTTTAGCAGGGTTATCTATTAAGGTAATTGTGTCTCCGACTGCAACTTTGGATATATCTTTAATACTAGCGCAAAAAAAGCCTACTTGACCGCATATTAATTTATCAAGATTATGTTCTTTAGGAGTATTTACTCCTAGTTCAACTATTTCAAAGGAACTATTTGTCTCCATCATTTTAATTTTATCTTTAACTTTAAGAGAGCCTTCGACTACTTTAACTAATAATATTACTCCACGGTAAGGATCAAAATAACTATCAAATACTAATGCTCTAGTTGGACAATCATTTTTTATAATTGGATGATTTGTTCTAGTTATTATCGCCTCAATAAGTTCTTTAACACCTTCACCAGTCTTACCGCTGCATAAAATTATTTCTTCTTTTTTAAATCCTAATACACGTACTAGTTCATCAGTAACTTTAGGAATATTAGCATTTGGTAAATCAATTTTATTAATAACTGGTATTATTGTTAAATCGTTTTGCATAGCAAGATATAAATTTGCTAATGTCTGTGCTTCAATACCTTGAGCTGCATCTACCACTAAAACTGCAGCTTCACAAGCTGCCAAACTACGAGAAACTTCATAAGAAAAATCGACATGACCTGGGGTATCTATTAAATTAAGTATATATTCCTCATTTTTATAAGTATATTTAAGTTCTACGGCATTTAATTTAATTGTAATACCTCTTTCGCGTTCTAAATCCATATTATCCAGTAATTGATCTTTCATTTCCCTTTTAGATACCGCGTTAGTTATTTCCAAAATTCGATCAGCAAGGGTACTCTTTCCGTGATCAATATGGGCAATTATACTAAAATTTCGAATATTTTCTTGCTTCATTTTCAACACCTTAAATAATTATACAATAAAACTTTAAAAAAACAAAGTATTGCTACCTTGTTATCTTAACTTATTAAAGAATTGATACATTTTATCTTTTTCGTTATAGAATTCTTCTTTTGTAATAGGAAGACCATAATACATACGTTTTTTTAACGATCTAGACTTTAAGCTTGATAATTCATGATCCTTAAAAAAATACTCTAGTGGACAAATTATATCGCCACCATTTATATCATAACCATTAAAACAAGCTATTTCACATTGCAAATTAGCATAATCTGCTAGTCTATTTGCATATATGCTTGGTTTAGTTATTTTGCGGGCATAAGTATAAGCTTTAATTAAAGTTAACCTTTCTTTAAGAGCCATTTTTTCTTTCTTTTTGCCACTTAAAAAATCAACTTTTATTAAATTATCTTCTAATTCATCAGCTTCTTTATTCAATATAGAAATAGATTCTTCTTTTTTGTCCTTTTTTATTTTATATAATACTGGAATTTTTTTGTCTAACTCATTTAAAAAAATTGCCAATATCTCAAAATTAATTGCTTCAATATAGGAGCTATCCAAGTCCATGTTTTTAAAAGCTGCGACTTTTCTTTCCGCCATGTTTATTATCTTATCTAAATTAACAATTATTTCAACATTTTCTTCATCAATTTTAATTAAGTCGTTAAATTCTGAAGAAACAACAAGCTTATAATAATCTTTTAATTTAAATGTTAAAAACATAAGTTTATTTAATCTAGAAAAAAACAATTCATCTATTAAACAGTCATTAATGTTGTAACGATATATTAAGTGTGCAATTATAGTATTCATATAACTCCCCTTTTGCCCTTGTTATTATACTCAGGCATAAAAAAAAGTCAACATAAATTGACTAATTAATCATTTCTTGGAGTTTTTTCAAAGCTTTTAAGAAATCCTCTTCTTTTTGATAACTTATTACTCTTACCTCTACATTCGATTTAGTATCTGTTGAAGCTATATTAACTAAGTTTTCCAAATCGACTTTTTTTACCGATAACTCACTATCGTTAATTTCCTCTGGTTCATAATTTAAAGCTAGCGATTTTTGTCTATTAACTAATTCATCATAGCTTATAATCGCTCTTTGTTCTTGTTCTTGCTCATATTCCGTTAAATCTATTGGACTGGATTTTCTGTTTTCTAATTCTTTAGTAATTGATTGTAAGTCAATTATGGCGTTTCTCTCATCATCGTAGGCGCCTTTGCAAAGATTAGTAGCATCTTCTTTAACTTCATCACTTACTTCAAAATTACTTACTTCTATAATTTCATCATCACTATTTATTTTAATAAAATATATTAAAGCCACTACTAAAATTATTAATAAAATCATTGATATAAAAAATATAAAATCAACTAGTGTTAAAGCACTAACTGTCATAAAAAAGTTTTTTATAAAATTCATAAAATACACCTTTTTCTTTCAATATAATAATATCATAATAAACATTTACTTAACAACTACGTGAGGTAAAAATATCTTTACTTTACATTATTTTATCCAGATAATTTTCCACTTCTTTAACAGTTTCGGAAAAATTATCATAATTAGTTTGAAAATACCTTACAGGTAATTGATTATTAAAGAATGTAAATTGCCTTTTGGCATAATGTCTTGAATTTTTTTTAATAAGTGAAATTGCTTCTTCCTTTGTAATTTCTCCTCGAAAATATTTATATATTTCTTTATATCCAATGGCTGTATTTAACGCCCTACTATTTATATTTTTCTTAAAAAAGCTTTCCACTTCTTCAAAAAGGCCATTTTTAACCATTTCGTCTACACGTTTATTTATTTTATCATAAAGTATCTCACGATCAGCTGTAAGTCCAATATATATTGCATCATAAAGTGGTAATGCTTTACTTTCATTAATTCCTTCTTTATTTAAAAATCTTACTAATCTTTGACGATTATTTTTATCAATAGTCATATTTTTATCTTTTTTTAAAGCTAAACTAAAAAGTTCTTCATTAGAATAATTATCGTAATTATCATTAGGATACTTTTCTATACTAAACTTATAATCATAAAAAGTAGCTTTAATATATAATCCTGTTCCTCCGACAAAAACAATGTTCTTATCCTTGTTTTTTAAAATAATTTGACGAGCCAACTTTTGATAATCATATACAGAAAACGTATCACTAACATCACAAATATCAAACAAGTAATGAGCTATGCCTTCTTTTTCTTCTTCTTTTATTTTAGCTGTTCCTATATCAAGACCTTTATATATTTGCATAGCATCCGCATTTACAATTATAGCATTATATTTTTTTGCCAACGAAATACTTAATTTTGTCTTACCTACTCCCGTAGGACCTAATACTACTATAATCATAAAACCACCAATATAATTATAACAAAAAAAAGATGCTATTTAAAGCATCTTATTCATCCATTAGCTTATCTTCTAAAAATTCGCTAGCGTCATCATCTTCCATGAATTCTTTTTGTAAAATAAGTTCAATGTCACTATATTGTTTAGCACCTGTTCCAGCTGGAATAAGTTTACCAATAATAACATTTTCTTTTAATCCTCTTAAGTAATCAACTTTACCTTTAATAGCGGCATCAGTTAATACTCTAGTAGTTTCTTGGAATGATGCTGCAGATAAGAACGAATCTGTTTCTAGTGAAGATTTAGTAATACCAAGCATGATAGGTCTTCCTGTTGCAGGAACTCCACCAGATAAAATTATTGGTGTATTTCTATCAGTAAATTCTCTTAGTGAGATTGTTAATCCTTCAACAAAATCAGTATCACCAGCATCAACAATACGAACTTTATTTATCATACGTTTAACAATTATTTCAATATGTTTATCAGAAATATCAACACCTTGTAATTTATAAACGTTTTGAATTTCTTTTAAGATATATTCTTGAGCTGTTAGTGGATCAGTTACAGCAAGTAACTCTTTAGGACTAATTGATCCTTCAGTTAATTTGTCACCAGCTTTAACAGAATCTCCTACGCTAACGCGTAATTTCATATTGTAATTAGTTATATGATCTCTAATACCAGCTTCATTTTCAACACTAATCTTATATTTACCATTTTGATCTTCAATATTAATTACTTTTCCGTCTATTTCAGAGATAGTTGCTTTCCACTTTGGAATTCTTGCTTCAAATAATTCTTCAACTCTTGGAAGACCTTGAGTGATATCATCACCTGTAGCAACACCACCAGTATGGAATGTACGCATTGTAAGCTGTGTACCTGGTTCACCAATTGATTGTGCAGCCATAATACCTACAGCCTCTCCTGTTTCAACAAGATTTCCTGTAGCAAGGTTACGTCCATAACATTTTTGACATACGCCATTTACAGTTTTACATGTTAACACACTTCTTATTTCAACAGTTTTAATACCAGCTTTTTTGATTTTATTGACGATATTTTCGGTAATCATTTCACCTTTATCAATTATTAACTCTTTTGTTTCAGGATTAATAATTTTTTGAGCTGTAAATCTACCTAAAATACGTTCATAAACTGATTCAATAACAGAATTATCTTTGTCATTAACTAAATCATGAACTTCAACGCCTTGAATAGATCCACAATCATACTCTTTGACAATAATGTCTTGAACAACATCTACTAAACGTCTAGTTAAATATCCTGAATCGGCAGTACGTAATGCCGTATCGGCATCACCTTTACGAGATCCATGGCTTGATAAGAAGAATTCTGAAACTGATAATCCTTCACTAAAGTTTGAAGTGATTGGTATTTCAACAGTAGATCCATCTGGTTTTGCCATTAATCCACGCATACCTGCTAATTGAACAAAGTTTGAAATTGAACCACGAGCTCCACTATTCATCATCATGAATATAGGATTTTTAAAATCTCCCTTAGCAATTTCTTGTAATTCAGCTTTAATCTTGTCACCTTGTTTAGTCCATGCTTCAATTACGCTAATATAACGTTCTTCTTCAGTTATCAGACCACGTTTAAATTGTTTATTTATATTTTCAACAATTTTTTTGCCTTCATCAATAATTTGTTGCTTATCTTTACTTACTTCAATATCAGCTCTTGAAACAGTAATACCAGCAATAGTTGAATATTTAAATCCTAAATCTTTCAATTTATCTAGCATTATTGAAGTTTCGGTTGTCTTATATCTTTTAAATACTTGCGCAATGATACTAGATAAATCTTTCTTAACAAATGGTGAAACTAAAGGCATATTCTTTATTGCTTCAGGAATATTTGTACCCATTTCTAAGAAGTATTTGCTTGGTGTTATATTTTCAATATTTTCTTTTGTACCTTCATTTATATATGGGAAAGTATCAGGAAGTATTTCATTGAAAATAAGTTTACCAGCTGTTGTTACCAAGTATTTATCTTTAACATCATCTGAGAATAACTTATATTTAAATGATTTAACAGGTAATGCTATTCTGGTATGAAGAGTAATTTCTCTTCTATCATAACTCATTAAAGCTTCATTTTGATTCTTATACACTCTACCTTCATAAGGAAGTCCGGCTTCTTCGATTGTTAAATAACAATTTCCTAATACCATATCTTGACTTGGTGTAACAATTGGTTTTCCATCCTTTGGATTAAGAATATTATTAGCACCTAACATTAATATTCTGGCTTCAGCTTTAGCTTCCTCAGAAAGTGGTACGTGAACAGCCATTTGGTCTCCATCAAAGTCAGCATTAAATGCTGGACATACTAATGGGTGTAATCTTATAGCTTTACCCGCAACTAACTTAGGTTCAAATGCTTGAATACCTAATCTATGTAATGTAGGAGCACGGTTAAGCATTACTGGATGTTCAGTAATAACATCTTCTACAACATCCCATACACATTCATCTCTTGAATCAATTAGCTTTTTAGCTCCCTTAATGTTAT
>OIYS01001536.1_pt1 | contig 11259 bp, 9 predicted proteins | sample 1588271 | NCBI WGS metagenome assembly OIYS01 (sample SAMN03283286) | human gut metagenome | biome: human-associated habitat; material: feces | host: Homo sapiens | place: Peru | collected 2012
CCGTTCAGCCAGCCGCCGCGATCGTACACATCGTACCGCCCCGTGTAGTTCCCCGTGGTCATGCTCCGGTCGATCAAAGCCGACTGATACGACCCATCCGGATTTACCGCCGTGATCTGATACGTTCCCGCCGCCGTGACCACCCAGTCGCCCACGTCAAGCCCCGGAGGGGCGCTGCCGTTGCTTCGTACTTTGGCGATCCTGCGGGATGGGTTCGGCGTCCCATAATCGTATTCGCCGTTATAATTGCCGGTCGTCTGGTTTCTGTCTACAAGTCTGGACTCGTAGCTTCCATCGGGATTCACCCCTGTGATCTCATAGGTGCCCGCCGCCGTGACCACGCGGTCGCCGACTCCCAAGCCGCTTGGCGCGCTGCCATTGGCAAGCACCTTGACGAGCCGATTTGCCGTTTGCTCCACACGGTCGCCGAATATGCTCAGGTCAATGCCCAATTCTTCAAAGAGATCGCGGTTCTTTAGGATCTGTTCCCGCAGCTCCGGCGTCGCGTTCTCAGCAATGTCCTTGAGAATGTCGTTGATCTCGCGCACGGGATCGTCAAGGGAATCCATAATGCGGTTCCATGCGTTTTCCAGCGCGTCGTAGTGAGCGTTGATCTGGTCCTTTTTGGCCTCCAGCGCCGCGATTTCCGCGTCACGTTCGAGTTTTTTGTTGTAGTCCGCAAGATCGTCCTTGGCTTTTTCCAGCGCCTCCTGCGCGCTCTTGAGGGCGTCCTCGGCGCTCCTGACGTTCTTCTCGTCCGCGATCCATTCCCACTGATTGGTCTTGGCGTTGTAGGTGCGCACAGTGCGCTCGTTGCGCGCTTCCAGCAGCGCTTTCTGCTTTTCGAGCAGGTCGTTCTGCTTTTCCGTGATGGCCGCACGCTTTTCTTCAATGGCAAGCGCCGTGTCCTCGGCTTCGTTCTTCTCCTTCAGCGCATCGATCTGCGCCTGAATGGCGTCCAGCTCCGCATCGCGGTCCGCTTTCGCGTCGTCGAGTTTTTTCTGCACCGCGCTGTCAAGCTCGGAAAGCAGGCTTTTCTGCAGCGCCGCGATCTTCTCCTGCCAGTCGTACCATTCGGCGGAAAGTGCGTTGATCTCGTCCTGGCTCGCGCCGATAGAGCGCATATATTCCGCCTGCTGGTGCAGCGCGTTCTGGATGGCCTTAATCTTCGCCACCTGCTCGCCCACGCTCTTGCCCTGCTTTTCCATCAGGGTCAGCTCGCTCTTGAGCAGCGACACATTCTCCTTATGCGCTTCCAGCACCTTGTCCGTCTTGCTCTTGGGTTCTCCTGGACCCGGAGGGACAACTGTATCGTCGTTATCTCCGTATTCTTTCAGCCGCGCCCAATAGGCATTCATCAGCGCTTCTTGCGCTTCCTGCTGCGTATAATTCTTTCCAGTCGCAGGATTGACGGTCTGCATCCACGCGGCGAGATTCCTTCTGCTGGCAATCTCCGATGTTCCCATGATTCCCGCAATTGCTTGCGTGGTAATTCCCGCCTGTGTTGCCAGACGCTGCAGCGCCGCGATCTGCTGACTGAACGTGAGATTCTGGTCATTGGCCGCCACCATCTCTGCGGCCAGATCGTAGAGACTTTTCGTGGTGTTTTTCGCTTCCGCGGCTTGCTTCAGCAGGCCATCAACATAGTTATCAATGTAACCGACCGCACCATCATAGGCTTTCTCCATGTCCAGCAGGGCGTTGTACATCAACTTCTGCTCTTCGGTCGCGTTGTCATACCCGATGATGTCAATAGCAGCCGCTAAGCGGATCGCCTCCGAGCGCGACCGTTCAAAGCCCTTGATGCTCTCATCGGAGACCTTCTTGTTCTTTTGCAACTCGGATGTGTAGTTTTGCAGCTCTCCCGTCAGCAGACGGTAGTAGTCTCCATCGGTGGTAATTGTGGTGCTTGGCGTGGAAACGAGTTTCCCGCGCACGCGCTGCTGGCTATATGTAGTCGTGACGCGCGATGCGTTGTCGAGCTGGTCTTGTGCCTTTTGTTTTTTCAGCTCCTTGTAGTTTTCGATCTGGTTCTGAAGCTCGGCATTTTCTCGTTCAAGAGCATCCCGCTCCGCAAGGATCTCAGTCGTTCGCTCGTTCCATGGGATATTATTGATTTCTTCCAGTCTGCTCTTGTTGTCGTCCAGTTTTTTGTTGGAATCAGAGATTTTGTCATTTAACTCTGAAATGCTTACGCTGTATTTATCGATAGCCTTAACGATTGCGTATATTCCTAATGTTACGGCAACGCCCCAAAAAAGTGGCGACGCGAGCATCGTTGAGGTCAGCATGGCAAGTCCACTGCTCGCGGCTGCCGACCCTGTCGCAATCATGGTAAAAAGCGCCTTAAACCACTGCACTGCGGTTGTTCCAGAGAGTGCTGCTATCGTCGCCGCCATTAGCCCGAGTTGCACCGCCGCTGCTGTAGCTTCAGTATCAAGGGAGCCGATGAGTTCTATCAGTAAATCAAGGCCATCCTTTACCTGCTCCGTGTCAACAATTTTTGCAACGAACTTCGTCCAGTTGTTTTTCAGTTGTTCCGTTTTGGCGTTCCAAGTATCGAGCATAATGCTCAATTCCTTGTCAGCGCTTCCTGCGGCATCCCCCATTCCCGCAAGCATTTCCTGCACCATATCGAAATTCTCGACAAGAGCAACGAGCTGGTTTGTGCGCAGTTTCCCTCCGATTCCTGAAAGCATGGAGAAAAGTTCGGCTTCTGTCAGGATACCTTCTTTCATGCTCTGCGACAGAGCGGCGATTGCTTCCATGGGGTCTACGATGGTTCCTGTTGCCTTCGCCGCTTCCATAGCGCTGCGCGCATACTTCCACATGAGGTCATTTAAACTTGCAACGCTTTCCTCTGTAACCTTTTCGCCTTCTTCAATTTCTGCGCCTATCTCTCCAAACAGATTCAGAATGAGCGATCTCCACGCCGTTGCTGCTTTCGTGCCGGATTCTTGTGTTACCGCCGTGATCGTACCGAGCGTTGCGATCAGTTCCTCAATGCTCATGTTGGCTTGCGACGCAGTGGATGCAACGATGGGCATTCCTTCTGTCAATTTCTCGATAGAAGTGCTGTAATTGTTCTCCACATAGTTCATCTTGTCGAGAACGTTTGTCAGTTGCTCCTGCGAGCCTTTCATCTCGTAGGCTGCATCTACGGCGAGCAACATCTTGCTTGCCATCTCAGCGTTTACGTCGCCAACCAACTGCGTCTTGACAGCAAGCTCGCCGAGCATCGGGGCGAGATCATCGTATCCTGCTTTGCTGAACGTCGCTACCGCAGAAAGGTAATCCTGAACGGCTACTCCATAGGCGGAGGCCACGTCGTAAGCGGATTCTTCAAGCTTCCTCAACTCGCTTTCCGACATTCCTGATACCTTTTCAATATTTGCGAGCTCGGAGTCCACTTCTTTAATCGTGGATACAGCTTCTTTTAGAGAATTGGTCATAGCAGAAATGGCATTTCCCATAATCTGCCACAGCGCCATTTTTGCGACCACGCGACCAAATGTATCATCCATAAGGCCGGTGAACCAGCTTTGCCGCTCACCCGTAAGCTTTAGCGTCTTGCTGTACTGTCTAGCGCTATCGCCTGCTCGTTCGAACGCTTCCGCCCCTGCTTCCCCGACTGGCGTCCAGTCAACATCAATTACGCTTCCAGGTTTCCCTTGATATCCGCCAGACACCCCTCCGCCAAAAATTGAATTGCCTTCCAGAAGTCTTTGGCCGCCGAACTGAGTCTGCATCTGGTTGTAAAGCGCAACCGTTTGCTGCATGAGCGCAATTCGACTGACAAGTGCGTTATTCCCTACTACAATGGACTGCGAAAGAGCAGTCTCTGCTTGTGCAACTTGCTGTTGCACGGTAGCAAGTTGTCTGAGAACCTGCGTCTCTCTCTGTGTGGCCTCTGCCTTTTTTTCAGCGGCAGCCGCCGCCTTACGAGCTTCCGCCGCAGCTCTTGTTTCTGCCGCAGTCGCCCTCGCAACAGCATTAACGTACTGCGTCACGCTTCGCAGTGTTTTAAGTGTCGCTTCATCCATTGCAGACAGCGCCTGCGTATTGATGTTTAGGCTTACCGGCTTTGCAAATATCTTTTCGATTTTTGCTCTGGTTTCGGACGCTCCAATAGTCACCTGCGAATAATCGCCCTTAAAAGTTATCTGCGCCAAAGTGCCACCTCCGGAATAATATGTCTTGCGTTGTCCCGATTTTTTAGGTAGAATATATAAAAACTAGATCATTTTCCCGCTCAAAAAACTTCATGAAAGAGAGGTAAGTTGAAATGAAATTTTCCGATTCCATGCTCCTAGCTGATTTGTCGTGTGGAGGGAAGTCTCTTGGAACTAAAGCCGCTATCGCTTCTGCGATTCGCGGATCAGCTAACTCAAAGGGGAATCGCCGTGACTCAACCCTCATTGTGAAGCCCAGCCGTTTTGCGGGGCTTGATGACTCTTACGAGGCTTTATACAAAAACGGAAAATATGTAGGCTGTCGAAAGAAAGAGTGAACGATAATGTCTTGCGGTATATATGGAATTCACAACCTCGCAAATGACAAGTGGTATATAGGACAATCCGTCAACATCCACGCTCGATGGGACGCTCACCGCAGCAACCTGAAGCTTGAAAGGAATGAGCCTGTTCACTTAATCCGCGCATGGAAAAAATATGGAGCACCCTCTTTTGAATTCGTTATTTTGGAAGAGTGTCTTCCCGAAGCCCTTGATGACCGAGAGATTTATTGGATAGCCAAGAAAAACTCCTTTTTATCTGGTTACAACCGCACCGCTGGAGGCGGAGGTTTGCTTGGTGTCCGCCAGTCTCCAGAGACGATCGCTCGACGAAGTTCCTCTCTGAAGAAGGTGGCCGCAGACCCGGTTTATCGGGCTAACCGTTCCTTGCTGTCGAAAGAGATGTGGACTCGTCCAGAGTACCGAGAAAAATTGCTCCCCATTCGGCAGGCCGCCGTATCAACCCCAGAATATAAGCGCAAGATTTCTGAAATATCAAAGACCCGATACCTTGATCCCAAATACAGGGAAAACTACCGAAGAAAACTCAAGGACTACTATCAAAATCCAGCAAACCGAGAGAGTATCCTAGAAGCAGCAAAAAGAAGAGGACAAGACGAATCTCGCAACAAGAAAATAGGCGAGTTTCATCGTATGCGGTATGAAAAAAATAGCGAATTGCGAGACAAGGTTTCGAAAGAGTCGAGGGAGAGGTGGGCAGACCCATCCATGCGAGAAAAAATGATTTCAGCTCAAAAAAGTTCAGCTCAAAAGCGAGCAACTCCTGTTCTTCAAGTTGAAACTGGAATTATTTTCCCATCAATGAGAGCTGCCGCCGATTCCATCGGAGGCAAGTCGGCACCTGGACCCATTTGCGTTTCTTGCAAGAACCCGGCCCGGAGTGCTTATGGCTATCATTGGCGCTACGCTTAGTCTGAAAATCCCTCGTCGCCGTCTCTTGTCGTGCTGAATAGATCCGCCATAACCTCAAGCGTTCCGTCCGCCGTGTTGATACCGTCCACCAGTGCCCGCTCCGCGCGCCCTTCCTCGATCATTTCACCGAGGAAATTGGTAAAGAACGGTCTCTTGGGCGGCTTCCTGCGCCAGTCGTAATCGGGTCTTTTGTTCTCAATGCGCCCGATCAGCGCGTCGCCGTCCACCTGTGCCCCCGGCTCTACCTGCTCGCTTTCTCCGCTCGGAAGGTAGATCATCCGCACGCCGTTATCTCTCATGTCAAAGCGCGCATTTGCATCAATGTCCGCGAGTCCGCCATATTCTCCGCGCCTCACATACTCTTTTGGTGTAAATTTCTCGTATACGTCCCCTTGCACGTGTTCAGCAAGGCACACTGTCATTTCTTCCTTGAGTGCCGGCATCGCGTTTTTCATTGCCGCGCGGAATCTCCCCTCAATCTCAGCGATATCCTCGTCCAGCCCCGTCACGCCCGCCGAAAGAGAAATGTTCACGCATCCGCACCCCCGTTCCGCTCAAAAAAAGAAAGGCTGAGTTTCCGGAATCTCCGGTTACTCAGCCCCTCTTGGCTCTTCTGGCCGCCCGCTTGCGGTCAGGAATTTCTTTACTTCTTCGTCCTCTAACCATTTCAGTGGTTTCACCGCTATGGTCTTTATCAAGCGCCAAGGTACGATCTCTCTCATGCCCTCGCGCTCGCCCCTCTCTTGCGAGAGGGGCTTTTGCTTTATTCGCTCACCACAGCGAGGTTCGCCGTGCAGGTAAACTGCGCAGCGCCCGTCGCGGGATAGGTAACGGTGATCTCGCCGTTGCTTCCGGCGGTCGCGCCTGCGGTAATCACGCCGTCAGTCGAAACGCTCGTGCCGCTTGGTGCGCCCGTCAGCGCATACTTCACCTGATTGGCAGGGTCGATGTCGACAAGCTGGCCGTTCGCCATCACGAACTTGGCGTTGACCTTCGCCGTGCCGCTCACAGGCACGCTCACCACGCCGCCCACGATGGCAAGGCCCTTGATATCGGCGCTCGCTTCGTCGGGAACGTAGAGATAGTGCGCCAGCACGCCCTCGCCGCAGTTGTCGCAGGTGCCGCTCACTACATCCTCGTCCGCGATCAGTCCCTGACCGGTGTAGCTCGTGGTGTCGGGGGTCGTCTGGTCGCCCACGACGCCGCCGTCGCCGTTCAGCTTCAGCTTGGGAACGATCGCGTAGAACCAGCCCACGCGCGTGCCGCCGTTGCTCTCGCTGTTGGCGTTGGCGTAAACAGGCATCTGCATCGTCCAGTGCAGCACCTTCGGGTTCATCATCGAAGTGATGGTGCCAAGCTGCGCGCTCGCCTTATTGACGAAATACCACACCTTGTACTGCTTGCCGCTCTCCGCGGTAAATCCGGTCACGGTGCCGTCGGCGCTGATGGGATAGGGAATGCCGTCCTGTGCGATCAGCGAACTTTCGCCCACGGTCTGCACATAGCACAGAACCTTGCTCATGCCCACCTGCGCGACCGGCGCGCCGGAAGCAACGCTCACCTTCAGCGCTGCGCTGTCCGCGGTCACCACCTGGCAGACAGGCGCGGGCGCATTGTAGCGCAGCGTGCCGCCTACCTGCGCCATCTTCACAGCGAGGTTGAAGGCCGCAGAAATTCCGTTCACGGTCACAGCGCTGTCGCTGCCCAGCATCGTGGCGATGGCGTTGCCCAGTCCCGCACGGATCTCGCCCATCGTCAGGCTCGTCTGGAAGTTCGCGGTCTGGAACTTGTTGTCGTAGAAAAGGATCTGTCCGGTTGTCGGGTCTGCGCCAATGCCAAGGCACGTTCCCTTGAGGTACAGTCTCGGATCAGTAAACTGGATCATTCTGTTCACTCCTTTGAAATTTTTCGTCGGTTGTTATCCTTGCGCCTGCTGCTCGGCAACGGCTTTCGCGCCCGCGCCGTTTGCAAAACGGTCGAGTGCGATCAGGGAACCGCCACCCTGCCGCAGTCTGCTGAAAAACGGGCTTGGATACGGGTTTCCGCCCTTCCACTTCGCCCCGCTCGCTTCGCTCACGCCGCACACCAGATACCCCAGCACGCGCGCGTAAGCGTCCTTGCGGTCAATGAATTTTTTGATGGGCCACTCCATCACATTTTCTTCGTCTTCGTGGCCCATCGCCACAACGGTCGTAAAAAGCTCGCCGAAGTCGCCGCTCAACTGTATGCTTTTCTGTGCGGCAATGTCGCGCTCAGCTTCCACCAGCTCCGGATTCGCATCCGCGCCGATCAGCTCTACGCCGTTTTGCGCGGCGATGATCTCCCGCAGGTGTGCAAACTGCACCGGCGTGATGCTTTGCATCATTTCGCCATCCTGTGAAAATTCCACCGCCAAAAGCCTTGAGGGGTCGTTCCCGTCCACCCTCAGCCGGAAGTGTTTTACCATCTGCTCCGCGCCTTCCCCCTCCTGCCCAAGCCGCAGGGCAAGCGAGAGAAGCAGGAGCGCTCGGCCAAACAGCCCCGTGGGGATGCCGTCATCCGCCGCCGCCTCATAGTCCATTGCGTAATACGCGCTGAGCAGCGGCATGGACAGGTACTTTACCGGAAGTGTCTGCTGCATCAGCTCGAGCGCCGGCCGCGCCAGCGCAAATTCATCCCACCGCGACACTGGGATCGGGTACAGGGTCACGCCGTCCGTTTCGATTTTTTTATACGTCCGCACGGCTTTTTTGACAGCAAGAGAAAGTTCCACTTTTTATTTTCTCCTTCCTCGCATATCCAAAAATTTTATAGGGCGATTCCCGCCTGTGCAAAAAAGGCGATGATCGCGCCGCCCGCCAGAAGCCAGACGACCTTATCCACCAGATTCTCCCACCGTGCAGCGGGTCTCCCCTCAATGGTCGCCATCTTCTTGTCGATCTTATCGACCTTGCCGGAAATGTTTTTCTGTTCCTCTGCCATCAGTTTCACGCTGGTAGTCAGCTCGTTCATCGCTTTCTGGCTTTCCTCCACCGCAGTCATGCGGTGCTTGAGCGACTTGATCTCATGCTCATGCCCTTCCAGCGTGACGGCTACATCTTCCATTTCCAAACTCATGTGGCTGTCCTCCGTGATCGTATTTTTTCTATCTCAAAAAGCGGTCACGGCGTTTCCGTCCGCATCGTCGCTTTCCGCCCATTGGATGCTCATTCTCAGCTCGCGTCCCACGAGCGTGCCCGTCTGATCGTAGATCGACCGGCTGCCGTTATCCCCGTGCGCCGTGCGCGAGAAGTCGCACACGCCGATCCCCGTTATATTCACGCCGTGCAGTGCCTCAATGATGCACTGCTCGATGTCGTATGCGCGGGAGTAGGCGTCCGTCCGCGTCGTGGTTTCCTGATTTGCGTTGCATGTGATCTCGAACGTCACGCCGATCCGCGCCCTGTACGGATTCTCCGCAAAAACGCGGCTCAAGAAGCACCTCACCGTTGTCTGTGCCTCAGTCTGCGCCTGTCCATCAAAACGCTGGGCGTAGAGCCGGTAGCCCTTCGGATGCTTTTCCTTCATCTCCGCGCTGTCCACCACGGGCTGTTCGCCGTCGAAAAGAAGACTCCGCTTCTCCTGCGCCGTCGGCAGCGGATTTGTGAGCGGCCTCGCCCCGTCGTACCACAGGTACTTGGCGAGCCGCACGCGCGGCCTTTCATTGTCGTCCTGCGGTACATACCCCGCCGCATCCGGAAGATCGAGCAGATAAAGGATCAGCTTCTTCGGCACCTCCTCCGCACCTCGGAACGTCAGGTAGGAGGGGTGAACGCGCTCATATGGATAGGTCGAACTCTCAAAGTTCACGCTCACTTCTTTTCACGCTTCTTTCTCAGCTCCGCCAGCTCGTCCTTGATCTCGCCGCTTTCCCGCATCAGCTCGCGCATCGCTTCCGGCGTCATGCTCTGCATTGCCATCTGCTGCATCCGTGAAACAGGGTCGTTCATGCCCTGAAGCAGTGCATACACTTCCGCATTGAAGCGCTTTTCCAGTTCCTTGTAATCGCTCAGCAGGTCGTTCGCCTTTCCGCCGATATCGCCGCCCTTCGCTTTCATGCGACTCAACTGCCCGATGATGTGTCCGCCCGCCCAGCGGTCGTAATCGTCTGCGGCCATCAGGAACTCTGTCCCCTCCGCCGGCTCGATCGTCTGCATCAGGTAGAGCTTTACCAGCGCTCCCATCATGTAGCGGCTCTTGCGCTCTCCGTTTTCTTTGAAAAACGGCAGTGCGGTGCCGTCTGTCAGCCGCAGCTCCATGCGGTCAAAGCAGTCCACCGCGCACGTGCGCACGAATACCATTTTCTCCATCAGCGGCACATAGTCGCGCGCCTTGCTCAGCATCTCGTCAGTCAACTTTTTGTACTCCATAATGTTCGTTCCTTTCAGATATTTATGGATTCCCGCGGTTTTCTGTTTTCTCTCAGCGGGCATCTCGCCCCTTCCGGCGACACTTCGCACCGTCCCGTATCAGGACAGAAAAACTGATGCGCGCACCAATCATTTGTCGTGTTATGTACGTCGGCACAGCAATGCAGGCTCATGTCTCCGATCTTCCTGTAGGCATATGGACAGTGTTCCATTTTTCAGATCGCCTCCAATCGAATATCTGCGCTCACACTTGCACCGCCGTATCTGGCCGTCACCGTGAGCGGCGTCTCGCTGCCGCCCCAGTTCTGTACCGTCGCGCGATTCCCGAGCACGCTTACCGTATAAGCTTCTTCGACCGCGCCATCGAACTCCCATGCAACAGCGTTCTCCTGCTGCACGCCGCCGGCGAAGTACGCCGCCTGCAGCGTCACCGCTTCATATGGCCCCAGTACCTCCGGCGGCTCTGTGAGGAATCGAACCTCTGCTGCGCCTGTATTCTCCTCTATCGTCATCGTGACCTCGCTTGCGATATCGGTATTCTGCGCCAGCCGCGCTATGATCGTGCAGCTTCCGGCACCCACGGCGGTCACAAGGCCGCTCGCGTCCACCGTGGCGATGCTTTCGTCGCTCGTCTCCCAAAAGTAGGAGATCGGCCTGCATTCGTCGCTTTCCACGCGCTCCCCGCAGCGGATCGACTCCGCAGTCAGCTGCGCCGTCATCCCCTCGCTCAGCGCCGTCGCGCCGGAAATGCGGATCTCCCATGAAAAGGTCTTTCCTCCCGCAACTCTGCGTGCAAGGTCATCTATGGTCTTGTCCGGCTCCTGAATGCGCGCCGCAAAATACAAAAGATGCGTGCTCTCGTCCTCACCGGTAAATTCCTGTGTCACGTCGCTGTACCCCGTGATCTGGAACGCTCTGCGCCCAAGGATCAGGCGGCTGTTCTGGTCCAGCTCGTCCGTCTCGCGATTCCGCTGGCAGATGATGTTGAAGTATCCCTGCATAATGAGAGACACTTCCTGAAAGTCGTTTGCCGTCGCCATTGCCTGCTGCTTTTCCACAAGGATCGGCTCCTTGCGCAGATTGCCGTACCAGTCCAGATGGTTCCACGTTGCATTGCAGCGCCGCATGATGCCGGTCCCCACCGCGCCGGACAGGTTGGACGGGTTCGTTACCAGCCACGTCGACCCCATCGTTTCTACCTTTGCGCCCTCCGGCACGTAGTCGATGCTCTTGTCTGCCAGCAGATACTCCTTCTGGTCGTCCGTCTTGCGGCTCAGGCTTGCGCCCTGCTTGATCGTGTCGCTGATGCGCATCCGCTGCGTGCGCCACGCATAAAAATCATCCGCAACAAGCCCCTGTACCCGCGCGCTCACGAAATCGGTCGCGTACTTCGCGCGCTCTGCGTAAAAACGCGCCGCAGGGTCG
>OIYS01001540.1_pt1 | contig 11233 bp, 6 predicted proteins | sample 1588271 | NCBI WGS metagenome assembly OIYS01 (sample SAMN03283286) | human gut metagenome | biome: human-associated habitat; material: feces | host: Homo sapiens | place: Peru | collected 2012
CCGCGAGGGTGTGCGCTTTGTCTCGTGCCCGACGTGCGGGCGCACGCAGATCGACCTCATCGCGCTTGCACAGGAGGTCGAGCAGCGGCTGCAGGGCGTTGAGCGCGAGATCACGGTCGCTGTGATGGGCTGCGTCGTCAACGGTCCCGGCGAGGCGCATGAGGCGGACTACGGCATTGCCGGCGGCAAGGACTGCGGGCTGCTGTTTCGCCGCGGCGAGATCCTCGGCAAGTACCCCGCGGACAAGCTGGCCGATGCGCTGGTGGATCTGATTCTGAGCGAAAAGTGAGGAAGTCTCCGTCACAGACCCAGACTTTACTCTGAGGGCAGACGCACTGCCCGTGGGCCTGCGCCTTCATGCGGATGCGGGCTGCCTCGCCGTAGTAGGCGTCGCGGACTTCCTTGGAAACGGGAATCTTGGTCTTGGTGCTGCGGTCGTAGATGAAGGGCTGGTATTCTTTCGTGTTGTTTTTCATAAATCGACTCCTTTGGATGTGGAATCCGCAGGAGCCGATTTCGTCCGTAGAACAGAAAAGACGGCCGTGGATATAGTCCTCCCGTGAGGGAAGAACTAAATCCATGGCCGTCGATGCAGCTCTGCGGATTCGATTTTCAGTTGTTGCTGTTTAGGCAGCGATGATGTCTTCCACAACAAATGTGGTCTTGGTGCGGGTCACCCGCGAGATGATGTTTTCACGGGTGACGGTGAACGAACCGCCAATTGGAATGTTGAACTCGTAGCTCGACTTGTGTGGGCCTTGAGTTTCAACCATACCGCTTCGGTCATTCGCTTTGCACAGCAGGCGGCCTTCGCTGTTGCGAATGTCTCTGTAGTTGGTGCCGGGTCTCACCTCCTTTCAATGAAAAAAGCCGCTTAGATACACTTCACCGTAGGAAATCAATCGGGGTGGATTGAGTCCTACAGCATAGCGCGTCTAAGCGGCTTTCCTGTGAGCAACTCCTATTAAGTTCGGTTATGTGCCTATTTCAACAGGAATCTTCTGATTGTTGTGGATGGGACATTTGACGAGTGCGGTGATTTTGCAGGGCAACTTGTCTGGGGTCTCAAGGACGTGGCAGTGTTTTTTCAGCTTACATCGGGCCCCTTCATATGGACACTTGTACTCGACGGACTTCGGAGCTGTCATCGTATTTGTCATCGGCACCTCCTACTATCATGGAATCATGCTCGGAAGATTGGCTGTGTCGTCATTCCGTGCATTGCGGATAATCTGACGGACATCGTCCACCTCATTCCGGGTCATCTGGTTGCCCATGACCATGTAAGCAATAACCATACCGGCACTGCGGATAGATTCCTTTCCGGTAATCATCTTCTTGTTGGCGCTACCGATTACGAGAATGTTGAACCACAAATCGTTGTTGAAAGACCAGTCGATTTGGTTGAGCTTCCCTACGATGGACTCCCAGCTGATTTCCTTGCGCTGTGCCATGAGAGCGACGTGTGCAAGAGCCATCTGGGTAACCGGCTTGAGCAGAAGGTTCTCCTCGCGCAGGCTGGATACCGGCTTGTTATTCCGGGTCAGTTCAAGGTACTGCTGGTACGCTTGTACACCATCGAGGGTCGTGCTCCAGAAAGATGCGATTGTCTGATAAGCTTCATCCAGAGCCACTGTGTCAGGCAGAATCTTGGAAGAGAACCGCTTGTCCTTCAGGATTGTCTCGGCGATGGTATACAGCGCACTCAGTGTCGTCAGGTTTTTGCTGCGCTGAGATAGGGTGTTGCTCTTCCAGTTGACAAGGTCAATGCCGTTTATCGGGGCCAGCGGGCCACCCTCCTTGAACAGACGACGGGCGATGACAGCGAAGGTATCATCGTCGCTCGTGATGATGTTGTCACTGCGGCTGGTCTGCTTGGCGTACTTATTAATCTTGTTGAAGATTTTCCGGATTTTGGCTGTGTCGGTATGCTCTACGAGGATGATGCAGAGCTCCTCGTTTGCAAGCTCAGGGTGGGGCTGGAGCTTGTTCATCGCAGCGAAAGTTTTTGTGCCGCCCGGAACGCCCATGATACCTCTGATTGCGATTTTCAAGCTCAGAAGGCGGTGCTGACCATCCAGTGCTATGAGCCGCTCTTTGCCGGGGAGAGTGATGAAGCCCATGTCTGCCATTGGCACAGCATAAGCATTCGGAATATCGCCAACAACTTTGGAGAGGGGCTCGAAGCTGATATCTTCAAAGCCGGAGTAGATATCCACGATGAGACTTGAGAAGAACCGGTCGGGGTCTTCGATGACATACGGCACAATTTCCTCTACGATGCGTTTGATGTCGCATTCACGCTGCATTTTCTCTTCTGCCGTCATGTCCGGCCATTCGGGGAGCTCCTTGGCGATGCCCACCCTATCGATGAGTTCCCCAGCGGCCATCTTGCAGATGTAGTAGGTTGTCCTACCCATCTTGGCCTTTATACAACCCAGTGTTGCCATAAAACTGCCTCCTTGTTTTCCAAAAACATCTGATGTTTTTATTATACTCGAAAGCTCAGGAATGTCAAGAGCAAAACATCGTGTTTTTTAAAAACACGAAAAAAGTTTATGAAAAACATTTGCCGAAGGGATTAATCAGGAAGGCCGGAAGCGGCAGGTATACTCGACATCTTGAGTTCCGCGCTTTCCGGGGAAAGCTTCAAGCGCGGAAAGAAGACGATACTATTGTAAATTTCGCCAACGCGAAGCCTTGATTTCGTCATCGCGCATTGACATTTCGTCAGGCATGTGGTAGAATATTATAGCTTATTGTGCGCTCTGATGCTACAGGAGGTTGATTCTATGAATGGCTATATGACTACAAAAGAAGCTGCTGAAAAATGGGGCATCACACAAAGGCAAGTGCAAAATCACTGCAAGATGAATCGAATTCCAGGAGTGGTAACGCACGGAACAACCTATATGATACCAGAGAATGCAACCAGACCAGTTTATGGCTTTTTCTCAGAACAACCAGCGGAAAAACACGCATCTGATAATTGAGACAGTGTCTAAACTAATTGTTGCGAGGAGAGAAAGCTATGGGGGCGCGTACAAATGCCGGGGCTCCTGTGATTAAGCGACCGTTTGATTTGCAGGAGGCAGTTATTTTATTAGATGTATATCTCAACAGCATGATTGAAAACGGCGAGTCTGTTACCAAAGCTGCTGAGATAGCATCAGTGCGCCTTCGCACTCTGGCAAAAAATAACGGTTTAACAATTAGCGACAGCTATCGTAGCGCAGGCGGACTGGTCAATCGCATTCGCAGCTTGGCTGGCCTCTATGAGGGCAAGGAGTCAAAGTCGGTTCCTGGTACAGCTATGTTTGCAGAAGCGGTTTCACTCTACAAAAATAACAGAAATCGGTACGAAGAGAATCTTAACACGGAGAAGAGCGCAGTATCGAAAAACAGCGAAAAGAAAGTAACGGAAAAGCGGAGGAAAAAGGCCATGGCAGAGAAAAGCAATACGGCTGAACAAGATTTTTTCCAGTGGCTTCCGAATGCCGTTGCGCCTTCTGTGCTCCGTGATATTCAGAAATCCTATGCGCAGATAAATGTCCTTCTTATTAAATCGAAAGCACTGCCGCAAACTTTAACGAGTATCACGTCTACCGACGATGCGGAATTTGCGCTGCGTCGCACGAAGAAGACATTTGCAAACAAGCGCCTTCGTAATACAGCTGTACAGCTTCTTGCTGCTTATATCGTTTACCTTCGTGAGAAGGCAGCGCATCAAGAGGAGCCAGAGGATGCGCCTGCAACAGATGACATTCAATCCGGTTGGATAAAGTACGACTTTGAGAACTCTCAGAATTTTGCCTATACAGTACCAGTCCATTGTTCCATCGGCGGAGAGCCTATCGAAGCGAAAAACTGGGCTCGGATTCTTGTCGGCATTACGGAGCGGGAGCTTGCCCAAAACAACCCAGCTATGGATTGGCTACATAAAGAATCCCTGATTGCCGCAAAAAAAGACCGTCCCTACCTGTTGGAGGAACGGCTTGATGGGCTTCATTGCGCACAGCTCTCAAATGGAAACTGGGTGTGCGTGAATTATAGCATTCCAAGGCTCATGGAGATGATACAGGCCCTTTGTTTGCGATGTGGATATACAAAGGAGCAGATAGTCCTGTACGGTGCGCCTAAGTACTCATCGACCGGGGCAAAGACAGAAGATGCCAAGTCATCTTCTGTGAAGAGGAAAAACGAGAGAAAAGACGAGAAGAAAAACGAAACCTCCTCCACATCGGGTAGTGGCGTCCCCATAGAGAAGTCTGAGGCATTTCTTCAGTCTGCAGGTCTCCTTGGAGCAACTGCAAAAGAAATTATCAAGGCAGTCCAGCCGGATGCAGCAGTATCATCCACCGCCGCTGCATTGGAGGCCAGCATGAACGTGATAGCCATGCCGAATAACCGGTATGTCCACGTTGACAGTTTCGTTGACCTGGATGAAGCGGAAGAAGCCATGGGCCAGATACTCCGGACACATTTTGCACAATTCGGAGGCTATAGCAACAACCAGCTCCTCTTTGGTGCTGCCTCTCAGGAGCTTTCCATGTTTCCGAATGACAACGACTGTGAGAATATTGATTCGGTGTATGCCATCGCCCGATTCTTTTTTGAGAAGAAGGCTGTGGCTGGAGAAGCATACAAATTCTCCACGCCCCACATCTTCGAAAAAGAACCAGACTATCCAATGACGCTGCGTGGCCTGATGATACATCTTGCCAGAAGCAATGGCGGCATGCTGCATGCCTCAGATGCTAAGGACTTTCTTCAGAAGACCATGCTTACCTATGCTGGACTGAGAACCCTTTTGCAGATTGGTTCTTCAAATACGTTCCTTATGTATGATTCCGAGCGGTATCTGTTGAGTGAATCATTGGGAATCGACGACGCGTGGTGTATGCAGATGCACGACCGCCTGGATGACCTTTTCCGCAAGGCGAATGTGGCGTATGTGATACCAAGAGATATCAACACAACGTGGCTGAATACGCTGCCATTATTGCCGCGTGGTTTGGATTGGACGCGCCTTTTGCTTCAGGAAGTGCTGGATAAGTATCCGGCCATCGGCTTCAAATCCATTTCTCCGGATTTGAACCAGACGCACGATACTCTTGCTGCAGCATTTGTCCCGATTGACTCTCCGCTTCAATCTTTCCCGGATGTGGTCACTCTCTTCATGGAGGAGCATCATACCCTGCCGATGCGCATGCCGGGTGAAGACCTGCGGTTAGAACTGCGCGATGCGGGAATGCTGGAGAATGGCGAGATGATTTACTCGCTGCCAAAGGCGCTGAACGATTATCGGTTCGCGTGGTCAAATGAAAATAAAACGGTGTATGTGCGCGGAAACAAATAAGCGCTACATATTAGAATAGAGGTCAATCTATGTACGGATATGAGTGGACGGGTCAGAACGGCATTTACCGCCTGTCAGTCAATAGCAAAATTGAAAAAGAGATTCGTCCTGTTTTTAAGGAGGAGCTTGATTATTTCGGCTTCAATGAACACTGGACATATCCGGACACAGACGCTCCCTTGCTGTGGGCTGAAGGCATCCGGCGCTATGTCTTAAACGGCAGCTGCGTCGCGGAAGCAACCGGTGGTGGCTTTTACACGAAGCCCACAATCAAATACTATAGTGAAGGTCTCAAGCTGGAACCCATTGATGTCGATGCCCTTTGGCACGAGAATGAGCGCTTAATGCTCGGCCTCGAAAAGACGGCGATGGACTTTATCCGAAAGACCCATGACAAGTATAAAAAACAGGGCATGGCTTTTGCAGTCGCTTTTAGCGGCGGGAAGGACTCTTTGGTGTTGCTCGACCTTGTCAGTCGTACGCTTCCTCCCGACGAATTCTCTGTGGTTTTTAGCAACACAGGAATGGAGCTGTCTACTACAATCCAGTCTGTAGAAAGAGCGAAAGAACATTGGTCATCGCTTAAGTTTTATGAGGCAAAAAGCCATCTGAATCCCAAAGATAGTTGGGAGGAGTTTGGCCCTCCGGGAAGGAGAATGAGATGGTGCTGCGCTGTTCACAAATCGGTGCCGACGATTTTGCTCCTCCGAGAAATAACCGGAAACTACAATATAAAGGTAGTAGTTTTTGATGGTGTGAGGGCTGAAGAGAGTGCTGCAAGAGCCGATAGAGACGAAATAAGTGTCGGTGCAAAGAATATCAATCAAATCAATTGTAGCCCAATTTTGAAATGGGGAACATCTGAGCTGTTCATTTACTTGCTTCATTACGGCATCTTATTTAATGATGCCTATCGGAAAGGGCTGTTCCGGGTTGGCTGTATTGTATGCCCCATGTCTTCTGCTTGGTGGGATGGGATTGTAAATGATTGCTATCCAGATGAAATGCGAGAACTCTTTTCAAATGTTGAAAACTACGCTCGTGCTACCAAGCCAGATAGCGAAGTAAAAAAGTTTATAGAGCAAGGTGGATGGAAAGCCCGTATGGGGGGACGCGGGCTTCAAAACGGCGGAAACCGGGTTGTTGAGAAAATTGAGGATGATAAGATATCCTTTAGTTTTACCTCAAAGCGGCAAGACTGGCTTCAGGTTTGTAGTATTCTTGGCCCCGTGGTGTATAAAGAAAACGACGTATACACGCAATTAATAGATAAACAGGAGTTCCAATTTCATATTACGGGTGACGCGAACAATACGGTTACATATTGGCCGTATTCGAGAATGGATAGGTTCATCCTTAGCCATTTGAGGGGAATCGCAAACAAAACGGCATATTGTTTTGGCTGTAAGGCTTGTGAAGTTCAGTGCCCCGTTAATGCGTTTACAATTACGGAGACTGGGAAGATTTATATCCGTGAGGATAAATGCGTTCACTGCTGTAATTGTATTGAGTTTACAAACGGAAAGGGTTGCTTGGCAGCAAAATCACTTTCTGTCACTGGAGGAGAGAACGGTATGGATTTGAAAGGAATGAATAGATACCAGCACTTTGGACTTCGTCGCCCTTGGCTTGAACACTTCTTTGAGCACAAAGAAAACTGTTTTACTATGGGTTCTTTGGGCACGCGCCAATATGATTCGCTCAAGGTTTGGCTCAAGGAGGCTGGACTGTTAACAGCTACTGGCAAAGGCGTGAAATCGGGCGTTCCGACGCCGCTTTTCGACAAAATCCAGCCGCTCGGAGCAGGAAATCCCTTGACATGGGCAGTTATTTGGACTAATCTCGCCTACAATTCCATTATTTCAAAGTGGTACATGCTGAACGCCCCGGCAGGAGAAATATATGAAAAGAACGATTTGATTTTTCTCCTGGGAGACGATTATTCAAAATCCACGCGGGATAATGCAGTAACCGCCTTGCTTGAGACCTTCCGGCACAGCCCCATCGGAACGGTACTGAAACAAGGTATTCCGATTCCAAACGGAAACAGCTTTAAGTTCTCGAAGCAGGGATGGAATACTCCGGATGCAGTTGCCATCCTTTATGCATTGTACATGTGGGCAGAGGCAACTGGTCGCTATACATTTACGCTGGGTCAGATGGAGGCAGCCAGAGGGAATGCGGAAGCGAAGGGCGTTGACCCGGTTTCTATCTTTGGAATTAACCCCGACCGGTTCAAGGACATCCTGCAGGACATTTCCCTCCAGTTTGACAAGTACATCCGCACTACCTTCGTGGCAGATTTGGACAACGTCCAACTTTTCCCTGAATACAAATCTCTTGATATTCTGGATTTAATCGCAAAGTAAGGAGGAGGAATCATGGCTAAGTATAATTCATACATTGAGCTGAGCCCGCACTACGAATCGGTGGTGAGTATTGAGACCGAATCCAATCATCCAGATATGTGGCAGGAGTACATTGTCCACGAGGACATGAAGGGCGCCATAGAGAAAATCTGTGATTCCCTGAAATTTGAGGACGAGGACAAGCGCCGCTCCTTCTGGATTCACGGCGCATACGGCACCGGCAAAAGCTATGCTGCTATTGTCCTGAAGCACCTGTTTGAGGACAAGGTCGATTCAATCCGTAAGTTCCTGTCGAACCAGATGCTGATTCAATATAGAGAGCGCTTCCTTTCCATCCGGGAGAAAGGCGACTTCCTTGTTATCTGGAAGAGCCAGGCGACCGACATTAAGAGCGGCATCCAGCTTATGATGACCATGGAGGATGCTATCCGTGATAAGCTGAAAGAAAAGTATGGTGATTCTGCTTACTACGGCAAGAAATCCCTCGTCGCTGCCGCAAAGGAAGCGGTTAACGATTCTTCTATCAACTGGGACGAGCTCTTCATGAACCAGTCCTATGCCCTGTATGAAGAATACGGTTCTGTTGAAGATTTCCGGGATGAAGTAAACGCGGGGAACCTGAAGGCGGCTAATGTCGTTGCCCGTATTTATCGGGATAAGGGCTGGGGATTCTTTACTTCTCTCCAGATGTTTAAGGATTGGGTCGGCGATGTCATCGAGGGCAACAACCTTCAGGACACCGGTATCATTTTCATCTGGGATGAGTTCACCTCATATCTCCGTAACAATCCAACTGACGATGTGCTTCAGCCGCTCTCTGAGTTCTGCAAAGAGCAGCCCTTCTTCATGTTCCTGATTGTTCACCGTGCACCGAGCTGGGTCAGCCAGATTGGTGAGGAGGTCTACGAGCAGATTGTTCACCGTTACCACTCCCTTGATTTCCATGTAAGCGAGAGTGCAGCCTACGAGCTGATTGGCAGTTCTATTCTTACCCGCGCCGGTATGGAAGAGCAGTGGAATGCGGAAAAGGATAAGCTGATGAAATCCATCAGCAAGAACATTGCTGATTTCGACAACCTCGACATGAGCAGTAAAAAAGAGCGCCTGCGTCAGCTGTGCCCGCTGCATCCGATGACGCTTTCGCTCCTTGCGATTGTCGCTCAGAACTTTGGAGCCGCCGAGCGGACTATCTTCCGCTTCATGAAGGACAAAAAAGAATCCGAGCAAAACGTCGGCTTCATCTATTACATAAACAACTTCGGGCCGGAAGATTGGCGCTGGCTGACCCCCGACTTCTTGTGGGACTATTTCTTCACCAGAGAAAGCGATGTCCGCAGTTTCTCTACAGAGGCCAAGAGCGCATATCAGCACTTTATGACCAAGCGAGAGTTCATCGCGGATGATTACCACATGCACGTGTTCAAGGCTGCCATGCTGCTGATTGCGGTCATGTCGTCGGGAACCGTCAGCAATCTTTATAGTCAGGCAACGCAACGCAAAGTATCTGCCACCAGAAGCACTCTGTATAAATGCTTTGCCGGTCAACTTACCAAGGACGATGTAGACATGTACCTCTCTGACCTTGAGCAGATTGGTGTACTTCGCCTCGACGGTATGACCAACGGTGACATGCGCCTGCAGATTCCGTATTCCGGGAATGCAGACGTATTCGATGTCCGCAAGGAGATGCTCGTCAAAAAGTATACCCGGTACGAGTTATTCAAGAAAAATGGCTACTTTGCCAAATCCATGGAAGCAAAAATCTGGGACAAGACGAGCGCATCTTATGGCAGAATGTTTATTGCCGCCTGTGACTCCGGAACAACTTCCATGAACACTCGCTTTGGTGAAGTCCAGTCGGAGCTGAAAAAATGCTCGTATAAGTTCGGTATCCTTGTCATTGCGATTTCCGAATCCAGTCAGTTCGCTGCAATGCAGGAAAAAGTCAAGGCTCTTGCTGCACAGGATGAAACCGGACGGATGGCAATCTATCTTCTGAAATCACCTCTGACCGATGAACACCTGGACAGATGGTATAATGCCATGACGCACTCCGAGCTTGCCGGTGAAGAGGGCAAGAGTGGCGACGCTGAACGGTATTCAGATGAGGCAAGCAGCATTATCGAGGAATGGTCTGCGCCTGCAATGGACGACCAGCTTATGGTTGTCTGCGGAGACAAAGTATACCCTTCCGAATTTGGAACTTCCTATTTTGCAGCGAAGCTGGAGAGGGACATTATCTTTGGCTCCATCTTCACAGCGGCCCCCGAGCTCGTCGTTTCAACGAATACTGCTTTTAAGAAAATTCAGCAAAGCACGGCTTTAGCAGGCGTCCAGAAAACCACCCCCAATACCCAGGTTGGTAATATTGTCAACGGATTGAAGCAAGCCGGAGTGTGGGACGTTGATGGCCTTGAAGCTCTGTCCCAGTGCAAGGGAAACGACGGCGCTCTTGCCATTGCTAAAATTTCAAGTTTCATCTTGCAGCGGTTTTCTCAGGGCACACAGATAAAACTTGATGCCCTTTGGTTGGAGCTACAGGAAGCTCCGTTTGGCTATTATAACAGCATGGCGTGTGGATATATCCTTGGCTTTTTGCTGCGGTACTATGCCAACAGCGAATTCAGCTGGAATAAGGGCGACAATAATCCATGGCCTCTGACCGAGCAGACCCTCGCAACTATGATTACCAGCCTCTGCAAAGAGGAAGTCATCAATAACTATCTTTCTCCTGGCTCCGAGGTATGGCAGAAATTTAAGCCCTATGTGCAGAAGGTTTTCCATCTGCAGGACAACGAGGCGGTCAACGAAACCGAAGCCCGAAAATATATGTCCAAGCAGTGTACGGAAAAGGCCGGTGCACCGTTCTGGGTTCTGAAATATGTCCCGGAAGAGAAATATGGTGGAGCTGCTGCAAAGCAAACGGCAGATGAAATCATCGACTTGTTCTGCGATTTTCTTGCTGAAAATGGAGACCAAGAACAGGTCATGGGGAACATCACCGTAAAGTTCACCGGTCATGGCTCCGTTCGAAAAGCGCTTGGAAATCTCTACTTTGACCAGAATACGGTTTATGATGCTTTTAGCACCTTCATCTCCCAGAAATGCGCGGAGCTTCAGAAGCTGCAAAAAGTCATCGGCCTTACGAGCCACGACCTTTTTGACGCAATACATCAAATGATGCAAGGCCAGGTTTCTACTTGGACAGAAGAACAGGTGGAGGAAAAGCTGGCCGAGCTCTGTGTTGAGTACCGCGCTGTCGCCATCTTGAATGATGCATTGAATGTGAAACGCAAGAGCATCAAGCTCCTTGGTGACGATATTGCCAACGCCTTTGACCACATGAAGGTTCCCGGTACTGTCATTGAGAAGATGGACTACGCTTGGGTTCCTGCATTACAGGCAATGAGGGCGATTTCTACCACGCAGTGGTCGAAAATCGAGCTTGAAGACCGGGAAAAATACACCGGCCTTTTGAAAGCAGATGCTCAAAAAGTCTGGGGCT
>OIYS01001543.1_pt1 | contig 11226 bp, 8 predicted proteins | sample 1588271 | NCBI WGS metagenome assembly OIYS01 (sample SAMN03283286) | human gut metagenome | biome: human-associated habitat; material: feces | host: Homo sapiens | place: Peru | collected 2012
CACCGTCGCCGGCCGTCTGGCCGCCTTCGGCGTGCCGGAGGAAAACTTCAGCATCGACCTCACCATCGCCCGCGGGCTGGACTATTACACCGGCACGGTTTATGAAACGACCATGACCGACCACCCGGAGATCGGCTCGGTCTGTTCGGGCGGCCGCTATGACGATCTCGCCAGCCTCTACTGCGACGATAAGCTGCCGGGCGTCGGCATCGCCATCGGCCTGACGCGGCTGTTCTATGTGCTCGACGAGCAGGGCCTGCTCAACCGGCAGCTGCCCACTGCCCCCTGCGACGCGCTGATCCTGCCCATGACCGGCGACACTGCCCCGGCCGCCGGGCTGGCTACGATGCTGCGGGCCGCCGGTATCCGCACACAGATTTATTTCGAGCAGAAGAAGTTCAAGCAGAAGATGGCCTACGCCAACAAGCTGGAGGTGCCCTTCGTGGTGCTTCTGGGCGAGGACGAAATCGCCGAGGGTGTGTGCTCCGTGAAGAATATGGCAACCGGTGAGCAGGTAAAGCTGTCCCCCGCCGATGCCGCCGCCTATATCAAGAACGCCCTGGCCAATGCCGACTGCGCTGTGATTCTGGAAAAGTAATTGTACTACAGGATGTCATTGCGAGCCAGTGGTGCTCCGCGCAGCGAATCAAAATCGAAATGACTGCCAGTGGCAGTCATACCTTAACGTAGCTCACACTGGCGTGGCCCTTTCCAAGGATTCCCTCCGGTCACAATCCCCCAGTTCTTCCGAGAACTGATGGCGGAGCGCAAAGGCTCCCCTTGCTGACCAAGGGGAGCTGGCAAAAATCTTTGATTTTTGACTGAGGGGATCAGAACTTACCTATTTTGTCAATCCCTCAGTCATGGCCTTGCGGGAGACGGCCATGACAGCTCCCCTTGGTCAGCAAGGGGAGCCTTTGCGCCTCGTTACGGCTGCGCGGAGCACCACCCCAAGGGAAGGCTTTGGAGGACGGATTGTGACCGGAGGGAATCTCTCGGTCATTCCGGGAACCGATTCAGAACTTGTAGGGGCCGATGCCCTCATCGGCCCGATGGGAAACGTGTTAAAACCGAAATGGGACGATGAGGGCATCGTCCCCTACAGATTCTAAGGATGGTTCTCGGAAGTACCGAGGAATAGCCACGCCGGTGTGAGCACTGGCATAGTATTTTGATCGATTCAACAGCAGCAAGGAGAGCCCTATGCGCAAACATGCCTCGACAATTTTTCTGATTCTTATATTGGTCGTAGGGCTGTCCCTGATGCTGTACCCTTCCCTCTCCAACTGGTGGAATGAGGCGCATCAGTCCCGTGCCATCGCCGCTTATTCCCAGGAGGTTTCCAAGCTGGACGAAAACCGCTATGACGAGCTCTGGCAGCAGGCCTGGGAGTATAACCGCTCCCTGGTAGGCAGGGAAAACGTCTATCTTCTGGACGACAGTCAGAAGGCGGAATATGAGCGGCTGCTGGATGTGTCCGGCATGGGAATTATGGGCTATATCGAGATTCCCAGCATCAACGTGTCCCTGCCCATTTACCACGGCACCGAGGAATCGGTTTTGCAGGTGGCCGTGGGGCATTTGGAGTGGACGAGTCTGCCGGTGGGAGGGGAGAGTACCCACTGCGTCCTGTCCGGTCACCGGGGCTTGCCCAGTGCTAAGCTCTTTACCGACCTGGATCGGCTGGTGGTGGGGGATCGGTTCCGGCTGGGTGTGCTGGATCAGGTGCTGACCTACGAGGTAGATCAGATTCTCATCGTGGAGCCCCAGGACACCGAAGCCCTGCTCATCGAGGAGGGGAAAGACTTATGTACCCTGGTGACCTGCACCCCTTATAGCATCAATACCCACCGGCTCCTGGTTCGGGGCCATCGGGTGGAGACGGAAAAAGACGCGAAAAATGTCCGGGTGACCTCGGACGCCATTCAGATTGAGCCTTATCTGGTGGCGCCGGTGGTGGCTGCCCCCATTTTGCTGGTGCTGCTTCTGGGACTTCTGATTCCCAGGCGGCGGAAGAAATGAAGTGGTGATGAGATTATGAAACGAATACAGAGGGTATCCGCGCTGCTCCTGAGTCTGCTGGCTCTTGTGAGCGCCCTGGCGCTGCCTGCCGGTGCCCAGTCGGCGCCGGATCTGACGAAGCCGGTTTCCCTGACCATTCATTATGCGAATCAGGATGGAAGTGAGCGAATCGCCCTTTCCGGCGTGAAATTTTCCCTGTATCTGGTGGCGAAAATGGGGCAGGGGGGTGCGCTGACACCGGAGCCCGGCTTTGAAAGCTACATTTTCGGAAACAGCGCCGCGGACTGGAAGAAGACCCGGGATATGCTGCAAAGTAATTTCCCCGCAGGCGTTACCCCCGTGGACAAGGCGAAAACCGATAAAAACGGGGACGTAACCTTCCCCTCCGGTTCCGGGAAGCTGGTGCCGGGCCTCTATTACATCCCGGGCACCAAGACTGAGAAGAAGGGCTGGGTCTATACCACCTTGCCCTTCCTGGTAAGCCTGCCCAATTATTTTAACAATGAGTGGGTCTATGCCCAGCAGGTCAATGCCAAGTCCAGCCGGGAGGGCACGGAAACGGACATCACGGTCATCAAGGTCTGGAAGGATTCCTGCCATCCCAAACGCCGTCCGGAATCCATTACCGTGGATTTGCTCTGCGACGGGGAAAAATACGATACGATCACCCTGCCCCAGAACGGAAAATGGAAATACACCTGGAAAAACCTGGATGCCACCCATGAGTGGACGGTGGAGGAAGCCCAGGTGAAGGGCTACAATCGCCCGGTGATCGTGAAAGACGGCAAGATTTTCACCATTACCAACACCTGCAACCGGCCGGACACCCCCAAGGGCGGCAAGCTGCCCCAGACCGGTCAGCTCTGGTGGCCGGTGCCGGTGCTGCTGCTGGCGGGACTGGTGCTGGTGATTGTGGGTCTTCTGCGCCGGAAAGAGGATAACTATGAGGCGTAAGGGAACCCTGACCATAACCCTGGGGCTGCTTCTGATTCTGGCGGCGGCCGTCTTGGCGAGCTTTAACCTCTGGGACGACCGACATGCGGGTGCCACCGCCTCCCAGGATTTGGTTCAGCTTGTCCGGCAGAGCGAGCAAGCACAGGAAACCGAGCCGCAGAGGGAAGGGGAGACCCTTCCTTCTTTCACCCAGCCGGATTATGAGCTGGTGCCGGAGATGGAAATGCCGGTGGTGGAGATCGACGGCCGGGAATATGTGGGCACTTTGTATCTTCCCACCATCGGAAGAACCCTGCCGGTGCTGAACAGCTGGAGCGGGGAGCTGCTGAAAATCGCCCCCTGCCGGTACCTGGGTTCTGCCTATAACGACAATCTGATTGTGATGGCGCACAATTACGATTCCCACTTCGGCCGGCTGAAAAAGCTTCAGATCGGCGATCCCGTCACCTTCCGGGACGTGGAGGACAACGATTTTGAATACGAAGTGGTTTCCCTGGAAATCCTGAATCCGGAGGACGTGGAGCCCATGGAAGAAGGAGACTGGGATCTGACCCTCTTCACCTGCACCATTGGCGGAAAAACCCGGATAACGGTGCGCTGTGCAAGAATATCGGCTGATAATTTCGTTAACAATTGACCACTTTTGTGCAATGTAGTGGGAAAGTGCGTAACGTAGCCGTGCGTTTTTTTACAAATTACCGAAATCCAGTGGGTTTCCCTGTTTCTGTTTGCATTTGTTAAATTTCTGTGCTACAATAACCAGGAAATCCTTACATCAGGGACTTGCGTAGCTGATGTAAAGACATTATAAGGAGGAAAATGCATGAAAAAGATGATTAGCCTGGTGCTGGTCGTTGTCATGGTGCTGGGCATGACTGCCTGCGGCGCCAAGACCGAGACCCCCGCTACCGCTGCCCCTGCCGCTACCGAAGGCACCGTCGCCGAGGCCGCCGCTACCGCTGCTGCTTCCGGCAATGACAACTGGAAGGTTGCCATTCTGACCGGCACCGTTTCCCAGGGCGAGGAAGAGTTCCGGGCCGCCGAGAAGGCTCTGGCCACCTATGGCCCCGAGCACATTGTTACCGCTACTTATCCCGACAACTTTATGTCCGAGATGGAGACCACCGTTTCTCAGATCGTCTCCTTCGCTTCCGATCCCGACGTGAAGGCCATCGTGATGTGCCAGGCTGTCCCCGGCGCTAAGGCCGGCTTTGACAAGGTTCGGGAAATGGGCCGTGACGACATCCTGCTGATCGCCGGCACTCCCCAGGAGGATCCCGCCGTTATCTCCGCTGCCGCTGATATCGTTATGTACTCCAACGAAGTCGCTCAGGGCGACACCATCATGGAGACCTGCGAGAAGTGGGGCATCGATGTGTTCATTCACTATTCCTTCCCCCGTCACATGGCTATGGAGCTGATCGTCGGCCGTCACAACCTGCTCAAGCAGAACGCTGACGCTCTGGGCATCGAGCTGGTCGACGTCACCGCTCCCGACCCCACTGCTGAGGCCGGCCTGTCCGCCTCCCAGCAGTTCATCCTGGAGGATGTTCCCCAGCAGCTGGCCAAGTATGAGGGCAAGAAGGTTGCCTTCTTCACCACCAACTGCGGTATGCAGCCCTCTCTGCAGGCTGCCTGCCTGGATGAGCCCAACGCTTACTATCCCTCTCCCTGCTGCCCCAGCCCCTACCACGCCTTCCCCGCTACCCTGGGCCTGGAGCTGGCCATCGGCGGTGACGACCAGGAGGCTCTGCATCAGATCGCTCTGAAGCTGAAGGAGCACAACGCGCTTGACCGCTTCTCCACCTGGGCTTCTCCCGTTGCCATGACCATCATCGCCGTGGGCGTTGAGTATGCCAAGCAGTACGCTGAGGGCACCATCACCAGCAAGAACGATTCCGACGCGCTGAAGGCTCTGCTGAATGAGAAGGTCGAAGGCGCGAAGATCGACTTCTACACCAACGACGAAGGCACCACCTTCGACAACTACTACACCATCCTGCTGGCTCCTGTTGATTTTAACGATTACCTGTAATCGTATTTCAGGCGCTCCCTCAAGTTCACTGAGGGAATGCGCCCCATGGGCGCAAACGCCTCAGTAACAACAAAATGCAAGTCCAAATAACGGGTCCACCCGATTTATTCGGGCGGACCCGTCTAACCGTATACAAGGAGGAACACAAAGAATGCAGAACGAATACGTACTGGAAATGAAGCACATCAGCAAGCAGTACGGCAATAACGCGGTTCTGAGCGATGTGTCTCTTTCCGTAAAGCCCGGCGAGATCCATGCGCTTCTCGGCGAGAACGGTGCAGGCAAATCCACCCTGATGAATACCCTGTTCGGTATGCCTGTGATTCACAGCACCGGTGGATTTGAGGGAGAAATCTTTCTGAATGGGGAGAAGGTCAATATTCTTTCTCCTCAGGATGCCATGGCCATGGGTATTGGCATGGTGCATCAGGAATTCATGCTCCTGCCCGGCTTTACGATTACAGAGAACATTAAGCTCAACCGGGAAATTGCCAAGCCCAATCCCGTCAGCCGGATCCTGGGCAAGGATTTGGAGACCCTGGATTTTCCGGCTATGCGCAAGGATGCCCGGAAGGCGCTGGACAGCGTGGGCATGAGCCTGGACGAGAATACGCTGGTGCGGGGACTGCCTGTAGGCTATATGCAGTTCGTGGAAATCGCCCGGGAAATTGACAAGACCGGCGTGAAGCTGCTGGTATTCGATGAGCCTACCGCCGTTCTGACGGAGTCTGAGGCAGATCAGCTGATTTCCGTTATGAAGCAGATTGCCGCCAGCGGCATCGCAATCATTTTCATCACCCATCGTCTGGATGAGGTCATGGCCGCTTCCAATCACATCACCATCCTCCGGGACGGCAAGCTGGTTGCCACCAGAGCCGTGGAGAATACCTCCATTGTGGAGTTGGCGGAGCTGATGATCGGCCGGAAGGGCGAGGCGGTTGTCCACGCCGAGGCCCGGAGCACCCATTCCGACACCGTAGCCATGCACCTGGAGAATCTCCGGGTGGATATGCCCGGCGAGCGTGTCCGGGGCATTACCATGGACATCTACGAGGGCGAGATCCTTGGCATCGGCGGCCTGGCCGGCCAGGGCAAGCTGGGCATTCCCAACGGCGTGCTCGGCCTTTATGACATGGAAGGCACTGTGGAACTGTTCGGCAAGGAGCTGAAGCCCGGCGATACCAAGGAAGCGCTGAATGACGGTATCGCCATGGTTTCCGAGGACCGGAAGACGGTCGGCTTGCTGCTGGATCAGGCCATTGAAGATAATATTGTATTCAACGCCATGCAGGTCAAGGGCGACTATCTGAACAAAATCGGCCCCTTTACCCTGAAAAACAGCGGCAAGATTCGTGCCACTGCCGAAGAGATGATCCAGGAGCTGGATATCCGCTGCTTCGGCCCCACTCAGGCGGCGGGCACTCTGTCCGGCGGCAACCAGCAGAAGGTCTGCATTGCCCGGGCTCTGTGCATGAATCCCAAATTCCTGTTTGTTTCCGAACCCACCCGTGGCATTGACATTGGCGCCAAGAAGCTGGTGCTGGAGACGCTGGTGAAGCTGAACCGGGAGAAGAATATGACCGTGGTCATCATTTCCTCGGAGCTTCAGGAACTGCGCAGCATTTCCGACCGGATTGCCATCGTCTCCGAGGGCAAGCTGGTGGATGTGCTGGCACCGGACGCTTCCGATGCGGACTTCGGCCTGGCCATGTCCGGCATCAAGCCCTCCGAACACAACAAGAAAGAAGGTTAAGCGCAGATGACGAAGAATAAAGTAAGAAGAAGCGTTGCTGCCTTGCTGTGCGTAGCCTGCGTTGTGCTGCTGGTGCTGGGCGGCCTGAACCTGCCGAAGAAGAGTAACGCCAAGGGCGAGGCCATTCTGGAAAACCTCCGGGTGCGGATGCTGCTGAACGTTACTGGCGCAGGCGTGGTAGAAAGCTATGTAAACATTGCAAAGCAGGAGGCTCAGGCCAAGGCCAAGGCTGAGGGCGGCGGAATGGCCGCCATCCGGGAAGCCGTCAAGCAGGCGGAGGAGGATACCCGGGCCAAGTATGAAAACGCGGAATTTGCTGCCGGTGTGGTTGCCAGTCCGGAGCTGATTGCCGCTACCGATGCCTACAACGGGGCGATGATGCGCCACGGTGAGCTGGAGACCGCTGCCCAGCAGGCCTACATCGATGCCCACTACGAAGAGGCAAAGGCCAAGATGGAAGCCGAGCGGGAAGCCCTGCTTGCCGAGGGCAAGGAGGTTTCCGAGGACGAAACCGTGGAAGTGGATATGAGCGGCTTCGTTGCCACCCAGGAAATGCTGGATGCCCAGGCTGTGGTGGACAGCGCCTATGTGGCTCTGGGTCAGGAGCTGAAGAAGGTCTACGACGTTCTGGACGATGAGGCTCTGGCTTCCCTCCGGGGGACTGTGGACGGCCTGATGTACCAGCCCGGCGACGATTTCGACACCCAGTATGACCGGTATCTCACCCAGTGCGGCGGCAAGTCTACGGCTTCCGGCTATCTGGTTCGTCATTCCGATGATTTGCTTTACACGGCTCTGGCTCTGCTGGTGACGGCGGCTCTGCTGGCCTTCTATGAATGGCTGGTTGCCAAGCTGGGCGTGCCCCGGGTTATCATTGGCGTGTTCTTCCTTCTGCTGTGCTTCATGACGCTGTGGTTCGATCTGTCCCTGCCCACGCTGCTCAGTAATACTGTGGTGCGTACCGGCATGAACTCCATCATGGTTCTGGCCATGGTGCCCGGCATTCAGTGCGGCATCAGCCTGAACCTGGGCCTGCCCATCGGCCTGGTGGCCGGCCTCATCGGCGGCCTGATGACCATTGAGCTGGGGATCTCCGGCTGGGGCGGCTTCCTGTTTGCCATTGCTGTAGGCTGCGTCATTGCCGCCGTCTGCGGCTACCTGTATGCCCAGATGCTGAACCGGCTGAAGGGTGAGGAGATGTCCGTCACCACCTATGTGGGCTTCTCTATTGTCTCCCTGATGTGCATTGCCTGGCTGGTTCTGCCCTTTAAGTCTTTGAAGCTGCGCTGGCCTCTGGGCACCGGCCTTCGGAACACCATCGGCCTGGATTCCACCAACTTCAAGCACATCCTCGATGAGTTCCTGGCCTTCAAGATCGGCGGTTTCACTGTGCCTACGGGACTGCTCCTGTTTATGGCACTGTGCTGCCTGCTGGTGTGGCTGTTCTCCCGGAGCAAGACCGGTGTAGCCATGCAGGCCGTGGGCAACAATCCCCGGTTTGCCCAGGCTGCGGGCATCAACGTAGATAAAATGCGGATCGTGGGCACCACCCTGTCCACGGTGCTGGGTGCGGTGGGCATTCTGGTCTACTCCCAGAGCTACGGCTTCATGCAGCTGTACACCGCTCCCCGCCAGATGGGCTTCGTGGCCGCTTCCGCCATTCTGATCGGCGGTGCCTCCACCTCCCGGTGCAAGATCAGCCATGTGATTATCGGCACCTTCCTGTTCCAGGGTGTTCTGACCCTGGGAATGCCTGTGGCAAACGTGCTGGTTCCCGGCTCCACCATTTCCGAGACTCTGCGTATTCTCATTTCCAACGGCATCATTCTGTATGCTCTGACCAAATCCGGAGGTGATTCCCGTGCATGATCTGCGTAAGAAATACGATATCGGCGAGCTGCTGCGGGCCAATGCAGTTACCATCATGTTCGTGGTGCTGTGTGTCATCTGCCTGATTTTCAGCGGACAGACCGTTCCCTATGTGATGTATGAGCTGTTCGGGCGGCTCAGCCGGAACGCCTTCATCGTTCTGGCTCTGATCCTGCCCATTATCGCGGGCATGGGCATCAACTTCGCCATCACCATCGGTGCCATGGCAGCCCAGATTTCTGCCCTGTGGGTCATCGAGTGGGGCATCAGCGGCCTGGGCGGCTTCCTGGTCGCCATGCTGATGACCGTGCCCATTGCCGGCTTCTTCGGCTATCTCATCGGCAATTTGCTGAACAAGATGAAGGGTCAGGAAATGATCGGCGGCCTGATTCTGGGCTACTTCGCCAACGGCCTGTATCAGCTGCTGTTCCTGTTCATCTTCGGCAATCTGATTCCCCTGAACGCCCCGGGTCTGGTCATCAAGGGCTCCACCGGCGTTGCCAACACCATCGACCTGTCCACCGATCGGGGCTTCAAGTACGCTCTGGACGGCATCTGGAACGTACCTTTCGGCACCGGGTTGTATATCTTCTGCGGCCTGTTCGTGGTGTACGCGGTGGCAAAGCTTCTGCTGAAGAAATCTGACAAGAAAAATTCCCTTGTGACGGTGGGCACCTGCGCGGCTGCCTGCATCCTGTACCAGATTCCCGCCGTTTCTGCCCTCTTTGCCATGGTCAAGGTGCCTATGATCACCTTCCTGGCGGTGGCGCTGCTGTGCCTGTTCAACAATGCTCTGATGAAGACCCGTCTGGGTCAGCAGTTCCGGGCGGTTGGCCAGAGCCGGACGGTTGCCAACGTCTCCGGCATTAACGTGGATAAGGTTCGTGTGATCGCCATTATGATCTCCACGGTGTTGGCCGGCTGGGGCCAGCTGATCTTCGTGCAGAACATGGGCTCCTTCCAGACCTATGGCGCCCATGAGCAGGTAGGCCTGTACGCCGGCGCGGCCATTCTGGTAGGCGGCGCTTCCATTCGGAAGGCCACCAACGGTCAGGCACTGCTGGGCTGTATCCTGTTCCATCTGCTGTTCATCGTGGCTCCCTCCGCCGGTAAGAATCTGTTCGGCGACGCGGCCATCGGCGAGTATTTCCGGGTGTTTATTTCCTATGGCGTTATCGCCCTGGCTCTGGTCATGCACGCTTGGAGCGGTATTCAGAGCAAAAAGAAAAAGAAGGCGTAATTTGCCCCAATCACAGAGTCAGGCCTCCGGCCTGGCTCTGTTTTTTTCGCGCCCAGGGTACCGCGAAGCCAGGCAAGATCTCTGGCAGTGAGCACGCCAAGCAGCCACATGAGACAGCCGAAGAGCACCAGAAAGAGCAGGCACTGCATTCCAGCTCCCGGTGCCCGAAGGGCAATCCGGCAGGAAAGAAAAGCGGATGCCAGAGCTTTGCCGATGATGCCAACCGGGAGGGATACCTGCGTGATTTTCAGAAGACGGCGAAGGCTCAGCAGAAAATTCACCCCGTGGGACACAAAAAAGCTGAGGAAATAACCCTGCATACCGTATTTTGGAAGCAGAACGAAAAGCATCCCCACATCCATGGCAGAGGTGAGAATGTTATAGCCCACGCAGGCACGCTGCTGCCCTAACCCCTTGGTCATGGCGTCGATAATGGCATCGCAGTACAGCATAGGAATCAGCGGCGCGTATCGCCGCAGAGACAGAGCGGCCTCTGCGCTCCCATAAAACCGCAGACAAAGAGGCTCCGCCAGAAAGAGCAGCAGCCCGGAAATCGCCAGGGCGTACAGAAGCGCCGCTTTCAGACTCCGCCGGACAAGATAGCGAATCCGTTTTTTGTTTTCCCCGGCAGCACAGCGAGCCAGCTCCGGAATCAGAAGCTCCGCCAGACCGAAGAGAATGCAGGCCGGAAACATGAGAATGGGAAAGGTCATGCCGCTGACAATCCCGAAGCTTGCCAGGGGATTGGAAACGGCAGGATTTCGAGCCAGCCGTTTGGGCACCATCAGATTTTCGGTGGTGCTGATACCGGCTTTCAGAATGTCCGCCGCCGCCAGGGGAAGGGCAATCCGGCATAGTCGTCTCCCGATCCGGGGAGCCGTTCCGGCTTTTGGGTGTTCTTTCTGCCGCAGAATCACCAGGCAGCCCAGGGTCAGACAGCTGCCCAGACTGCTGCCCAGAACCACGCACAGACAGGCACGGACGGCACTGGTGCCGGCCCAGAGCTTTAACGCCAGCATGGTCAGCCCCATGGAGCACAGCTGCTCAGCCACCTCCACCGCGGCCAGGGTTCCGATGCGGTTGGCGGCGGTGAAGTAGCCGGTCATCACGCAGCACAGGCAGGTGACGGGCAGAAAGGCCGCCAATAGCCGCAGAGCGCCCGCCGTCTGGGCGTTCCCAATCCAGTAGTCCGCCAGCCAGGGAGCCATCCGGTAGAGCGCCAGAGCGGCGCAGCCGCTGCACAGGATACTGTAAACAAAGCAGGCGGAAAGCGCGTGGGTTACGTTTTCCCGGCGATTCCTGCCCAGCTCCTCGGCAGTCAGATACATGGCGGCGGTGCGCACCCCGCCGATT
>OIYS01001545.1_pt1 | contig 11217 bp, 15 predicted proteins | sample 1588271 | NCBI WGS metagenome assembly OIYS01 (sample SAMN03283286) | human gut metagenome | biome: human-associated habitat; material: feces | host: Homo sapiens | place: Peru | collected 2012
TAATCATGTTTTTAACATAGTCAGCGTGGCCCGGACAGTCAACGTGCGCATAGTGTCTGTTAGCTGTTTCGTATTCTACGTGAGCAGTAGAGATAGTAATACCTCTTGCTTTTTCTTCTGGAGCAGCATCGATTTCATCAAATTTTTTCAATGCAGCTTGTCCTTGTGCAGCCAATACAGCTGTAATAGCAGCGGTTAAAGTAGTTTTACCGTGGTCAACGTGACCAATGGTACCGATGTTAACGTGCGGTTTCGTACGTTCATACTTTTCTCTAGCCATGAGATTAATCTCCTTTTTTTACTTATACTACAATACTAATTTGGTATTTTAAGCCATAAAACAATAATATTTGCTCAATTTTTTTTGTCAAGGGCACATAACATATATTACAACTGTCACAAAAATTATTACCTTAAATTATTAACATTTTGTATAATTTTTTAATCTATTTTTTGTGTTCATACTATTTACAAAGGAGCAACTATGAAAAACTATTTAATAATATTAGGGATAATTTTTGTCACTTATTTGGCGATAACAGACACAATGAAACGATTTGAGGAACTCGACAACATATCAGTCTCAACTCCTTCACAAATAGAAATGAAGGGAGATATGTTTAAATCTAACGGACAAGGAATAAAAAACTCTCTAGACAAAAACGAAAACAAGCCACAAAACCCGTTAATGCAAAAACAAAAAACTGATGTTATAAAAGAACAAATTCAAAACATGCCTCAAGGAGTAAAAGAAAAATACAACTACACACCTCAAAAGCAATAGTTATCGACTAAATCCCGAACATAACTTCGCCGTAATTATTGTCAATAGTTTCTCCAAAATCGTTCTTTTCTCTTGTATCTTCAAGAAGTTTTGGGCGCAACTTTGGAGTATTACTTTCATATCTAAAATATGATTCATCAGGCTTTGTATCACTGTTAATAAGTGGTTGCGGGTCAATAACCCTCGGGAAAAATCTCAAATAAATATTCTGAGAAATTGACTTTGACAAAATATCTTTTGAATACATTTTAAGATACTCAAGTTTTGCATAAGCATCAGATGCATTCGGAGCAGAAAAAGCATCATTTATATCACTAACCTTTTTAGAATAAACATTTGACCACATAGCGATATCATTAACCGTATCAACAAGAACCGCCTTTGTTTTCATTTCATAAGGATAAGAAATCCCAAAATTTGTGGACAAAACCAGCATTTCCCAGTAATTTCTGTTTGCATACGCACCATCAACAGGAATATCGTTTGATATCAGTAACACGGAATTTGCTCTAAAAACCTTTCCAATCGCCGTTAAAGCTGTATAATCCAACGGCTTATCATTTTTAAATCTTGTAAAAACACTAGAGGTATAATTTTTAACAACAGGATTTGCCTCTAGGGCTTTTCTCACATAATAAAGCGGTGGGGAATTTATTCTACCGGTTTTATTAAAATTCTCAATTACATCATCCGCAATTATATTGGAAACTTCAGGATAGCAATAATAATTTGCACAAACCTTAAACAAATCAACAGGCAAAACGACAACGTTAAAAGTAACTTCTGCCTTTGCCACAAGAGCAGATGATACCCCCAATATAACCAAAAATATTTTGAGAAAGTTTTTCATAATCAGATTATAGCACATAAATTTTTCATACAAGTAATGGATTTATATAGTTACTAATATATAGTAGACTATACGTGGAAAGGAGTCTGTTTATGGACTACAATGAACTTCTTGAAAAGGCAAAAACTGCATCAAAATATTCTTATTCACCATATTCAAAATTCGCTGTAGGAGCATGCGTTTTAACAGCAAACGACAAAACATACTGCGGTTGTAACTTTGAAAACTCAAGTTACGGAATGACAATATGCGCAGAAAGAAATGCAATAGGAACAGCAATTGCAGACGGCGAAAGAGAGATTAAAGCCGTTGCAATATATTCTCCAAACAGCAAGCATTGCTACCCTTGTGGGGCTTGCAGACAAGTTATGAGCGAATTCAAGTCACAAGACGGGGTTGACATAATTCTTGAGGGCGATGACGGTATAGAGATTTTTAAACTTGCAGACTTGTTACCGGAAGGCTTTAACTTGTAATGTACTTTATTGAAGCTATCGTCAAATACATGAAAAAAGACAGGTTTTCGGAAGTATTAAATGAGCACGACAGACAAGAAAGCCTCAATCCGCTTGAAAACATTCCACTTGAAGAAGAGCTGTTTGATAATGAATCTGAAAATTGCAACCACATATTTATGCCGATTGACTCAACCGGAGAAATATTAGCATGCTCAAAATGCGGTCAACTAATAAAAAGAGAAGAATTAAAAGCCGTTAATTTCTTTGAACACCCCAACTCATAAATCAACTCATAAGTAAAAAACAGGTGGTAGAAAATTCAACCGTCTGCATGATTTAAATGAACACTAATTATGATTATATCGTTATAGACTCAGAGTATTTTTTTAGGATTAAATCTTAGATGCATATAAAAAAGCAGTTTAAAATTTTTACGATAATAAGTTTAATAACAGTCATCGGATTGAGTGCCCAAGCCTTTGAATCCAAAAGTGCCCTAATTGCCAAAGGGGCAAAATTAACAATGTCTGATTGTATTCAAGTCGCACTCGATAACAGTCCTTATGTAAAAAAAGCAGCATACAATTACAAAATTGCAAAAAATGACGTAAACATCTCAAAAGCCGCATACTTTCCATCCATAGGAGTCGGAACAGGTTATTATTATAACGGAACAAAAACAAATTCAAGAAACTTTGAGAACAATTATTACAACTTATCAACAAATCTAAATCAATTAATCTGGAACTTTGGAAAAACAAGCGCAAACATAAAAATGCAAAAGTTTAACAAAATTGCTGCATTGTATAGCTTTGACAACACGGTATTAGATACGATTTTTGCAGTAAAAACGAATTACTACGGAGTTCTTGCAGCAAAAGCTACAATGGACATAAATAAAGCCAATGTTCAAATTAATGAAAGAAACTACCAGAGAACAAAAGCTTATTTCAACGAAGGAATAAAATCCAAAATTGACTTAGTTAACGCAGAAGTATACCTCTCTGATTCCAAAATAACTTTAGTTAATTCGGAACAAGCTTACCAAAATGCACTTGTTAAACTTAACAACTCAATGTACATTGCGCATGCCCCAAGTTATGAAATTTCTACAACTGAAACATTCAACTTCAAAAACAAAGAAATTCCTGTTAACTTAGAAAAGATTTCCGAACTAAACGACATAAGCGAACCACCAACTACCGTAAACAATGCTATTTTAACCTCAAAAGTTGAAAAAATGGCAGTTATGGAAAACTATAAATTCAAGCCGTTTGAATACACATTTGAACAGTGTGTGGATTTAGCAGAAAAGAACAGCCCGTCACTCAAAGCATATGATGCGACAATCGGTGCAATGAAACAGGCTTTACTATATATAAAACGCGAATATTATCCGGAAATAACAGGCTCTGTCGGTTATGGATATCGAGATACAAGCAATACAAACTCATTTAACGCAAGTATCGGACTTACGTCATCTGTAAATATATTAAGCAAAAAATATGAAATAGATAACGGAAAACTACAGGTACAACAAGCGGAAAATGATTTAAATTTGGCAAAGCAAGATATTTATTTTGATGTTCAAGATGCATATATAAATATGATTCAACTTGAAAGACAAATACCACTTATGGAAGTTAAAGTTAAACAAACTTTTGAAAATTTTGAACTTGCAGATGGCAGATACGGAGTCGGACTCGGAGATTACATAGAACTTCAAGATGCAAAAGTAAATTATAACAATGCGCAAAACACCTACGTTCAAGCAGTGTATAATTACAATGTTGCAAGAGCAAATTTAGAAAGACTTCTTGCCCTTCCGCAAGAAATTGAAATTACGGTAGAGGACTAAACGATGAAAATAAAAAAAAGATACGTAATAACAGCACTTGTCGCAATAGTCGTAATTGGCGGAACAATCACCTCTTCAGCGATAAAAAACAGAGTTCACTATGAAACAACTCCGATAAGCCAATGCACCATCACTCAAGTTGTTGAAGCTTCCGGAACAATTAACCCTGTAAACACGGTGAGTGTTGGTTCTACCGTATCAGGTTTAATCAAAGCGATTTACGTTGACTACAACTCTATCGTTAAAAAAGGACAATTGTTAGCTCAAATCGATCCTGCCAATTTTGAAGCAGCAGTTCAACAAAACCAAGCTCAAATAAATTCCGCAGAATCTGACATGGCAAAAATTCAAGCCGTAACAGAAATGTCCAGAAAAACATATTCCCGTTACAAAAACTTGTACAAAAAGAATTTCATAGCGAAAAGCGAACTTGATCAGGCGGAAAGCGATTACCTGTCAAATCTAGCACAAATAGGAGCTGCAAGAGCAAAAATAAATCAAGCAAGAGCGACTTACAAAACAGCTATGACTAACTTGGGATACACAAAAATCATCGCACCGGTTGACGGAACAATTATTTCTCGTGAAATAGACCTCGGACAACCGGTTGCAGCAAGTTTCCAAGCACCTGAATTATTTACAATTGCACAAGACTTAACAAAAATGCAAATCGAAGTAAACGTATCGGAAGCCGATATAGGAAAAGTTAAAGAAGGACAACAAGTAACATATACCCTTGACGGTTACCCTGACCGATTATTTTACGGTAAAGTAACTCAAGTCAGAATTTCTCCAACAACAGTTTCCAATGTCGTAACATACTCTGTAATCGTCGGTGTTGATAACAAAGATTTAACCCTTAAACCTGGAATGACAGCTAATGTTTCAATTATAACAAGCAAAAGTGAAGATGTTTTATGCGCTCCATCTGTAGCTTTAAAATACACACCGGAAACAGACGGCAAAAAATATCAATCTCAAGGATTATGGATTTTAGCGAATAAAAAACCGCAAAGAATAGATATTGAAACAGGCGCAAGTGATGACACCAATATTGAAGTTAAATCTGACAAAATAAAAGTTGGTGATAAAGTTATTATTGGTGCTTCAAACCAAGTTAAAAAAGACAAAAATTCACAACAAAGAAGAAAACCTCCTGGAATGTTCTAAAAATTGAGGGAATTTAAATGAGCTTAATCGAAGTAAAAAATGCAATAAAAACATATCAAACAGGAGAAGACAGCTTCAATGCCCTAAACAATGTATCTCTAAGCGTTGAAAAAGGTGAATTTGTTGCCATAATGGGAACATCCGGTTCCGGAAAATCTACTTTTATGAATATGCTTGGAACTCTCGACAAACCTAACTCAGGCAGCTATCATCTTGATGGTATTGATGTTTTGTCACTAGGACCTGACGAATTGTCTGAAATCAGAAATCTTAAAATGGGGTTTGTATTCCAAGGATTCAACCTAATCTCAAGAACAACCGCCTTAGAAAATGTTGAACTTCCAATGATTTACAAAGGAATTCCGGAAGAAGAAAGAATTGCAAGAGCAAAAGCCGCATTGAAAATTGTCGGACTTGAAAAACGCGAAGAGCATATGCCAAACCAAATGTCAGGCGGTCAACAACAAAGAGTTGCAATTGCAAGAGCAATAATTAACGACCCTCCACTAATTCTGGCAGATGAACCGACTGGGAACCTTGACACAAGAACAAGTATTGAAGTTATGGAATTTTTTGTCAAACTGAACAAAGACATGGGTAAAACAATTGTATTGGTAACCCACGAACCTGATATTGCACAATACTGCAAAAGAGTTGTTCGCTTCAAAGATGGGAACATTGTTTCAGACAAAATTAACGAGCACACAACTATTCCATACTAATTAACGGAGAAAACACTAAATGATTGACTTCAAATCAACATTAATAATGGCAATTAGATCATTAAAAATAAACAAAATGCGTTCAATACTTACCAGTCTTGGGATTATTATCGGGGTGAGTGCAGTAATCATAATGCTTGCTGTTGGTTCCGGAGCCAGCAAAAAAATCGCCAAAGATATGGAATCAATGGGCTCAAACTTACTAATGATACGCTCCGCATCCGCAAATTCCGGTGGTGTCAGAATGGGATTCGGAACAAAACCTTCGCTAACGCTCAAAGACGCAGATGCTATTTCTAAAAATTGCCGTGGTATACTTGCAGTTGCGCCATATTCTTCAGGAACAGAACAGTTAACCTATGGAAACCAAAACTGGTCAACAACGGTAGGCGGCACGACGGCATCTTATTTATTCATAAGAAACTACGAAATTTCAAATGGACGAAATATTACCGGAGAAGATGTTCAAAACAATGCCAAAATTGCAATTATCGGAAACACTGTTGCAACAGAATTATTTGGAGATGTTGACCCAATAAATAAAACAATGAGAATTGGAAGCGTTCCATTTAAGATTGTCGGATTACTAAAAACCAAAGGGCAAAGCGGAATGGGGCTGGATCAAGATGACCTTGTGTTTATTCCTATTACAACAGCCCAGAAAAAAGTTTTCGGAACTGATTTTCCGGGAACCGTAAAAATGATTAACGTTAAAGCAACCGATTCTGAAATACTAGACTCTACCCAAGAAGATATTACTGATTTACTAAAAAAAAGACATCATATAGGTAAAACTCAAGATAACGATTTTGAAATAAGAAACCTTGCAGAAATGCAAGAAACAATTAAATCTTCAGCTAAAACAATGTCAATTTTACTGGGAGCAATTGCCTCTGTATCACTTCTTGTAGGTGGTATCGGGATTATGAATATTATGCTTGTTTCTGTAACAGAAAGAACTAAAGAAATCGGTATTAGGATGGCAATTGGCGCCAAAGCAAGTGACATAAGAATTCAGTTTCTTATTGAGTCGTTTTTGTTATCTATTATTGGTGGAATTGTCGGGGTAATAATCGGAGTTGTAGGAGCAAAATCCATAGAACTGTTTTCGAGTATGAGTATTGCAATATCATGGTTTTCTATAGCATTGGCACTTGGATTTTCAGGAGCAATCGGCGTACTTTTTGGATATTATCCCGCATACAAAGCCTCTTTGCTAAACCCAATTGATGCCTTGAGATATGAATAGGGTGATTTCTTTTAACGACAACAAACAATAAAAAACAAAAGATACAAAAACTCCCTAAAGTCTAGACCTTAGGGAGTTTTTCTTACTAAGTTATATAATTATGATGCAGGTTCTTCAGATTTTTTATCAAGAAGTTTTTGTAATTTTTCTCTAATTTCGTCACCTTTTTTCTGCATATCAGAAACAACGTCATCCGCCTTTGATTGAATTTCTTTTACTGTTTCATCTGCACGTCTTGCGGCATCTTTTGCAGAATCAGCTAACATTGCACGAGTTTCTTCACCTGATTTTGGTGCAAGTAAAATACCTGCAATAGCGCCTATCGCACCACCTACAATAAAACCTGCTAAAAATTTAGTTGCTGACATAATATTCACTCCTTTTCTTTTCAGTAATGATTAACTATTTGCTGTAATTATTTTTTTGAAAACATTTTCCAAGCCACATTAAAACCTTTAAGCAGCCCTGAAAATATAGTTCCTGTTACAGCTTTTGTTTTTCCAAAGGTTCTTTCAACTGCCCCTTTGAAAGTATCCATATTTTGATCCGTATTTTTTACAATATTATTAATTGAATGAAGAGTTTCGTTCAATTCTCCAAGTGTCGGCTTCAACTCGGTATTTAATAATATTGAAGTTTGATTTAAATTTTTTGCTAACGCAGATAAATCAATGAGCAATTTCACAAGAAAAACAGCAACAACAATAACAATAATCCCTGTTACCCATGCCAGAAAAGTTAACCCTTGATTAAGTGCGATTTGTGAAAAATCCATAATTTAAAGTCCTTTACTTTTAGTATTCGAAATCGTTTTCAGCCTCTTCCAGCTCTTTTGCCTTTTGAAGCTTACTAGATTTTATCATATTATTCAATTTTCTAAATTGTCTTTCCAGCTTATATTTTGCTAAGTCAACAGACTCAAGGGCTTGTTTTTTAGCTTCATGAATTGCAGGAGAATTTTTTTCATAAAATTCGCAAGCAGCATCTTTCAATTGACGTCTTGATTCTTCTCCCGGTTTTGGAGCATACAAAACACCTGCAATAATACCACCAACAACCCCTGCCATCAGACCAAGTCCAAACGCTAATGTCTTATTTTTGCACATAATAACCTCGCTTTTCGTATTTCAATTTGTGATACCAATTATAACATATTTTGAAAATTTTACAAGCTCCCTACAACAGGAATACTATCCCAACATTCTTTTAAAAACACAGCATATTGGCAATAAGTAGCCGCTTTTTTAAATTTAACTTTCATTATTAAAAGGATTAAATATATCAAAACTAAATTTATAATCCTCTGCCAAAATTCAATTTTCTTTTTCTCTAAGAACTGAATTCCTTTTTCAATATAATCTTGTGTTACGCAAATACACTGTCTGAATTTTTTAATAGCCGATAATAAAATAGGCGCATTATCGGCAACCGTTTTATCTAACGCTTTCACCTTTTTGTCAGCACGATAAATCCAGCAAATAATATCTTTTGCCAAAACCAATTCTGCTATAAAAATTATTGCAATAAATACATACATTTCTTTTTTCTCAAATTTTGTATTATAATTGTGATTATAAGTTAATAATCATGATAAAAAAATACGTCTAAAGGACTATTTATGTATAAAAAACTAAAATTTTACCTATCATTAATACTTGCAAGAAGTGCCTACCTCGGAATAAAATTATTTTCAAATTCTTCAGGAACTTCTTTTGCAGGTAAAACAGTATTAAAATTCTATCCGGAATTTTTATCGCATTGTGGAGATTATATAAAAGAAAAGAACATTACAATAAGCGGTACAAACGGGAAAACAACAACTTCCGGACTTGTTTCACATATTTTGGAAACAAGCGGAAAATCCGTAATCCATAACTTGAAAGGCGCCAATATGCTAACAGGAGTAGCAAATGTTTTTGCTTTGACTCTCGCTCCTTTTAAGAGATTTGACTACTCCGTCATTGAATCAGATGAAGCTTATTTAAACAAACTATACGACTATATGAAGTCAGACTATTTAGTTGTAACAAACCTTTTCAGAGATCAATTGGACAGATATGGAGAACTTGCAACAACCGCCTCTTTTATTCAGAAAGCAATTGACAAAAATCCGGATTTAACACTTATTTTAAACGCAGATGACCCGTTAGTTACAAATTTTGGAAAAAATAGAGATAAAGTTGTTTACTACGGTTTTGAAAATGTTGAATATGATTATGATATTGAAAAATCGAATGCTCCAACTGAGGTATTTAATTGTACTTGCGGAAAACCTTTAGAATATTCTAAACAGTTTTTTGCTCAACAAGGTCACTATCACTGTTCTTGCGGATTTTCAAGACCAATATGCGATTATTCAGCAGATGTAAAAGTCGGGATGGAATATTCTATTCTCCATGTAAAACATAATGAGAAAACTTATGAATTTACAACACATCTGGTTGGCTTATACAATGCCTACAATGCACTTGCGGCAATTGCTTTTGCATTTAAAAACGGAATTTCCGCAGAGATAATCCAACAAGCACTAAATTCATTCCACTCAATTTTTGGAAGAACAGAACAACGGACTATAAACGGACACCCAACACTAATCCAACTTATTAAAAATCCGACAGGGGCAAGTGAAGTCTTAAAAACCGTAGATTTAGACTCAAATATAGTTATCGCTATCAACGATAATTACGCTGACGGGAGAGATATTTCTTGGCTATGGGATAGTGATTTTGAGCAGTTGAAAAACGCAAAAAAACTTGTTATAACATCCGGAATTCGCGCAAACGATATGGCTACTCGCCTTAAGTATGCAGGAATTCCTCAAGATAAGATTAAAATAGAACCTTCAATAAAGAAGGCTATTGAACTTGCTGTATCGGCAGATAACAATGAACACGTAACAATTTTGCCATCATATACGGCATTGCTAAAAATTAATAAGGAGAAATTTTAATATGCTATTAGGTGTAAATATAGATCACGTTGCAACTTTAAGAAATGCCAGAGGTGGAAATGAACCGAATGTAATAAAAGCGGCGGACATTTGCGAACAAAACGGTACAACTTCAATTACAACCCACCTTCGAGAAGACAGAAGACATATTAAAGATGAAGATGTAAAAACTTTGATAAAAACTATTAAAACAAAACTGAACCTTGAAATGGCAATGGCTGATGATATTCAAAAAATCGCATTAGAAATTTTACCATATTCAATATGTCTTGTTCCAGAAAAAAGGCAGGAAGTCACAACTGAAGGTGGCTTGGACGTAGCCGGACAACTTGAAAGAGTAACCAATTTTATCAAACCGCTCTTAGATGTCGGTATAGTTGTAAGTTTATTTATTGACCCGACAGAAGAACAAGTTAGAGCAGCAGCGAAAACCGGAGCACAATTTATTGAAATGCATACCGGAACCTACTCCGAAACCTACGGAACAGCAAAAGAAGAGGAAGAATTTTTAAACTTAAAAAATGCTGCTGCTTTAGCGCAAAGTTTAGGCTTAAAAGTTAATGCCGGACACGGTTTAAATTACGAAAACGTTCACAGAATGCATGAAATTGATGGACTTTATGAATTAAATATCGGGCACAGTATTATATCAAGAGCCGTATTTACAGGTTTGCCGGAAGCTGTTCATACAATGGCAGACTTAATTAAGTAAGGAAAAGTTATGAAATCAAGAGAAGAAATAATTGAAGAAATGCAACAAGTAGTAGAACAAATGCGCTTGGATGATATTGAGGATAATCCAGATTCAGAAATCGAAACATTTGAGTGCGATTGTTGCGGTCAAGAAAAAATGCTTGCCGGTTCTATTGAATATAGCGGATACAGATTATGTAACGATTGTGTACTACTTGCAGAAACCGGATTTGCATTAGAAAAAATCAAAGACATTCAAGAATTGATTGATGCAATGGAAGATAAACGCCTAGAAGGTCTTTGTTCTATTGTTAAAGAAGAAGAACTCAAAAAATTCAATTAGGGGAAAATAAAAATGCTTGCAGATTACCATATGCACACAAGTTTTAGTGACGATTCAAGTTATCCTATGAAAGACTGTATTGAACGTGCTATTTCGTTAGGTTTTGATGAAATTTGTTTTACTGAACACATCGACCACGG
>OIYS01001546.1_pt1 | contig 11215 bp, 8 predicted proteins | sample 1588271 | NCBI WGS metagenome assembly OIYS01 (sample SAMN03283286) | human gut metagenome | biome: human-associated habitat; material: feces | host: Homo sapiens | place: Peru | collected 2012
GCTTACGGGCGCTTCGCGCGGAGTTTTTTCAAACGAGGCAGGGCTCGGCACCTCGGCAATGGCGCATTCCGCCGCCTCTCATACCGACGGCACCCGCCAAAGCCTTTTCGGAATTTTCGAGGTGTTTGTGGATACGGTGGTAATCTGCACCCTTACCGCCCTTTCCATGCTTTGCTCGGGCGTGGGCATAGAATACGGAAAGGGCGCGTCAACAGAGCTTGTAAGCTCTGCTTTCGCAACCCTTTACGGTAAATATTCGGTTATTCTGCTGGCTGTTATGATGTGCCTTTTCGGACTTTCAAGCGTTATAGGCTGGGGGTATTACGGCATAGTTTCATGTAATTTCCTTTTCGGCAAAACAGGCAGACGGCTGTTTTTACTCCTATACCCGCTGTTCTGCATACCCGGCGCGCTTATGAATATTGACGCCGCATGGCGGCTCTCTGCCTTTTTCAACGGCATGCTGCTCTGCATAAACGTATTTGCGGTGCTGCTGCTATCGGAAAAGGTCATTATCCGGCTTAAAGACCTTTAAGAGCGGCATATACTCTTCCCAGCGGTACTGCCGTATAGGCATAACCGGGTGACGTATATCGTCAAAAACAAGCACCAGCGCCGGAGAAATATTATTGTAGCGATCGGTTATATACCACCCTTTAAGTTTGCCCTCATGTATAAGGCGCTTTGCCGCGGCATGATAATTAAAATAGCTCATACCGCTATTATGCCCCGTATTACCGCATAATTACAGCTTTTGCGCCGCTTTTAAAACAACGGCGTATTTTTCAGAGACATTCGGGAAAAGCTCTTTTGCCAAGGCAATATCCCCGTTTCGCAGAACTTCGGTAATTGGCGTCGCCGCATTATAAAGAGCGGTAAAGCCGAGGTTTGCCGCTATGCCCTTTAAGGTATGCGCCGCTCTGAAAGCGGTATCGGTATCGCCGTTTTTCAAAGCGTCTTTCAGCAAGTCAAAGTTTTCGTCTTCCTTAAATTTCAAAACAAAGTGCAGAATAAAGTCCTCGTTGCCGAGTCTGTCGGCAACATCTTTATAGGACGAGCCTATTTCAGAGTAAAATTCCTTAATTCCCATTTTTATTCCTTTCCGCGCATTTTTCCGCTACGGTTTTTATAAGCTGTTTTTCATTTATCGGCTTAGGAAAATACCCGTTCATTCCCACCGCAAGACACTTTTCAATATCCTGAACAAACAAATTCGCGGTCATTGCAATAATCGGCACGGTCTTCGCGTCCGCCCTTTTAAGCGCGCGTATTTGTTCGGTAGCTTTAAGCCCGTCTGTTACGGGCATGGTTATATCCATTAAAATCGCGTCAAATTCATTTTCAGCCGATGCCGCGAATATGTCGAGCGCTTCCCTGCCGTCAAACGCCGCCGCGGTTTCGGCGCCCGCGTCTCTTGCGAGATATTCGGCTATTTCCATATTTATGCGGTTATCCTCGGCAATCAAAATTTTAAGCCCTTTAATGCTGTAATTCCCGGTATCGCCGCCGCTTTCGGACTCATGCGAATATTCAAACGGCAATATTATCTCAAATCGGGTGCCGCCCCCCTTTTCGCTCTGAACCGACAACGTGCCGCCGAGCTTTTCGGTGAGCATTTTAACTATTGCAAGCCCTAGCCCCAGTCCGCCGTAGGGGGATACCTCCTCATTGTTTTCCTGTGTAAACGGCTCGAACATTTTCTTTTGAAAATCGGGGCTTATGCCTATGCCGTTATCGCTGCAGATAAAATGAATTATCGCCCTGCCGCCGCTTTCTTCCTCAAAAAACGAAAAGTTCACCTCGCCGCCTTTATTGCTGTATTTCACGGCGTTTATAAGAATGTTTATAACTATTTGGTGAAAATAAAGCACGTTTCCGTAAAGGTGCTTGCCGCTCCCCGATATTTGCGGCGGATAAAGCTTTACTCCCGCATTTTCCGCCCTCATATTTGCAATGGTATATACCTTTTCCGCCTCATCCTTCAAATCAAATGCAGTGTTTACTTCTGTCTTGCCGTCTGCTTCGCTTAGGTTGACCGTAAGAATATCATTAACCAATTCAAGCAGATATTCCGCCGCCACTCTCGCCTGATTGCGGCAGTAGTTTTGCTTTTCGGGGTTGCCTGCGTTACGGTCGGCAATTTCAATCATTCCGAGAACTGCGTTTATCGGCGTCCGTAAATCGTGGCTCATACGTCGCAAAAGGTTGGTTTTCGCCTCGTTCGCGCGTTTCTCGCTGCGCATTGCTTTCTCCAGCTGACGCTGATATTCAATTTCCAGCTTTTTCTGCTCGGTAATATTTTTTGTAACAAGTAAAAATGAGTCAAAATCGCCGTTTTTGCCGTTACGTTTGGGTATTATTATATCGTTAAGCCATTCGCCGTGTATATTCCGGTATTCCGTTTCAATATAGTCCTTGCCGTCAAGTCGCTGTTTCAGGGTTGAAAGCTCGGTAAATCTGCGGTATTCATCACGGTAAGGCTCGGCGGCGTAGTTTGTAAAATCGGTTTTTAAAACCTCATCAGCCGGGCGGTTTTCATCCACATCGGCAAAATCCGCCTCGCGCAGTAAAAATTTGAAACGGTTATTCTTTATATCCACAAAAACATTAAAAAGAAACATTCGGCTTACGGTACGGATTATTTCGTATTGCTCGTTTATTTCACGCGTGTGCAGATATTTCGACCTTTGATGAAAGGCTATGACAAAGAATATTATTACAAAATAAACGCACAGCGCCAATATAATAACATTAAAACAATCCGAAAACACATCTGCGGTGCGGTAGTATATATAAATTCCGTATTCCTTATAAACCGCCCTGCCGCCGTAATACTCGTCTTCCCCATCGGAAATTTTAACAAGTTTTCCCGTTTTCGCCTTGTCGTCCATTACTCCGAGCGCCTTAACGCCGCTTTTTGCTCCCGCAATATCACTGCGGTTTGAGGAAATTATTCTGTCGCCCTCGGTTATTACAACCGTACCGTTAAGCACGGTCGCGTCGCCTGCAAGCAGCCGCCGAGCCGAAGAATAATAGTTCTGCATGCTTACCCCGTTTTGCAAACGGAAGCATAACACAACGCCATTTTTATCGTGTCTCGCCGCTGCGGCAACATCGTAAATGCCGCCGTTTATATAAATACGCTCGGAATAAATTTTAACGGGATATTCCGCTATCTGCTTTACCGCGTCATGCGGAATATGCTCTGTAAGCTCCTTTGCGCCTATACCCGAAAATGTGTATTCGGTTTCCGTGTTTAAATTTTCATCCGTTAAAATCACGGTGCTGAGCCTTTGCGTAGCGGTATATTCCTTAATCCATTCATACTGTGTGTTATCGGGCAGTATTTCCAGCGTTCTGCCTATGTTATCCGCCTGTTCGGTAATTCTGAAAAGACTTTTAGCCGTATCGTTTTCAAGGAAATTATCGTATTCTCTGCATTGGTTTTTTAAGTACTTTACAGTGACCCCATATGTCTTCCGGGCTTTTATAAGGCACATTTGCCTGCCTATCAAAAGACCTATGAGCAGCACAATAACGCCTATTGCCGCTATCATGCCGTAAAACAGTGTTTCCGACGGCTGTATTTTGCCGATTAACGGTTTTTTCCTCTTCACAACCGTCACTCCCCTGTCAGTCCCGAGTTGCCAAGCCCGTAAGGCGATATTATTTTTTCAATGGTGCCGTCCGCTCCCATTTCTTTAAGGACTTTTGTAAGCTCGGCTTTAATCGGGCTTGCGCTTTCCCTATAAAACGCCACTCCCAAATCTGCCTGCAAAAGAGGCTCTTCCAAAACTCTGTATTCACCGCCCGAGTTTTTAATAAGCTCCCTGTATGCGGCTTCATGCCCCGCACATGCGTCAACATAGCCCTTTCTGAGCGCCGCGAACACGGTATCAACAGAGGGCAGACTGTAAACGTTTTCAAGCCCGCTTATCTGCGGCAATTTGTTATTCAAAAAAAGCTCCTCCGGCTTTGAGCCGTTTTGCACCGCTATTCTTTTGCCGCTCAAATCGCTGAGGCGGTAAATATCCGAATCGGCGCGTACAACCGCCACCTGCCGGCTTTTAAGGTAGGGCCCCGCCCATGAGTAAAGCTCTTCCCTACCGTTTATTGTAAAACTGCCCCACAGGCAATCTACCGCGCCGTTTTCAAGATATACGTCTTTATTTTGCCAAGCTATTTTTTTGAAAACGGGCTGAATATTCATTCGCCCGCACGCCTCGTGCGCAATTTCAACATCTATGCCGGTAAAATCGCCGTTATCGTCAATGTAAAAATAGGGCGCGTAAATATCGCTGCCTATAACAAGCCGTTTTTCAGCCCGATTATTGCTCCGCGTCTCCTTTTCAGAGCACCCCGCAAAGCAGCAAAGCATAGCCGCGGCAAGCAAAAATGCAATAATTCCGCGCCGGTTCATTGTTTGTTTTCCCCGTCTTCACGCTTTACGTAAACATCGTTTATAAGTTTATCACTTATATTGCAAAGACACTCTGTAAGCAGCGGGTTAAAGCTGCCGCACTCGCCCGCAAGTATCATTGAAAGCGCCGTCTCGCCCGAATACGGTTCTTTATACACCCGGCGGCTTACAAGCGCGTCGTACACGTCCGCAAGCGACACCACCTGCGCCGCAATGGGTATCTCGTCGCCTTTAAGCCCGTCGGGGTAGCCGCTGCCGTCGTACCGCTCGTGGTGCCAGCGGCATATCTGCGCGGCTGTTTCAAGCATCGGTTCGTTCTTTATAGAATCGCCCGCGCCGTTCAGCAGTATTTCCTCGCCTATAACGGTATGTTGTTTTACAATTTCTCTTTCCTCGGGTGTCAGCTTACCGGGCTTGTTAAGTATAGCGCTGTCAATTTCTATTTTGCCCACGTCGTGCAAAGCCGCCGCCTTGGAAATTATATCGCAATCCCGCCAGGAAAGACCGTATTTATCGGTTTTGAGTATCAGCCTTTCAAGCAGCAATTCGGTTATTTTGCGTATGTTCCGTATATGCTGTGCGCTTTCGCCGTTTTTTCTGCCGAGCAAGCCGCTTAAAACGTCCGTCATTATATGCTCGTTGTTAATGCTTTCGCCGTGCTGTCTTGCTATAACCGAAGTCAGCCGCTGCTGCTTTGAATACAGCCTTACGGCATTATGTATCCGCTGCATAACCACCTTTGAGTCAAACGGGCGGCTTATATAATCGGTAACGCCCAAGTCAAACGCACGGCGGATATTACCGTCGGACATGTCAACGCTTATCATAATAACGGGAATATCGTCAGTATAGTGCAGGCGCTTCATTTCCGAGAGCACTTCCAGCCCGTCCATTTCGGGCATAATTATATCAAGCAGCACAAGCGATATACCAGTACCGTACTCCTTTAGCTTTTCTAGGCATTCCTTGCCGTTTTCAGCCTCCAAAGCCTCAAATTCATCGCCTATCATTTTTGAAAGCATTTCGCGGTTGTGAAACGAATCGTCAACTATCAGTATCTGCTGCTTTACGTCGACTTCAACGTTATTATCGCGGCGCAAATAAAAATCCCGTTCGGTAATATATGCGTTTTTCTTTGATTTTGCGCGGTACATAAGCCTGTCGGCACGGTAAACCGCGTCCTGCATTACCTCGTTTTTGGAAACAACCCCGCCCATGCTCAGCGTTATCGGAAAGTCGCCGCAAGAATCGGCAGTACTCTCTTTTAATCGTTTCTGTATTCTTTCGAGTGTATTTTCAAGATTTTCCGCCGTTGCTCCCGGCATTATCAGCAAAAATTCATCGCCGCCGAAACGTACCAGAAAATTTACTCCCACAGTTTCCTTTCGAATTTCAGCCGAGACCCTTGCCAAAACCGCATCGCCCGCAGCGTGCCCGCGGGTATCGTTGCATAATTTGAAATTATCAATATCCAAAACGGCAACGCCGCCCGAAAAAGCATTCAGTTTTAAATTCGTTTCATAATAATTACGGTTGTAAGCGCCGGTGAGGCTGTCCTTGTAATTTTCCTTTTTAATCTCGCTTACAAGGTATTCGTACCGACTCACAATCTCGCCTATATTAAGAGTGGTAAAGGTTATGAATTTGCGCGCCTTATCGGCATATGAAAAGGTGATTTTTTTGCAGCCTTTCCGATTTTCCGAAACTGTATTTATGTATATAATATACTCCTCGGCGTTTTCAAGCTTTTTAACGGCGTAATCCAGTGCAAGAGACGCCTTGGTATGCTCCTTTTCTTCCTCGGAAACATATTTTTCCACAAACATGCTCATAAGCGTATTATAATTGTAGTCGGTTATCGGTATGTTTTCCGTATTCCTTGCATGTATCACAACGCATGTACCGGTTTCAAGACTGATGCTTATAATATTGTCAAACGACTCCCTGACCGAATTATAAAGCGAACGCTCCTTAAATTCGTCGCACATATCTTTGCCGGATATAATAAGACTTTCTTCCCCGTTTTTCTCTATGCGTATTCTGTACCATTTAAGCGGGGCGGAGGGTAGCAAAAACTGCAGTTCCAGCTCTTCGCCTTCCTTTCCGTCGGTAAAAAAGCCTTTAAGATATTCCTCATTCAAATATTTTTTCCATATACGGTCGTTTATGCCTATTCCGAATTCATCCCTGAATATTCCTATCAATTCCGAAACAGTATAAGCCTTATCCGTATATTCCCGCGCCACCGTATCGTAATAAATGAAAATTTTTCCGTTTCTGCGGTCATACTTCCATATCATATCGCAGTAGTGCTTTAAGCATGTAATAAGCATATTCCGCTTTGTCAAAACAGGTCACCTTCTGTATTTGCTTATGAATTACGGTATATATTATAGCACACACTGTTTATTTTTTCAAATATAAGAAAATACGGTTTTTTTACAAAATTTTACTGTTTTACAAATTCAGTTAGACAATACAAAAAAATAAATATTGACTTTCACCGAATTTATGATATAATAATCAAGCGGGTTAAGCGAAATGCTCCGCCTCGGATGTCCTCGCCGTGTGAAATTTAGAGGACGAAATATAAAATTGAAAATTTAAAACGGAAAATTGAAAGTCGGTGTTTTATCGGCATCTTTAATTTTAAATTTTTCATTTTCAATTTAATATTTGCGGATATGGCGGAATAGGCAGTTTGCCCGTGAGCGCTGCCTGCGGCAGATACAGCGAGCAAGGCAAAGGCGCAGCGGTCGGAATTTTTTCGGCGCTCCAAGCCGTAAAAAATTACGTCAACCGCAAGAGTCACGCGGGCGCGGCTGCCCGATAAAAATTTAATATTTGCGGATATGGCGGAATAGGCAGACGCGCTAGATTCAGGTAACGCCATCTCGGTGTAAATTCGGTAAAACCGCAGAAATGCGTTTTTATAATTGCGGATCAAGCGAAATGCTCCGCCTCGGATGTCCTCACCGTGTAAAATTTAGAGGACTAAAACTTAATATGCGGGTATGGCGGAATAGGCAGACGCGTTAGATTCAGGTTCTAATGATCGCAAGGTCGTGGAGGTTCAAGTCCTCTTACCCGCACCAAACAGTACAAATCCGAACTTTCTCATGATTGGAGACGGTTCGGTTTTGTTATTTTGCAATATACATAGTCAAAACCGTTTTGCGGATAAATCGAACGATGAACGGAGGTGAATACTGTGCGGCTTTTTTACGGCATATCCGAAGATATTGAAAAATGGATGGACTTAATAACAGAGGTTCGATGGACTTTTCCGGGTCTTGAAACACAGGAAAAGCTAAATGAGCATAAAACCACCGTCCTAAAATTTATGAATAAGCGACAGGCCGTTTGCGTAAAAAAAGAATCCGAAATTGTAGGTGTTATATTGTTTTCACGGAAACACAATATGATTTGCTGTCTTGCAGTTGCACCCCAATACCGCCGCCGAGGTGTGGCTACAATGCTTATGGATGAAGCACTTGCCAATTTAGACAGAACAAAAGAAATAACGGTTTCTACATTTCGGGGTGATGATGAAAAAGGAATTGCACCAAGAACATTGTATGAGAAATTCGGTTTTGTTGCAGATGAGCTTATAGAGGAATTCGATTACCCAAATCAAAAATTTGTCCTTTTCCCCGTCGGCGCAGAACGAAAAGCCCGACAAATCTCTATTAACAGTATGGTTTGGGAAATCAGCCATATTCTTGCGGACTGTGACCCGACAATATATTTGTACGGTTCGTCTGCTTTGAATGATTTCAGATTGGGCTGGAGCGATATTGATATTTTGGTTCTTACGGATAAGCAAATATCTGAGTCACAGGCAAATTTGCTTGTAAATCTCCGCCAGACTATGCTCGCAAAACAGCCTGATAATCTTTATTACCGTTCTTTTGAGGGCGCTATGCTCACCAAGATTGCCTTTCTTGTAAACGCTGATGGCCGAGTGATTTATTGGGGTACAAGCGGAGAGCAAATTACCGACAGGTATTTGCTTGATAGCTTTTGCAAGGCAGAACTGATTGAGAACAGTATTCTTTTGTATGGAAAAGATATACGAAAAGAACTGAAATATCCCGATTTTCACGAGCTGTATTCCGATGTGAATCGGCAATATAAGACTATAAGAAAGTATGCACAAAGTACCGGAAGAAATTTTTATTCTTTCGGTTGGCTGTTGGATATATCTCGTTGCATATACACGCTTCGCACAGGCAAGATTATTTCCAAAACAAAAGCGGCGGAATGGGCGCTTCAAAACAATCTCTGCCCGGATGTGCACGCTCTTACAACCGCTTTGAATGTCCGCAGATCCCCGTTAAAATATCAAGATGATAAAGATACATTTGACTATGCCGAAACGCTTGGGGAACCCATTCAACACTTTGCCGATGTGTTAGAAAAGGAATTGAAAACAATTGATTAAGAAAAGACAATAAAATCTTTTTATAGTACTCTCACACCGCTCAAAGCCTTTGTTTATGCGGCTTTGAGCGTTTTTCTTTGCCCAAAATTTTAACTGAAATTACTTGTCAGAAACCAAAAAGCGGGCGCACAACATAAAGTGTGTGCCTGCCGAGTCTTTTATATTTACAGCACAGAAGAATATTGATATATGATATGGCGGAGAGTTAACCCTCCGCCATACTTTCCCAATTCGGGAAATACCATATTTCGGCGTGCCTGTCGGTTATATCTCCGCTTTCATCGTAATAATCGATATGCGTGCGGAATTCTCCGTTAAGCGTTATTTGAATATCAAGCTTTCCGTTCTTTTCGTATATAACGATCTCATCCACCAACATCCTGAGATGCGTATCGCTTATCGCACCGTCGGCTATAATACCGTCAAGCAGCTCAACGCTTTTCTTCATTTGCTTTTTGCGTTCCTTTACGGTATTTTCAATATCCTTCATTTCCCGAATTCTGTTTTCAATTGTTTTAATATCCGTTTCGCAGGAAACAAGCATTTTGGTATAAACTTCGGCGTGCTCTCTGTCCCGTATTCTTTCAAGCAGTATTTGCTGTTGGTCGGTTTTTCGCTGCGCAAGCTTTTCCTTAAGCGCTGTTATCTGCTTTTCGGCGGAGGGACGGTCGGCAAGCCACTTTTTCAGTTCTCTGTCAACCCTTTTAAAGTTTTCGTGAGCCATTATTTTAAGTTCCTCAAGCTCTTTGAGTATCAGCCCGTCAAGAACTTCCTCACCGATCTTATGCGGTGAACAGTTTTCCTTTCCGTAACGGTGGTAACCGTTGCAAACATATTCCATTCTCGGCGGATTATTACGCCAATATCTTGTTTTACAGCTGAATGAGGAACCGCAATCGCCGCATTTTATAAGTCCTGTGTATCGGTGATGTGTATTTCCGCTTGAAGCCCTTACATTTCTTTTCGGCTTTTGCTCAAGTAAAAACTGTGCCTGCTCCCATATCTCTTTCGGTATGATTGCAGGCACAGCGTTTTCGTGCTTAAAATGTTCTTCGGGCGGCAGTTCCTTTCGTATATGATTTATTTTGCTTGTATAGGACTTGTGGCAGATAAGATTCCCGATATAAAACTCATTTTGCAATATTCTTTTTACACCTGTATTTTCCCATAAAAATCTGTGAGCAATTTCGGGTTTGTTATATCCGAGATTTTTACCTAACAGTTTTTTCTGATAATATCCCGGCGATTTAATGCCTTTCTCATTTAAAATTTTAGATATGGCTTTAAGCCCGTATCCCGATACATACAGATTGAATATCTTACGGACTATTTCGGCGTGTTCCTCAACAACCGTAACCTTGCCCGTGTTTTTATCCTTGAAGTATCCGAGCGGCGGTATCATCACGATACCGCTTTTTTGTTTCTGCTTATATCCCGCACGGATTTTCTTGGATATATCTCTGGCGTACATATCGTTGAATATTCCTTTAAAGCCAACCATCAGATCGTCGTCCTCGTTGCTTGTGTCTATGTTTTCGGTTACCGAAAGCACACGCACATCATTTTCACGAAGATAGTCTATAAACATTGCGGTCTGCGTTCTGTGCCGTCCAAGTCGGGACAGGTCTTTAACGATTACCGCGTCAATGCTTTTATCCTCAACGGCGGCGTATATTTTATTTATCCCCTCACGGTTAAAATGCATTCCGCTGATGTTGTCATCAGCCGACTCACCTATAACGGTGCAGTTATTGTTTGTAGCATATTCCCGCAATATATTTTGCTGATTGGTAAGTGAATTTAACTCGCTGTCCTCGTCACGGGAGAGCCTTGAATACAGCCATACTCTCATAGCAATCACCTTTCTTTTTTTCTCGGCAGGCGCATGATATCCTGTCCACGCAACAACATACCACAACACCTGCCGTAAGTCCAGATAAATTACGCTGATTTACTGTTTTCGCAATCGATCGCCATTTTATCCGTACTGATATATTCTTTTATCGCTGAACTTAAAAAGCGGTCAAACTTTTCATCGTCGCCGTTATAGTAAAACTCAACCCGTTCAATGTTATAATCGTTTTTCTCCATAGATTCCTTTCCGCCGTAAGGCTGTTTGGTATTTTTACATTCCGCCCATAACGGGACCGGAATGTTTCTTTTTATGCTCTGAGGGGAAGTGCCTTGTGGTGCAATCCTCAATGGGAGCGTCGTCGTCAATAATGCCTGTTATATCAGCCGCAAGATAAGCAGCGTCAGATAATACAGCGCCGTTATAGCCGAGGGAATAACCGTAATCCAAAATATCCGGCTCAAATACTTCTCCGCCGTATCCGTCAGCATGGAGAGAT
>OIYS01001548.1_pt1 | contig 11197 bp, 9 predicted proteins | sample 1588271 | NCBI WGS metagenome assembly OIYS01 (sample SAMN03283286) | human gut metagenome | biome: human-associated habitat; material: feces | host: Homo sapiens | place: Peru | collected 2012
CGACGGCGTTCAGGTCGTCGGGGTTGATGATGGTCTGCATGGAAGCACGATCCAGAGTACCATCGGGATTCACGGCCACCTTACCGGAGGTATCGGGGACCTGCTTAACAGTAACTAAAATTTTCATTTTTCCTTTTACCTCCTGACTTACTTAACGCCCAGATGGCTGGAGATGACCATACGCTGCACCTCGGAAGTGCCCTCGTAGATCTCGGTGATCTTCGCGTCGCGCATCATGCGCTCCACAGGATACTCACGGGTGTAGCCGTAGCCACCGAACAGCTGAACAGCGCGGCGGGTCACATCGGAAGCGGCCTCGGCGGCGAACAGCTTAGCCATAGCGGCGTCAGCGGAGTAGGGCTCGTGATTCTGCTTCTTCATAGCAGCGGAGTACACCAGATACTTGGCAGCCTCCATGCGGGTGTGCATGTCAGCCAGCTGGAACTGGGTGTTCTGGAACTGGGAGATGCGCTTGCCGAACTGGACGCGCTCCTTGGTGTACTTGACAGCCTCGTCAACAGCACCCTCGCCGATACCCAGAGCCTGGGAAGCGATACCGATACGGCCGCCGTCCAGAGTCTTCATGGCGATCTTGAAGCCCTCGCCCTTCTTGCCCAGCATACGATCCTTGGGGATGACGCAATCCTCGAAGATCAGGTCGCAGGTAGAGGAACCGCGAATACCCATCTTCTTCTCGTGCTTGCCCTGAGAGAAGCCCTTGTCGTCCTTCTCCACGATGAAAGCGGAGATCTCCTTCATGGAGCGGCCGCGCTTGTCGACGATCTTGCCGGTGACGGCGATGATGACGAAGGTATCAGCCACGTTGCCGTTGGTGATGAAGCACTTGGAGCCGTTCAGGATGTAGTTCTCGCCGGACTCGTCCAGCACAGCGGTGGTCTGCTGGCCCTGAGCGTCAGTACCGGCGCCGGGCTCGGTCAGGCCGAAAGCGCCGATCTTGCGGCCGGAGCACAGGTCGGGCAGATACTTCATCTTCTGCTCCTCGGTGCCGTTCTCAAAGATGGGGGCGGCGCACAGGGAGGTGTGAGCGGACACGATAACTGCGGTGGTGCCGCAGACCTTGGCCAGCTCCTCAACGCACATAGCGTAGCTGAGGACGTCGGCGCCAGCGCCGCCGTACTCCTTGGGGAAGTAAATACCCATCATGCCCAGCTTTGCCATCTTCTCGACGGTTTCCATGGGGAAACGCTCTTCCTCGTCGATTTCGGTGGCCAGGGGCTTGACCTCGTTCTCCGCGAACTCGCGGTACATCTTGCGGAGCATCTCATGCTCTTTGGACAGCGTGAAATCCATTTTGTATTCTCCTTTTTCTGCTTTCTTCAACAGGAAAATTCGGAAACAGGTTTTGCTTTCCCTTCCGTTTTGTGTGGCTATCTTATCAAAACGCAAAAATGATTTCAAGCTCATTTTCCGATATACGAAAAAACATTTTCGCAAATATTTCTTAATTCTTTTGTGCATCTCTCCAATTTTCGCGGTTTCCAGTGCTAATTCCTCCCTTTTCTGCGTGTTTATTGTGAGCAATTGTGCTTTTTCTATTATATATGTGTATGTAAAACCGAAACGTTCATTTTTTAACTTTCCATTTTTATTGCATTCGTTTCCGAATTTTTATGTTGAATTTTGAAAAACAGCATGATATAATAGCGCCAACAGGAAAATAAGAAAAGAAAGGAAACAAGTCATGAACAACAATTTGTACATGTCCACGCTATTGAAGGCGTTTGACATTCTGGACTGTTTCGATGACGACCAGCAGGAGATCGGCATTTCCGACATCTCCGCAAAGGTGGGTTTGCCCGTCAGTTCCGTACACCGTATTATTCAGAGTCTGGAATTCGAAGGACTGCTGTCGCAGAATCAGGAGAGCAAAAAGTACGCGCTGGGCAGCAAGATGCTGAGCTACTCCCGCAAGTGCAGCCAGTATCAGCGCTATCAGCAGATCGCCGCCAGATATGTGGACGAGCTGTGCCGCATCACCGAGGAAAATGTAAATCTGGCCACCTGCTCCGGCGACCAGATCACCAACATTTACACCGCCGAAACGCATTTCGTTCTGCGGCCCAATTTCCCCCTGTACCGCCCCTTCCCTGCCCACTGCACCGGCGTAGGCCGCGTGTTTCTCAGCCACATGAGCGAGGCAGCCCAGAAATGGGTCTACGAGAACAGCGCCGACGCTATCGGGATGCCGCAGGAGGAATTTCTGGAGATGCTGCGCAAAGCCCGCAAGGACGGTTATGCGCTGGACGATCAGGCCTTCAACGCCGGCCTGCGCTGTGTGGCCGCCCCCATCTATCTGGGCGGCAATAAGCTGCTGTTCGCCCTGTCCATTTCCGCTCCCGCCGCCCGGATGGACGACGCCGCCTACGAAAACGCCCGCAAGCTGGTGCTGAAATACGCCGACCTGATCTCTCAGGAAATGCAGTCCGTCGAATTCCGTTTCTGACAACAAAAGTTTACGTTAAGAGAGGAGTTCTATTATGAAAAAGCACACTTCCCTGAAAAATCTGGTATTGTCCGCTATGTTTCTGGCCATCGGCCTTGTGCTGCCCTTCTTTATCGGCCAGATCCCCGCCATCGGCAAGATGCTGCTGCCCATGCACATTCCCGTACTGCTGTGCGGCCTGATCTGCGGCTGGCAGTGGGGCTTGGGTGTCGGCTTCGTGCTGCCGCTGCTGCGGTCGGTGCTGTTCGGCTTCCCCGCCATGTACCCCAACGCCATCGGCATGGCCTTTGAGCTGTCCGTTTACGGACTGGTCATCGGGTATCTCTACGCCCACAGCAAGTACCAGTGCGTCAAGGCGCTCTATAAATGTCTCATCCCCGCCATGATCGCAGGCCGCCTCGTGTGGGGCGCAGTGATGATCGTGCTGATGGGTCTGGGCGGCAGTGCCTTTACCTGGCAGCTGTTCATCGGCGGCGCGCTGCTGAACGCCCTGCCTGGCATCGCCCTGCAGCTCATCCTGATTCCCGCTGTGATGGTGCTGCTGGATCGGACGAAGCTGGTACGGTTCTATCAGCCCGAGCCTATCGCCGAGCAAGCGGTATGACGAACCACGACCATACCTATCCGGCACCGGTCATTCGGAAGCAGCTGATCCCACAAGTGTTTCTGACCATCGGCCCCGAGAATCACCGGCAGCTGACAGCATGCAAAAAGCCGTCTCAAACGTATCGTTTGAGACGGTTTTTTATGGTTGTCTGTCACTTTTGCTGCGATCCAATAAGACCGCTTGTTTTCGCACACCTTCCCACGCATCCACAGCGCAGCGTCAGGCGGTCATTAGATGGCGGCGCTTGCCAGAAGACTGGGCAGAGAGTTCTTCAGAACGCGCGAGAGATATTCCACCACCTGCTCGGGATCATGCTCCTCCTTGTTGGTAAATTCCCCGATCAGCAGGCCCGCAATGGCCTCGGTATAAAAGTGGGAGAGGAATTCCTTGAACTGCTCCTCGGCGTGGATCCCCATCTGCCGCTCGGTATCGCAGATAATGCTTTGGGTGATACCGATGAAGTCCGCGTAGAAAAAGCGCTTCATCTCCTCCCGGCCCATACTGTCGTAGGCACAGCACAGCAGATGCTTGTTGGTCTGCACGTAGTTCAGCACAAACAGCACCGCCTCCCGGTAGTCCACAAGAAGATCAAACTGTTTGACCACCTCGACGGCTTCCTCCTCCAGCATCCACTTCAGCAGCGCGTAGATATCCTCAAAATGATAATAAAAGGTCTTGCGGTTCACGCCGCAGTCGGCAATGATCTCGCTGACAGTGATCTTGGAAAGCGGCTTCTTCTCCATAAACCGCTTCAGGGACGCCGCCAGCGTTTTTTTCGTATTCAGAGTCGTAACTTCGTGTCTCATGGGGCACCTCGCTCCTTTTGCTTTATTATACAGCTGTCCATCAATTTATGCAAGCGGCGACGAAAAATATTTGTCCCGCAAATCAAAATTTGCCCATCAAACCACAGTGCTTTGTCCGGATTTTACCTAAATGGCCCCGGTTTGACCGTTTTATCTCCCAAGGCTCTGCGCTATACTGACGCCCGAAGTCAAAGAAAGGAGCGAGGATATGCGAACGAGAGGATACCACGTCTGCCTGTCCGTGCCGCTTGGCCGAAGAAACGGCGCCATGGTGCTTCACGAAGCGGACGGCAAAGTCCATGGCTGGTGGGAAGTGATGGCGCAGCGGAACACGCTGTCCGGCACAGTGTCAGCCGACGGACGTCTCACGCTGTCCGGCGTACTGCGAACGCTGATCAGCACAGTGCCCTACACCGCAGAGGGCACCGTCGACGGAAGCAAGCTGTTTCTGACTCTGAAAACAGCGTCCGGCGCATATTATTCCGTCTCCGGAGAGGAGTTTCATATTGATGACGAAGTTCTATAAACGCATTGTTGACCATCAAAATCTGATTATTGCCGTATTTCTGATCCTGTTCGCCGTCTGCGCGGCGTGCCAATCGCTTGTGGCGGTGAATTACGACATGAACGACTATCTGCCGCCCGAAAGCCCCTCCACGGTAGCTTTGGATCTGATGGATCAGGAGTATGACGGCGGCATCCCCAACGCCCGCGTGATGATACAGGATGTGACGATCCCGCAGGCGCTGGAATATAAAGAACAGCTGCTGGCCGTTGACGGCGTTACCGACGTGACGTGGCTGGACGATGTGGCCAGCGTGACCGTCCCGCTGGAAACACTGGATACTGACACGGTAGAGAGCTACTACAAGGACGGCAGCGCACTGTTTTCCGTGACCATCGCCAAGGAAAAGCGCATCACCGCCGTGGACGCCATCCGCCAGATCATTGGAGACGACAACGCCATGACCGGCAGCGCTGTCTCCACAGCGGTGGCTACCACCAGCACGGTCAGTGAGATCTCCACCATCGCCATGATCGGCGTCGCGTTCGTCCTGTTCGTGCTGCTGCTCACCACCACCTCCTTCGCCGAGCCGTTTCTGGTGCTGGCGGGGCTGGGCGTCGCGGTGGTCATCAACGCCGGAAGCAACCTGATGTTCGGCGAGATTTCCTTTGTGACCAACGCGGCGGGCAACATTTTGCAGCTGGCTGTGTCGCTGGACTATTCCGTTTTCCTGCTGCACCGCTTCGCGGAGTGCCGTCAGACAACCACCGATCCCAAGGAGGCCATGGCGGAGGCGCTGACCATGTCCACCACCTCCATCCTCTCCAGCGGATTGACCACGGTCATCGGTTTTCTGGCGCTGTGCCTGATGCAATTCCGCATCGGCCCCGATCTGGGTCTGGCGCTGGCAAAGGGCGTGGCCCTCAGCCTTATCACTGTGTTCACCTTTATGCCCGCCCTGATCCTGAAAACCTACAAGCTCATCGACAAGACCCAGCACCGCTCTTTCATGCCGTCCTTTCAGGGCTTCGGCCGGTTCGTCAGCCGTGTGATGCTGCCGATGGCGCTGGTGTTCGCCATTCTGATCGCTCCCTGCTATCTGGCCTCCAACGCCAACAGCTTCTACTACGGCGCGTCCCACATCTTCGGCAGCAAAACGCAGCTGGGCGCGGACACGGAGAAGATCGAGGACGCCTTCGGCCAGCAGGACACCTACGTGCTGATGATCCCCAAGGACAGCACCGCCACACAGGCGGAGCTCTCTCAGGCGCTGCGGGATATCCCGCAGGTGAAGAGCATCCTGTCCTATGTGGACACGGTGGGCGCCACGATACCGGAGCAGTATCTGGACAGCGGCACGCTGCCCAAGCTGAACAGCGACAGCTATACCCGCATGGTGCTGACGATGGACACCGCCTACGAGGGTGACGACACCTTTTCGCTGGTGGAGACCGTCCGGAACACGGCGGAGGAATACTATCCCGGCGCGTGGTATCTGGCCGGTGAAGGCGTGTCCACCTACGATCTGATGGACACCGTCACCGCCGACATGGTAAAGGTAAATCTGGTGGCCATCGGCGCGGTGTTTGTGGTACTGCTGTTCACCATGAAATCGCTGATCCTGCCCATAATTCTGGTGCTGTCCATCGAAACAGCCATCTGGATCAACCTGTCCATCCCCTATTTCAGTGACCAGACGATCTTCTACATCGCCTATCTGATCATCAGCTCCATCCAGCTGGGCGCGACGGTGGACTACGCCATTCTGTTCACCGACCGGTATAAGGAGATGCGCCAGACCTACGAAAAAAAGGAAGCCGTTGTGCAGACCATCTCCGCCGTGGCCGTCTCCGTACTGACCTCGGCCAGCGTGCTGACAGTGGTGGGCTTCCTGCTGGGCGCGTTTTCCACCCACGGGCTGCTCTCGCAGCTGGGCTATTTCCTCGGCAAGGGAACGCTTTGTTCGCTGGCTATCGTGCTGTTCGTGCTGCCGGGGCTGCTGTATCTGTTTGACAGGTTTATCATCCGGAATAAATCATCCAAGGAGGTTCTTTCTCAATGAAACATATGCAGAAATTCACCGCGGCGGCGCTGGCTGTGCTGCTGCTGGATTCCACAGTTGTACCGGCCTTTGCCGAGACCGCGCCCTCTGCCAAGGAGGAGGTCATCTACGCCATAGCAGACGCCTCCGGCAAGGTAACGGATATCGAGGCGGTCAATATTTTCGCCGGCGGCGATATCCTGGACTACGGCGATTACTCCGCCGTCAAGCTCCTGAACACCAACGACACGATCACCCGGAACGGGGAGCAAATCACCTTTTCCTCCACCGCCAGCAAGGTCTACTATCAGGGGACGATGAAAAACGCCGCGCTGCCGTGGAATATCTCTATCCGCTATTTTCTGGACGGAAAGGAATACGCCCCGCAGGACGTGGCGGGAAAGAGCGGTGCGCTGGAGATCCGGTTCTCCGTCACGAAAAACGAGAGCTGCGGCGGCAGCTTCTATGACGACTACGCCCTGCAGGCCTCGTTCACGCTGGACACGGAGCGCTGTCGGAACATCGTCAGCAGCGGCGCTACCGTTGCCAATGTGGGCAGCGACAAGCAGCTGACCTACACCATCCTGCCCGGTAAGGGTATCGACACGGTCATCACCGCCGATGTGACGGACTTCGAGATGGACGCGGCCGCCATCAACGGCGTACGGCTGAATCTGGACGTCGACGTGGACGATACGGAGCTGATGGACAAGGTAGATGAGCTGATCTCCGCCATCGGCGGTCTGGACGACGGCGCCTGGGAGCTGCATGACGGCACCGAGGAGCTGTACGACGCCACCAAGACCCTGAACAGCAAGGTGGGCGACCTGCATTCCGGCGTAGGCGATCTGACGGCAGGCGCCGGTGATCTGTACACCGGGCTGACCGATATCACCGCCCAGAACCAGCAGCTGACCGACGGAGCCTATACGACATACGAGGGACTTTGCACCGCCGCTGCTGCCGCGCTGAACGCCCAGCTGGAGGCCAGCGGCATGGACGCCGTCACCCTCACCCCCTCCACCTACTCCGCCGTACTGATGGGACTGCTGGAGAAGCTGGACGCCGACGAGGTCTATCAGGAGGCCTATGACACCGCTTTACAGCAGGTGACGCAGCAGGTAAACCAGCAGGCCGACCAGCTGTATCTGGGCTATGTGAAGTCTCAGGCCGACAGCATTTATCTGGCCTATGTCACCACGCAGGCCGACGCTCTCTATGCGCAGGTGGCGGCACAGGCCGTCCGTGAGCAGCTGATCCAGAGCGGATACAGTGAGGCACAGGCAGACGCTTATCTGCAAACCACCGACGGGCAGGCTCTTGTGGCGCAGACAGTTTCCAATATGACCGAGGAGCAAAAGTCCCAGATCCTCAACGCCGCCGTTGCCAAACTGACGGATGAGCAAACGGAGCAAATTCTGCAGGGTGCGGTCGCCTCGCTGACAGAGGAGCAGAAAGCGGAAATTCGAGAGGCGTACATCCAGCAGATGATGGCGTCCGATGATGTGACCTCTCAGATCAACGCCGCCGCGGCCACGGTCAGCGCCGCCGCCAAGCAGGTGTCCGAGCTGAAGGGTCAGCTGGACAGCTACGGTGTGTTTTATCAGGGGCTGGTGGCGTATACCGACGCCGTCAGCAGTGCCGCGGCAGGCGCAAAATCCCTGAAGCTGAATATGGACACGCTTTACAGCAATACCGGCAAGCTGAAGCTCTCTGTGGGTGAGCTGAGCGACGCGGTGGGCGAGCTGTACGACGGCACAGGAGAGCTCACCGACGGCACGACTGAATTCGTGGATAAGACCTCCGACATGGACACGCAGATCAGCGACGAGATCGATTCCATGACCGCCTCTCTTTCCGGCGGCGACGGCGACGCGGTGTCCTTCGTCTCCGAGAAAAACACCAACGTGGACGCCGTGCAGTTCGTTATCAAGACTGCGGCTATCGAGAAAGCCGAAACCACCACAGACAATACAGTCGAGAGCGCACCGCTCACCTTCTGGCAGAAGCTGCTGCGGCTGGTAGGGCTGTATACCTGATGGGCAACACGGCAAAGCGCTAACGCAAATCATCTCTAAATTGCAGAAAAATATGGCAAAGGCTGTGGCCCGCTGCATAGCAACGGGCCACAGCCTTTACACCTGTCTGCGTGAGAAGTACAGACCCGGCAAAATAGGTCAGCGGCAGGAAGCGATGGGCCATTCACCGGTCGTAAGATTCTTGACGGCGTCTACGCTTCCGCTGCTGGAGAGATAGATGCGGAACTCCGTACCATCCTCGGCGACGATATCCAACACCTTCTCACCGTCAACCTGAGTGGTCTTGGCGCTTTGAATCTGCCCGGCTTCAATGACAGTGAGGCTATTAAGGATGTATGGCAGCCCACTGTTAAAGCGGGTAACATGAAGTGCGCGGGCGATGATCTTTCGATTGCTTTTTTCCACTTCCGAATCCTCCTTATCACTATCCCCAACCGTGATCGCCTGTTCGGGCTGCCCGACATCGTCTTGCAACACGGTGTCTTTGCCGCATGCACATATCAGGCAGAGCAGCAACAGCAGATAAATTATGATACACTTTTTCATGGCATTTGTCTATCTGGTTTGTTCAAAGATCAAAACCAACTCCGTTTTACCTCGAAGCTTCGGGCGTCCACCTCTACCGGCTGCGCACGATACTTACCATAATCGTCACCGGAAGAAATGTAATTTTTAAAATTATTCGCCCATTGTTCTCGTGTTTCAGGTGATACAGTAAAGTTCTCCGGATGATCTATCGCTTCATGCTGGTAGGCGTGACGAAGCTCATGGGCCACAGTGCCCAGCAAGTCATAGGAGTTCCAAGTACTGACACTGTCCGAAAGTGCCCTTTCATTCAGCGTTACAATATGCGTACCAGGGCTATAATACCCCCAAGTGATACTATTCTTGTTATAAGTAGCATTTGAATCCCAGCGAATCGATGTCTTGACATCCTGAAGTCCATATATCCTGATAACCTCATCCATATAGTCCTGCAAGATTTGTTTGCGCTCTTCAACGGAAGCTTTTTTCCAATTTCGCTTTGAATACTTTTTATCCTTAAGAACATCCTTTAATTGCTTACGCATAGCCTCATCAGCGGCCTTTTCCTGTTCCTGTGGAGACACTTCTTCTTCCTTGTCTTTTCCCGTGATCCAAGCCCAGAATTTATCCCACCAGTTCTTGTTCTCTCCGCTGGCGCTATTTTCGGTCACGGCAGTTTTCTCCGCCGTCTGCATACCAACAATCGTATTTTCCGTTTTGCGGTACTGGTTGACGACAGCTTGCAGTGCACCGCCCAGCGAATTCATTTTGACTGCCTCATCGCCCACTTCTTCCAGCAGCCGGCGAAACGTTTTCTCGACCCGCTCGCCGCCCATACGGCTCATCGTCCGGCTCAGCCTGATGCCTTCCAGACTTCTCTGGTATCCGTTCAGCTGACGGGCAATGGCCACCAGCTCCTGAGAAGCCTGAATTGCCTTATCAGCATCAATATACAAATACGCCATTTTACCGCTCCTCCCTCTGATAAGCCGCACTCAGCTGCAAAAACAGCCAACGGGTAAGCTGATTGGTGAATTCACTGACATCGCTGTCAGCGGTCTGAGGCTGCCCCTCTACACCGTTGACGGATTCCACCACCTCGTATTGAATGTTCTCGCCATGCCAGTTTCCCCAGATCGTCCGCTCAGCAACGAGCGCCCTCTCCTTATCCCACGCCCTGCAAACGCCCCAAACAGCCTGCCCGGTGATCTCATCCTCCCGCTGCTCCAGCGTCCGGTTGGGCAGCAACGCATAAACGAACGAGCCGATCACCTGCTCCAGCCGCGGAAGCAATTGCAGGGTATACCGTTCATAGGAGTCGTCGGAAGTCACGGACTTGTCCTCGATCACGCAGAGGTAATAGGTATTGCGGAAGTAAAACCGCACACGCAGTCCAACCGCCTCGTTGTCCAGCATGATATACTGTTCCGGCGACAGCATCATGTTAAGAATATGCTGCCCTAACGCGCTGATATGGACGCCGTCGTCAGTAAAAGCAAGCATTTCATTTTGTGACAGTTCTTCAAAATCCTGCCGAACGGATTCCTCTGTCAGGCCGTCCAGCAGCGTTTCGTCGGGCTGTTCAAAACCGCAGAAGCAACCTTTTCCAAATTTTACCCGGCACAGCTCCAATGCCCGTAAAGATAATCTCATAACCTCTCCTCCACTTGCCGTATTCCTTATGCTCGTATTCTAACAGAAACGTGGTAAGGCACCGTTTTTTTCCGATAGGACGTCGTTTTTCCTGATGAACTGCACCTCTCCGGCAAAACGCAAGACCCAAGGCCCGCCGCAGCACTTACGCTGCCGTCCGAATCTGCCGCACCCGCTTCCCTCTTGCTCCCATTCAACCATACAAAAGGACTGACACGATTTCGCGTGTCAGTCCTTTTGTACCATAAACCACGATATAACTCTTTTACGAAATTCTTACTCCACCTTGGTATACGTTCGCGCCGTCTCCTCGCCCCGGAGGACGCGCAGGCTGCCAAAGGCCAACGACTGCATCTCATCCTCGCCGGGATAGACGATGACGGGGGCGATAAAGGACACGCGGCGGCGGATCTCCTCGTCGATATAATCGGAGTAGGTAATGCCGCCGGTCAGCAGGATGGCGTCCACCTTGCCGCAGACGCCGGGCGCCGTCTTGCCGATAAACTTGGCCACGTTCAGGGCCATGGCGTCGTAGATCAGCTTGGCGTGGGCGTCGC
>OIYS01001549.1_pt1 | contig 11197 bp, 13 predicted proteins | sample 1588271 | NCBI WGS metagenome assembly OIYS01 (sample SAMN03283286) | human gut metagenome | biome: human-associated habitat; material: feces | host: Homo sapiens | place: Peru | collected 2012
ATGCTTGTTTAAGAATAAAATAATATTCAAGAAATATTTAAGGAGGAATACTTTAAACTATGAAAGATTTAATTGAAATTAGATGGCATGGTAGAGGTGGTCAAGGTGCTAAAACAGCTTCTCTTTTACTTGCAGATGCTGCTTTTAACACTGGTAAATATATTCAAGGTTTTCCTGAATATGGTCCAGAAAGAATGGGTGCCCCTATTACTGCATATAACCGTATTAGTAATACACCAATACGTATTCATAGTAATATATATGAACCAGATTATGTAGTAGTTGTGGATGATAGTTTATTAGAAGCTGTTGATGTAACTGCTGGTTTAAAACCTGATGGTGCAATAGTTATAAACACAACAAAAGGTGGAGATGAATTAAAATCTTTACTTAACGGATATACCGGAGATGTTTATACTATTGATGCAAGAAAAATATCATTAGAAACTTTAGGTAAATATTTTCCAAATACTCCTATGCTTGCTGCAATTGTAAAGGTAAGTGGAGTAATTGAAGAAAAAGACTTTTTAGCTGATATGGAAGGTTCCTTTAAACACAAATTTGCTAAAAAACCTGAAGTTATTGATGGAAATATGAAAGCTTTAGAAATGGCTTTAAAAGAAGTTAATAAAGTTTAGAAAGGATGGTTTAAATGATTGATAAAAATACTCCAGCTTGTGATATGACTATTGGTGGTAATATTTATAAAGCCGGTAATGCTAGAGAATTTAAAACAGGTGACTGGAGAAGTGTTAAACCTATTTACATATCTGAAAAATGTACTCAATGTGGTTTATGTTTTCCAGTTTGCCCTGATGATGCTATTCCTGTAAATAAAGAAGGAAAGCGTGAAGATTTTAATTATGATTATTGCAAAGGTTGTGGAGTTTGCGCTAAAGTGTGCCCATTCCATGCCATTGAAATGACTGAGTAAAGGAGATTATAGTATGGGAATTAGAGAAAGATTAAGTGGAAATGAAGCTGCTGCTATTGCTATGAAACAAATAAATCCAGATGTTGTAGCTGCCTTTCCTATAACACCTTCAACAGAAATACCTCAATATTTTTCTACTTTTGTTAGTAATGGCACTGTAGATACAGAATTTGTTGCTGTTGAAAGTGAGCATAGTGCTATGAGTGCTTGTGTTGGTGCAGAAGCTGCTGGTGCAAGAGCTATGACTGCTACTTCTGCTAATGGTTTATCATATATGTGGGAAATGATATATATCGCGTCCAGCTTAAGACTTCCTATTGTTATGAGCTTAGTAAATAGAGCTGTTTCAGGCCCATTAAATATTCACAATGATCATTCAGATGCAATGGGTGTAAGAGATGCTGGATGGATTATGCTATTTTCTGAAAATAACCAAGAAGCATATGATAACTTAATTATGGCTCATAGAATTGCTGAAAACAAAGATGTTTTATTACCTTTAATGGTATGTCAAGATGGATTTATTACTTCTCATTCAATTGAAAATATTGAATTGATTGAAGATGATAAAGCAAAAGAATTTGTTGGGACATACAAACCAGAACATTATTTATTAAATGATAAAGAGCCAATTGCTGTTGGTCCATTAGATGTTCAATCATATTTATTTGAACATAAATACCAACAGGCTGAGGCAATGAGAAATGCTAAAAAAGTTATTTTAGAAGTTGCCAAAGACTTTGAAAAAATGACTGGTAGAAAATATTCATTTTTTGAAGAATATAGAATGGATGATGCAGAAATTGCTGTTGTTTGTATGAACTCAACTGCTGGAACCACTAAAACAGTTGTGGATGAATTAAGAGAAAAAGGAATTAAAGCTGGTATGGTTAAGGTTCGTGTATTTAGACCTTTCCCTGCTGAAGAAATTGCCGAAGCTTTAGGAAATTTAAAAGCTGTTGCAATAATGGACAAAGCTGATTCTTTAAATGCTATGGGTGGTGCATTATATGAGGATGTTATATCAAGCATGTATACAGCCCAAAAGCAAGTTCCTGCTGTAAGCTATGTTTATGGTATTGGTGGTAGAGATACTACAAGTAACAATATCCATGAAGTGTTTGATTATTTGGCACAAGTTGCTAAAACTGGTGAAATTGATAATCCATATCGTTATGTAGGATTAAGAAAGTGAGGAAAATTTTATGGCATATAATTTAAAAGAAGTAATGGCAAATAAGCCATCTAGATTTACAGCTGGTCACAGAATGTGTGCTGGTTGTGGTGCCCCACCTATTGCTCGTATGGTTTTAAGGGCTTTAAAGCCAGAAGATCATGCAGTAATTAGTAATGCTACTGGTTGTATGGAAGTTTCAAGTTTTATATATCCATATACTTCTTGGACTGACTCATATATCCACACAGCTTTTGAAAATGCAGCATCTACTTGTTCTGGTGTGGAAGCAGCTTATCGTTCATTAAAAAAACAAAGCAAATTGCCTAGTGATAAAACAACTAAATTTATTACATTTGGTGGAGATGGCGGAACTTATGATATAGGTATTCAAAGTTTATCAGGTGCTATGGAAAGAGGTCATGATATGGTATATGTATGTTATGATAATGGTGCCTATATGAATACTGGTATTCAACGTTCTTCTGCAACGCCAAGATTTGCAGATACAACAACTTCTCCTGCTGGAACAGTTATACCTGGTAAAATGCAATCTAGAAAAGATTTAACAGAAGTTATGGAAGCACATCATTTACCATATGTAGCACAAACTATTGCTTATGCAAATTTTAAGGATTTATATGAAAAAGCTGAAAAAGCTATTTATACAGAAGGTCCATGTTTCTTAAATGTATTATCACCTTGTCCAAGAGGTTGGGGATATCCAACAGATATGTTAATGCAAATAAATAAATTAGCTGTTGAAACATGTTATTGGCCTTTATATGAAGTTATTGATGGCAGATATGTAATAAATTATAAACCAGCTAAAAAATTACCTATCGAGGAATTTTTAAAGCCACAAAAACGTTTTAAACATCTTTTTAAACCTGGAAATGAATGGATGATAGAAGAGTTTCAAAAAGAAGTAGATAAACGTTGGGAAGCTCTTTTGAAATTAGAAGAAACAACAAATAGATAACTAAAAAAGAAAAATAAGAGACTTAAATATTTTTTAATAAGTCTTTTATTTTTTTATTTGTATGATATAATATAGTTATATTATTATATTATTTAGGGAGAAACATATGATGAAAAGAAAAGTTATTACTTTTTTGTTATTATTAATTAGTATATTTGTGTTTTTATTTAGTAATTATTCCACATCTGCTTCCACTGGAAAAACAATATTTTATAAAGATTCAGAAAATGGAATTATAGCATATAAGCAAATTAATGCATTTCAATTACAGTTATCAGATGGAAGAGTATTATCAAGTATGTCATTAACTACCAACTCTGATGTAACTGTTGAAGAGAATTATAAAAATGTTAACATTGTTTTTGTTTTAGATAACTCTGGCTCGATGAGTTCCTTTAATCGTATGGGACATTTAAAAAAATCTTCTGTAGATTTAATAAAGGCTCTTTCTAGTAATATTAATAGTGATTTAAGATTTGGGGTTATACGGTTTTTCAAATGAGCCAATTGTAAAACTACCATTATCTCCTAATAATGCAGATGCTGCTATAAGTACAATTGAGAGTATGCAGCCAAATAGAGGAACATACATATCTTCCTCGTTAGATTTGGCACGTGGTTGGCTTAAATCAGAAAACCGTGATTCATTGAAACTTATAATTACTCTATCAGATGGTGGCTTGTCTAAAGATAATAATGAGCAAGGAAAAACATCTGATCAATTTTCAAAAATTCACGCAGACGGAATTTCTACGATATCAATTTTTGTTGACAATGCAAGCAAAGCATCTTTTCCTAAAGATAATCCTCCTACACATCAAAATGTTGATACATCAACTTCGGAAATGGAGAAAACAATAACTAATAAAATAGCAAAAGCTATTTATTCTAGAGCAATTGCAGTATCTGCTCCTTCTACAACATTTAATTTAAATAATGCTGGTATTATTCCTGGTGATAATAAAATTATATTACAAGTAGATGCAGAGATTTTACATGGAGCCACTTTATATATTGAATATATAATAAGTGTGACTTCTGCTTTTGACACTAAAAACATAGTTATAGAAGATATACCTAATATTTCTTTAAGGTATAACGCAAACCAAAAAATGCTAACGGAAAACAGAACGAATTCTAGTTATGGTTGGACTTATGACAGTGAAACTAAGCATTTAATTTCTAAGTCCGGTAGCACAGTTCAAAAAGCTGCAAATGCATATACAAAAAAATTACTCTTAAGTACAGTTCTTTCTTCAGAATTTTTTAATAGTCCTTCGACATTTGGAAATTCTGCTAAAATATCATTGCAAAATGCAACAACTGGAAATCCAATAACTATAGATAAATCTACTGATGGTAGCGATTTAAAAGCTTTAGAATTTTTAATTATTCCACCTACTGGTGTAGAACCTAAAACTTCTAACTTCAGCAACATTTTTCTCATTAATGTTTCTGTAATTATAATCTTTACATGTATTTTTGTATTATCTTACATATTTTTTAAAATAAGAAAAAAATAAAGGCTCATAAATGAGCCTTTTATTTTTGTTTATTCTTCGTTTGGTTCTGGTGCACCTACTGGGCAAACACCTTCGCATGTTCCGCATGAGATACATGCGTCTTTGTTTATTACATATTTATCTTCACCTTGTGAAATGCAAGATACTGGACAACTTGCAGCACATGCTCCACAGCTGATACATTTGTCTGTAATTTTATATGCCATTTATTTCACCACCTCTCATTTTTATATCTCTTATTAAATATCATCATCGTCTGATTTTGTTCGTTCATCTAGTTTTTCTAATTTTTCTAATTCTGCTAATTCTTTTGCATGTTCTTTTTCCTCTGGGTCTATCTCTTCTCTTCCAATATTTTTTATTATCTTAACTTCTGAAGCTGGGTACCTTTTATAGAATGTATCTTCTCCATCCTTAAATTTTACACGTATTATTTCTTTTAATGTTTGTATTGAATCAACTGTTCCCTCCCCATCTTCTGTTTTTACAATTGCTCCGATTTTAGGAAGTCTTTTTAATTTATCTTCATATACGTTTTGCTCATATTTCAAGCAACACATAAGTCTTCCACAGTTTCCTGATATTTTAGATGGATTTAATGAAACATTTTGCTCTTTTGCCATTTTTATAGATACTGCTTCAAAGTTATCTAAAAATGAACAACAGCAAAGTTCTCTACCACACACACCATTGCCACCTATTTTTTTAACTTCGTCTCTTACTCCAATTTGTCTTAATTCTATTCTTGTTCTAAAAACAGCTGCTAGGTCTTTTACTAATTCTCTAAAGTCTATTCTTCCATCTGCTGTAAAGAAAAATATAATTTTACTATTGTCAAATTTATATTCAACTTCAGTTAAATTCATGTCTAACTTATATTTTTTTATTTTTTCTTGAGCAATTTTAAAAGCCTCTTTTTCCTTTTCTCTATTTGCTTCATCAATTTGTATGTCCTTTGGTGTTGCTATACGAATTACCTTTTTTAAAGGTGCTGCTAAACTTGATTCAGCTATTTCTCTAACACCTGTAGTAACATCACCAATTTCTTGTCCTTGGCTAGTTTCTACTATTACTTTTTGACCCTTTTCTATATTCAATTTATCTGGATCAAAAAAATATACTTTTCCTGGTTTTCTAAATCTAACCCCTACTATCTTTTTCAATTAACTTCCTCCCATAGTTTTAGTAATAAGTTATCAATTGACATATCATAATTAGCATTTGCTAATATTCTTTGTTTTGTCTGTTCTATTATTTGTATTCCATTTATATAATTTGCTTTATGATTATTTTTTATAGCATTATATATCACTATTTCCATATAATCTAGCAAGTCAATAATTTCATCTTTGGCTGAATATAGTACATCTGCTTTTCTCCAAATTTGTGTTATATTTTGTTTATCTAATATGCCTATTAACTGCTCTATTTGCATGTATTGTTCTTTTGAATCATTTATTTTTAATGCTTTTCCAATACTTCCTTCACAATGTTTTAACATATTCTCTGTAATATCTGAATCTATACCATTTTGTTTTAAATAGTTTATTATTTCCTCCTCTGGTATTGGTTCAAAATACAGCTTCATACATCTTGATTTTATGGTTGTTAATAACTTGCTTTCATTTGAAGTTGTTAAAATGATAACTACATATTCTGGTGGTTCTTCTAAAGTTTTAAGTAAGCTATTGGCAGCTTCTCTAGTCATTGTTTCTGCTTGTGATATTAAATATACTTTTTTACTTGAAGTTACAGGTTTTTCTTGTGCTTTTTCTTGTAAAAATCTTACTTGCTCTATTTTTATAGCTTTTCCATCTTCTGGTGCTATCTGTAAAAAGTCAGGATGGCTTTCTCCATTAAATTCTAAACAGGATTTGCATTGATTACAAGGTTTGTTTGTTTCATTACTGCATAATATCATTTTTGCAAACTCTTTTGCAAATAAGTTTTTTCCTATTCCCTCTTGTCCTACAAACATATAGCTATGTAGCACATTGTTGTTTTTTACTGTTGTTTCAAGTATTTGTTTTATTTTTTCATTTCCTATTAAATTTTCAAAAGACATTTTTATACCTTTCCAAATAAATCTAATGGCCAAAATCTAATCCAAACTTTGCTTTCAATTTTCTCTACTGGAACACATCCAAAAGCTCTACAATCTGTAGATTGACTTCTATTATCTCCCATTGCAAAAACATATCCTTCTGGTACTGTAAATTCAGAAAAATAGTTGTAATTTTTTGCATCAACTGTTGTAACTACATTTGGTTGTAAGTATGGTTCCTCCAACTCTGTTCCATTTATATATACTTTACCATTTTCAATTTTTACATGTTCACCAGGTAATGCAATTACTCTTTTTATATAACTTTCTTTGCCTATTTCTAGCACATAGTATACAAATTTACTCCACCAATTTGTTGGTTCTTTTTCATATTTAGCTACTGGATTTTGCAAGTCTACTTCTAAGCTATTGCTATATGCTACTTTGCTAGGTGCCTCAAATGTGATTATCTCTCCCCTTTGTGGCATTTCATTTATTGTTCTCATCCATCTATTTAGTATTAGTCTTTGTCCTGGCATCAATGTTGGTTTCATTGAAACTTGACTTACAATTGTAGGTGTTCCTACAAAATACTTAATTACAATTGCTAGAGCAAATGCAATTACAATACATAAAATCCATTCTAATATATCACGTGTTTTGTCACTAATAGTCATTATGTTTTTACCCTCTTTCTATTTTTTATAAACTGGTATTCTAATTACAACTTCAGTACCTTTTCCTGCTTCACTTTTTATATCAATACTTCCATTGTTTTGTTCTATAATTTCTTTTGCAATTGGAAGTCCTAGTCCAGTTCCACCAAGTTCTCTTGATCTTGCTTTATCTACTCTATAGAATCTTTCAAATATTCTAGATAAATCTGCCTCTGGAATTCCAATTCCATTGTCTATAACCTTAATATATGCGTCATTATATACGAATCCAACATATACTTTGATTACACCATTTTCTGGAGTATATTTTATGGCATTAGAAATTATATTTAATATTACTCTTTCTATTCCATATTTGTCTGCATTTACTGGTGGTACATTTGCTGTTACAAAACATTCAACATTATGATTTTTCTTTTCCACCTCAAAACGTAGTCTATCAATACAATTTTTCGTTAGTTCTCCTAAATCAAATACAGATTCTTCTTTTGTTACTTTTTTATTATCATATCTAGAAAGCACTAGCAAATCTGTAACAAGTCTTGCCATTCTTCTAGCTTCTGAGCTAATAACTTCTAAGAACTTAGTTTGCATTTCTTTGTCATAGTCACTCTCAAGTAAAGTATCTGCATATCCCATTATTGATGTAATAGGTGTTTTTAATTCATGTGATACATCTGCCACAAATTCTTTTCTCATATTGTCTAGTTTTACATGCTCTGTAATATCTTGAATTACTACTATTACTCCCTCTGGTTTGTCACTTTCATCTTGAAAAGGTGCAAATAATAGGTTAATATATTTTTCTCCTATGTTTAACCTTTGTTCTGATGAAGTCCAATTTTCTAAATATACTATTTTCTCTAGGTTTATATCTGTATTAAATTTTGTGAATATACTATTAAATGTGTTTTTTTCATCTGTTAAATTTAATAATTGTATTGCTGCCGGGTTTATATGAATAATATTGCCCTCCATGTCAAAGGCAATAATTCCATCTGTCATATGTAATAAAATAGTTTCAATTTGTCTTTTTTGTTTAGCTACTTCATTTAAATTCTGCTTTAGTTCATTTGTCATTAAATTAAAGGCATTTGATAGTTCTGATATTTGTGTTTGATTTTTATTTTGCTCTTTAAATTCAACTTCTTCACCATTTGCAATTTTTTCTGCGTTTTCAATTAGATTGTCTATTGGTTTTACTATTGCTTTATGTATAAAATATCCTACTAACACAGTAATAATGGCAAAAACGCCTATTGCAATTGCCATTATTAGTAATGTTTGTGATGTTTTTTCAGCTATTATTGTATTTATTTCTGTATTTGCTTTTTCAATTTGCTTTAAACTATTTATATTTAAAAATGATAATGCACCAATTATAATTATTCCTATTATGAAAAAAATTAGTATAATTTTCGTTTGTATACTTTTTATCATTTTTGGTTTCCTTCCTTCAATGTACAAATCTAGTTAAATTAGTTAGTTGCTAGATAATATCCAACTCCTCTTTTGGTAATTAAAATTTTTGGAGCTGATGTATCTTTTTCAATCTTTTCTCTTATCCTTCTTACTGTAACATCTACTGTTCTAATGTCTCCATAATATTCATAGCCCCATACTTTTTCAAGTAATGTTTCTCTTGTTACTACTTGGCCGGGCTGATTTGCTAAATATTTTAATACCTCAAATTCTCTTAAAGTTAAATCAATTACTTTTCCTCTAACTTTAACTTCAAACCTTTCTGTATCTAGAATTAAATCACCTAATTCTATTACAACGTTTTCTTTTTTAGGTTTTTCTGCATTTGCTGAGTTTTGTACTTGAACTTCGGCTTTTCTTAAGTTTGCTTTTACTCTTGCCATTAGTTCTCTTACACTAAATGGTTTTGTTATATAGTCATCTGCTCCTAGTTCTAAGCCTAGTATTTTGTCAATTTCTTCATCTTTTGCAGATAAGATTAGAATAGGCACATTTAGTGTATGTCTCAATTTTTTGCATACAGTTAGTCCATCTATTTTTGGAAGCATAATATCTAATAAAATTAAATCTGGTTTTTGTTCTGTTGCAATTCTTATTGCTTCTTCTCCATCATTAGCTTCTAAAGTAGCATACCCTTCTTTTTGTAAATTGTATGTTAAAATATCCACTATTGGTTTTTCATCATCTACTACAAGAATAGTTTTTTTAGATTCTTCTACGGAATTCAACTCTGTAGAATTTTCTTCTACTAAATTTAGATCTTCTTTTCTTAATTTTTCTTTATTATTCTCCACAAAAAAGCCCTACCTTTCTTACTTTTAAGACTTATAACTTTGATACTATATTTATATCATAATAACTAATTTTGTACAAGTTTTTTTCAATAATTTTGTCACATTTTTGAAATAATTTTGAAATGTTTTTGTAAAATTTTCTACTCAAAGGAAAAAGAGGAAGGGCGTTAATTAACGCTTCTCCCTCTTTTCAGTGCAGCTCTTTACCGTCTTTTCTTTGCAGCTCTCCTTTTATTATGTGTCTTTACTAATTTGTATGCAATAGGACTACTCGTTAGAGCAGTTATAATACTGCATAAAATAAAAGTGTAAAGGTTGTGATTCGCCACCTCAAGTGGCAAATAGTGAGGATTGGTCGTTGCAAAGCTATTCGGATACGCTACAAGAGCATATCCAAAAGATATGACTGTGCTACAGATTGCGATGGCTGCGATGGCACTGATAACCAGTGCGAGAACTCTCCAAATTTTCATTTTCATGTCTATTATCTCCTTCAGTATATTTGGTTTGTTTTCAAAACTTTTAATACCTTAATTATACCATTTTTTCTTACATAAATCAAATTTAGTTTACATAAGTATATCTATATTATACACTTCACCTTTGGGATTTAGTTCAATTTTTATTATCTTATTATTATGATTTTTTATTGAGTTATTACATAAAAAACGGATTACAAGAATTTCTACTCAGTGCAAACTGCTAGAAATTCTTGTAATTCGCATATTTATCTTCTACACAATTTACTCCTACTAGGAGTAAATTCCTAGAATATAAAAAAGAAAGAGAGACTTTGAAATTTCAAAGTTCTCTCCTTCTATCTGTGCTTAGGAACAAATTAGTGTGGTTTTACAAGTTGTTAGCAGTGTTACTTCAGCCAAAGTACAGCACGAAAACCAGCTTCCAAAACGTCGTAATTCAAACTGACATTATGGCGACGGGCGACAGAATCCATGCATCCACCCACAATGTAATTGCCTCCACGGAAAACACGGCACAAATCATTATATTGTTCTTGTGTCCATTCAGATACATTACCTGCAAAGTCGTAGATATTATTAGTAGACCATTCCTCTCTGCTTCCCGTTTCAACTAGCCTTTTCGGAGAATCTTCTATATTAAAGTTCCCCCAATTGTTAGAATCTTCTATAATTTCACTGAGAGTTCTCACATTTGATTTCATAAACCACTCAAGGACTGAATCATATTCAGCTCCAAAAGTCAGATGACTTTTAACTGCTTCATTGTCTTCGATAGTGGATGCAACCTTCTTGGCATCATCAAAATTGATGTCTACCCAAGGCATAACTCCTTTTATTGACTGTGGCTTTCCTTGAGGGCTCTTGGAAATGTTATAACGAGAAATGTAAAATCCCCCATATTTCTTAACACTTTCAATTTGTAATGATAGTTCGGCAGTTAATGGCTCTTTGTATTCAGCTTCATACCAGCGAGTACCTCTGTGTTTCAGATAATTAAAGTTATTATCTAGATAATTTCTTCTTCCAAACTTCTCAACAAATGAAACCCCGTCAAGTGTTCCATTAGAGTCGAGACTTCCAACAGGAATCCATACAAACTGGCTTC
>OIYS01001550.1_pt1 | contig 11191 bp, 9 predicted proteins | sample 1588271 | NCBI WGS metagenome assembly OIYS01 (sample SAMN03283286) | human gut metagenome | biome: human-associated habitat; material: feces | host: Homo sapiens | place: Peru | collected 2012
AGCCGTTTCCAACGGCTACAAGCCTCCACAAAATCTTAACTTCATTCACTATTTTATAGTTTTTCAGTGCTTCGCCTTTGGCATGTCTCCAATGCGCTGACACTTTGCTGTTTGCGTCGAAACATGCCGAAGGCATGTCCCTACGTTATGACGCAATTTTGTTCCGTTTATGATTCGGCAACAATGCATAATCTATCCCCAGTAGTTTTCCACTGAGCCGTTGTTTCTGTATATCAATTCGGGAAAAAAATAAGGTGGGAAAATCTTTTGGATTTTCTCACCTTTGGAGGATTGGTGATTCGGCTGGGACTCAAACCCAGGACCCACAGCTTAGAAGGCTGTTGCTCTATTCAGCTGAGCTACCGAACCAGATTCTTCTTGGCTTGATGCACAAGAACGTTCTTTAGCGCAGTTACGGGGAGTGCCCGATACTTTTGCGACTGCAAAGTTAATAACTTTTTTGTTCCCCACCAAAATTTTCGCCAATTTCGCCTAATTTTTCAAGTGGAAATGCAGTGGAAATACGCAATGAGTGCTGGGCGCGTGCCGTAAATTAGCGTTGAAAGTAGGATTTTGGGAGTTGACGCATGTTGTAGCGCGATGCCATGGTTTCGCCGTAGGCACCTGCCGAGCGAATGGCGAAGATGTCGCCTCGCTTCGACACTGGCAATTTCTCGTCGTGGGCAAACACGTCGCTTGATTCGCAAATCGGTCCTACCACATCATACACATCGCTGGCGGTGTCGCGTGACGAGATGTTTTGAATCACATGGTGTGCCTCGTAAAGCGCAGGACGAATCAGGTCGGTCATGCCGGCATCGAGAATCACAAATTTCTTGTTGCGGTTTTCTTTCACAAACACCACGCGGGCAATCAGCGAGCCACATTGTGCCACGATGGAGCGTCCGAGTTCGAAGTGAAGTTCCTGACCTTTGCGGAGTTTGAGTTTGTGCTTGAAAGTGTTGAAGAAATGCTCAAAATCGGGAATGGCGTTCACATCGGGCTTCACGTAGTCGATGCCAAGTCCGCCGCCCACGTTAATCATTTCAAAATGAATGTCGTGACGGTCGAAATAGTCGAGCAAACCGTTCACGCTGTCGCAAAGCATACTGAAAGGCTTCATGTCGGTGATTTGCGAGCCCACATGGAAGTGCAAGCCACGCAAGTGGATATTGGGCAGCGAGAGTGCCTTGTTCACAGCCGTGGAGAGCATTTCAATGTTGATGCCAAACTTGTCTTCCGCTGTGCCTGTGGTGATGTAGCGGTGGGTGTGGGCATCGATGTCGGGGTTCACACGGATTGAGATATTTGCAACTTTTCCTTTTTTGCCAGCCAACTCATTAATCACTTCCAATTCAGGCACCGACTCCACATTGAAACTGTAGATGTCGTTGTCCAAGCCAAGGTTGATTTCTGGGTCGGTTTTTCCCACGCCTGAATATACCATGCCATTAGCGGCAAAACCCGCAGCGAGTGCAGCACTGATTTCGCCACCACTCACGAGGTCAACGCCAAAGCCCTTTTTCGCGATTTCTTCAAGAATGGTCTTGTTGCCGTTTGCCTTCACGGCATAATGCACCTTGAAAGGGTGTCCCTTGATTTGACGGTTGATTTCGTCGAGCGTCTTGTTGAGCAACTTCAAATCGTAGTAGTAAAATGGAGTTGGTGTGTCTTGAAATGATTGCAATGGAAAACGATACATAATGTTTTTATATTTGAGTAGATAAGCATTTCCTCTCGGAAACCTGTAAATTCTAAAAGTCTAAATTTCTTGAATATATGGAGTGTCAGAAAAAACATATCATAGCGTGGAAACATGCACATATTTTCACAAACATGGGAAACATGCCGAAGTCACGCTCCCACGCTATGGTGCTGTTGGGGATATTCCCCATTGAGTTATTCCGTTTCCTCTTCTGAGGTGAAAGCGTTCCAGCCCTGCGCGCGAATGGCTATTTCAGCATCGTCGCGAGTGACCATAAATGCACCAAGTTCGGGCTTGGTGATGCGACCAATCAGTTTGGCTGACTTCATCTTCTGCACCTTCTCGTGGTCGGTGAGCGGAACGGTGAAAAGCAATTCGTAATCCTCGCCGCCATTCATCGCCGCTGTCACGAGGTTCATGTTCAGTTCCTCAGCCATCACTGCTGTCTGATAGTCGATAGGAATGCGGTCCTCATAGATGCGGCATCCCACATTGCTATCCTTGCAGATGTGGAGCAATTCGCTCGACAGACCGTCGCTCACGTCCATCATGGCAGTAGGCTGGATGCCGAGTTCCTTGAGTTCGGCAATCACATCGCGTCGAGCCTCAGGCTTGAGTTGGCGTTCAAGAATGTATTCACGGCCGGAGAAATCGGGTTGGAAGTCCTTCTCGCCTGCGCCAGCCTCACGCTCGCGCTCCAGCAGTTGGAGTCCCATATAGGCTGCACCGAGGTCGCCACTCACGCACACGAGGTCGGTGTCTCTTGCGCCGCCACGATACACAATCTTGCCCTCTTCGCCCTCGCCAATACAGGTGATGGAGATAATCAATCCTGTGACCGATGCCGAGGTGTCGCCACCCACAATATCAACGCCATATTGCTCACAAGCCAAGCGAATGCCGGCGTAGAGTTCGTTGATATGCTCAACGGTGAAACGCTTCGAGATGCCGAGCGACACGGTGATTTGCTTTGGCTGACCGTTCATGGCATACACATCGCTGAAGTTGACCACAGCCGCCTTGTAGCCCAGGTGGCGAAGTGGCGTGTAAGTCAAGTCGAAGTGAATGCCTTCGAGCAGCACATCGGTGGTGACGAGTGCGCGCAAGTTGCAGTTGCTGCTGTAGTCGAGCACCGCGCAGTCGTCGCCCACGCCCATTTGCGTAGTTGAATTTTTGATTTGAACATCCTTGGTGAGTTGCTCAATCAGCCCAAACTCACCAAGGGTAGAAATTTCAGTTTCGTTCATTTTAGTGTTGTTACGCCTCACACAAATCACGCAGATTTTTCTGCTTCGTCCTCTCACAGATCCCACAGATCTCACAGAGGTTTATTTAGTTCACACAGATTCAACGGAAAAACATCAAATCATTATTCTGTGAAATCTGTGAGATCTGTGTGAGGCAGTCTATTATAACTCTTCGAATTGGTTGATGATTTCTTCCATTACCATCGACATGATTGGTTCGGCCTTGGCTGCTGCGATTTGCACTTCTTCGTGGCTCACCTTCACCACTTCGATGCCTTCGCCGCCGAGGTCGGTGATTACCGACATGCCAAACACTTCCATGCCCATGTGGCGCGCCACAATCACTTCTGGCACGGTGCTCATGCCCACTGCATCACCACCGATGCGAGAGAAGTAGCGGTATTCGGCTGGGGTTTCGAATGTAGGACCTTGTGTGCCCACATACACACCTTCCATCAGGCGAATATTCTTCTCTGCCGCAATCTCTTTCGCCTTCTTAATAAGGCGGTGGCTGTAAGGCTCGTCCATGCTTGGGAAACGTGGGCCAAGTTCGTTGTAGTTCTTGCCACGCAATGGGTGCTCTGGGAAGAGGTTGATGTGGTCGTTGATAATCATCAAGTCGCCGATGCGGAACTCTGGGTTCATACCGCCTGCTGCATTCGACACGAAAAGAGTCTTAACGCCCAACTTGTTCATCACGCGCACTGGGAAAGTGGCTTCCTTCATACTGTAGCCCTCGTAGAAGTGGAAACGGCCTTGCATAGCCATGATGTACTTGCTGCCGAGGTTACCAAAAATCAAGCGGCCACTGTGGCCCTCAACTGTTGACACAGGGAAGTTTGGAATTTCCGAATAAGGAATTGCCACCTTAATGTCGATATGCTTCACAAGTTCTCCCAAGCCAGTGCCCAGGATAATTGCTGTTTTAGGCATTTCGCCCACTTTTTCTGTAATATAAGCTGCGGTTTCGCTAATCAGTTCTAACCAGTTTTTTTCTTGTTCCATAATATTGTTGGTTTAGTTTTAAAATAAATAATTGGGGATATATCACGCCGGTGCCACATGTCGGTAAAGTGTTTGCTGCACCGTCATTTGTTGTAAAAAAATATTATTCTTCAGTTGGGGCATTGATTTTCGCTTCAAGCACGTGTATAAACTCGTCCTCGTTCACATTCACCGTTACCCTGATAGGAATGAAGTAGATGTATGAGCGCATTTCAATCGGGAAATATGGATTGTTGAGAATGCGCACCGCGTCTTTCTCGGTGGTGACTATGAATTTCTGCGCACCTTGCAACTCGTTGAAAATCTTGATAATGTATTTGAAATCCTCGCGAGTGTAGTCGTGGTGGTCGTCGTAATGAATCACCTTCACCTGCGCATTGAAGCTACGCAGATACTTCACGAATGGGCGCTGGTTGGCAATGCCGGTAAGTCCTAAAATCAGGTCGTTCGGTCCGAGGAACGACAGGTTTTCGAGCAGCACCTGCGAAATGGGGAACACGGGCTTAGGATAAGCGTATTCGATGCGCGAGAAATAGAGTTTTTGCGATGGATAGAGGTCCAAGTTCTTACTGCTCAGCTTTATATCCAGTGGCGAAATGTCGTAAGGGCACTTGGTCACAATCACGATATCCGCCTTCAAAATATAGCGGAATGGTTCACGGAGCGTGCCCAAAGGCAAGAGGCGGTCGTTGTGTGGTGGTCGGTTGTAGTCCACCAGCACGATGTTCACCTTTGGCTTCACATAGCGGTGCTGGAAAGCGTCGTCGAGCAAAATCAAATTGATGTCGGGGTCGAGTTTCAGCATTTCGTGAATACCCTTTCTGCGGTCTTCACACACAGCCAGCGTAATCATGCCCAAGAACTTATGGTAAATTTGATACGGCTCGTCGCCCAGGTCCTTTGGTCCGAGCGTTTCACGCGCCATGATAAAGCCGTGAGTTTCGCGCTTGTAGCCACGGCTGAGCACACCGATGTGGTATTTTTGGCACAATTCCTCCACGATGTATTCCACATGTGGCGTTTTGCCAGTGCCGCCCACCGTGATATTGCCCACCGACACTACCGGCACATCAAACGACTCCTGCTTGAGTATGCCCATGTTGAAGGCGGCGTTGCGCAGCCAAACCCCAGCCCCGTAAAGCCACGAGAATGGAGTGAGGATCAGCTCAACTGCGGTCTTGCGTTGTTCTTTGTTTAATATTTTAGTTAAAAATTCCTTCAATTTCAGATTGAGATAAAATGAGATTATTTCAGTTCGGTTTCGGGGAGCAGACACAAAATGTGGTCGCGGTGCAGTATAGCCTGAATGCTCTCGTAGTAGGCGTAGAACATGCCCATGTCGCGCTTCATCTTCTCTGTGGTGCGCATCTGCATATACTTTCCGAGCATCGCCATCATGTTTTCCTCCATTGTAGGATAACATTCCACGCTGTAGTAGCCGGTGTTGAGCCCCGCTTTCTTTGCTGTCCACTCTATGGCATCGGCAAGCGAGCCAAATTGGTCGATTAAACCTACCTTTTTAGCAGAGATGCCGTCCCATACGCGTCCGCCACCTATTGCCTTGATTGAATCCTGCTTCACTTTTCTGCCATCGGCACAGCGTTTGGTAAACAGTTCGTAACCTTCGTTCACGCTGTTTTGAATCGACTGGCGTTGGGCTGGTGTGAGTCGTTTCGAGAGCACGCCCATCGCCAAGAGGTCGGCGTTTTCGTTGGTTTTCACCACTTCCACATTCACGCCAATTTTGTTTTCCACCAAATCCTGTGCGCAAGGTATCACGCCAAATATGCCTATGCTGCCCGTGATGGTGGTGCTGTCGGCAAATATACGGTCGGCGCCACACGAGATGTAGTAACCGCCCGAAGCCGCATAGTCGCCCATCGACACGGCGAACGTCTTACCCGCCTTTTTGAAGTTTTCGAGGGCGTGCCAAATTTGCTCGGAGCCAAACGCACTGCCGCCGGGCGAGTTCACACGCAGCACCAGTGCCTTCACATCATCGTTGCGCTGGAGTTTGCCGATGCAGTCCACCAGTTGTTCGCTGTCGATGCCTTCGCCTGGTGTACCGCCGTCGATTTCACCGCAAGCATACACCACTGCTATCACGCCGTCTTTATTTTCGCCAGCGTCGTAGTTGGTGGCGAGCATTTGTGGCGACACGAAGTTCAGGTCGTCGGTCTCCTTCACGTTGGTGAGTTTGCGAAGACGGTTCTCAAATTCGGGGCGATAGATTTTCGCGTCCACCAAATGGCGCTTAATCAGAGTGTCGGCTGGCTGCACCAGCAGTATGCTATCCACGTATTGGTTGAACGCGCCACGGTCAATCTTTCTGGCATCTGCCATTTCACTTTCAATCACGCCCCAGATGTTGCCCAGATACAGTTGCTGCTGTTCGCGGTTTTCGGGACTCATGGCATCGAGCATGTAAGGCTCCACGGCGCTCTTGTAGGCACCCACACGAATCACCTGCATTTCCACGCCTATGTTGTCGAGCACTTTCTTGAAATAGGGCGTACACGATGCCATGCCGTGCACATCCACCGCGCCCACAGGGTTAATGAAAATGCTGTCGGCTGCCGTAGCCACATAGTAGTCGCCCTGGTCAAAGCCCATGTTGCCGTAGGCATATACCCATTTTTTGCTTTTCTTGAAATTGACGATGGCTTTTCTGATGGCACGCAGTGTGGCAGGAGCGGCTTGCACGCCATTGCAGTTGAGCACCACGCCGTCGATGTTGTCGTCGAGCATCGCCACACTGAGCGAACGTTCAATGTCTTGCAGACTGGCGCCTTTTTCCGATCCTTGAAGTATCGCTATCAATTCGTTGACGCTGCTCACTTCCTCGCTGCGCTCTTCCACAGCGCCACTCAAGTCGATTTTGAGAATGGAATGGCTTTTCACCGTGGCGGTGCCGCGACCCATCGACAGCGAAATCGACACGCCGAGCATCAGCACGCAAAGCATAGCCACCATGATAGCAATAAAGGAGCCCACAAACGAGCCACATATAATCAGGAAAAATTTCTTCAACATAGCGTTAAAATTTGAGCCAGTGGTTTAAAAAACACACCCTTTTCCGCAAGGGCAGATATTCAATCATACAAAGATAATGGTTTTTTCACAACTTTCCCTCCATAATCCATAAAAAATCACGCTTTTCACATTAATAAAGTAGAAAATAGCCAATTCCTCTGCGCAACAGACCATCAAACCACCAAAAACGACAATAGCATATGGATATGGCTTTGGCATATTTCTAATGCGTTGATATGTCGCCACCTAACTCAACATGCCAAAGGCATGTCCCTACGTCAGAGCAAAATCGAATGTTCGTCAAGCTGCGCTCGCAAGCGAGCTTGCATGGAGTTAACCACAATATGCCGTCGCCGACGGTTTTAATTGGTTTTGGGTGACAGTGGGCGCTACCAAGATTTTTCACTAACTTTGTGGCAAAATTTTTATTGAAAAAAGATATGGAAATTAGCCTTATTGTGAATATTGCTTTTCTTGTTGCCATCGCACTGGTGCTGAGTATGATGCTCCGCTGGGATTTGCAGATGCTCCAGCAGCACAGTTTCAGCACAGCCGACTACTACGACTGGCTGCGCTCCACCGACGAAACCTGCTCCACCAAGCGCATCGTGATGCTGGCGGTGCTGATTGGCAGCACCACCACTTATGCCAAGGAATCGTGGTTGGTAATGGCACTTTTGGCCACAGTCACCCTCGCGCTCGCCACCTTCTTGCTCAAGCAGCAACGCAAGCAGCCATTCCACTTCAGTAAGCGCATGGCAATCAACAGTTTCATCACGCTTCTTATTGCCTGCATTTTCACTACTATTGTGGCAATTATGAGCGAAACGCCCGAACTGAAAATGCTCAATAGCGTTTACAGTGTTCTGTTTTTCGCCACCTTCTCCTATGTGTTTTCGCTCATTGCCAACTGGCTTGTGGGTTTGTTCACAAAAAAAGATGCGAAATAAGTTATCTCTATTCCAGTCATTATTTGTAATTTTGCAGTTGGTTTCTTTCAGAAATGATTCTGAAAAGGGCTTCAAAGTGAACTATAATTGAACTAAAAAAACATATTTATCAAATGAATATAGTTGTTCTTGCTGGTGGTACCAGCACCGAAAGAAAAGTGTCAATCGTTTCTGGCACAAATGTTTGTAAGGCACTCCGCGAAAAAGGTCACCGCGCTGTGTTGGTTGATGTGTTCTGTGGCGTAGAGAATGCCGACGCTGCCGACTTTTTCCCTGCCGACTACGATGTGGATAAGGCAAGTGCCTACATGAGCAGTTTCGACGACCAAATCGACGCTATGGTGGCAAGCCGCCGCGCCTTCTTCGGACCAAACGTGATTGAAATGTGCCAGCAAGCCGACATCGCTTTCCTCGCCTTGCACGGTGCTAACGGCGAAGATGGTCGCATTCAAGCCTCGTTCGACTTGATGGGCATTCGCTACACAGGCACTGGCTACCAGAGCAGCGCACTGGCAATGGACAAGACCATCACCAAATACATTTTCCAAGCCAAGGGCGTGCCTACCGCCAAGGGCTATGAAATCAACCGCGATGCCGCACTGGTCACCCCCGACGACAGAGGTCTCGCATATCCTGTGATAGTGAAGCCCGCATGTGGCGGCTCAAGCGTGGGCTGCACCATCGCTACCGATGCCGAACAATTCAAGACTTCGGTTGCCACTGCGTTTGCCCTTGAGGGAAAAGCCGTGGTGGAGGAATTTTTCAAAGGCCGTGAGTTTTCTGTGGGCGTAATCGAGGGCAAGGCGCTGCCTGTTATCGAAATCGCTCCAAAAGAAGGTTGGTACGACTATAAGAACAAATATGTGCCAGGTGCCACTATCGAAACATGCCCTGCACAAATCACCCCAGAGCAAACCACCCGTATGCAGCACCATGCCGAAGAGGCGATGAAGGCACTCGGCATCACTGGCTATGGCCGCATCGACTTCCTGATGAACGAGCAGGGGCAAATGATTGTGCTTGAGGCCAACACGCTCCCAGGCATGACAGCCACCAGCCTCCTTCCACAAGAGGCGGCAGAGGTGGGTGTGCCTTACGGCGACCTTTGCGAAAAACTTATCGAAATATCGTTGAAGAATTTCAAAGCATAAAATAATTTCTGAAAAATGAAGAATCTTTCATTAGCAAATATTGCAGCGGCTGCCGGTGGGCAATATGTGGGTCCTGCCGAAATGCAGTCATTCGAGGTAACCGCCATAGAATCAGATAGCCGCAAGGTGCCTAAGGGCGGCTTGTTTGTGGCAATCAAGGGTGAGCGTGTGGATGGACACAAGTTCATCGACCAAGTGATTGCAAACGGCGCGGCGGCGGTGCTGTCGGAAATCGACCTCGGCGAAAAGCCGTTCCCCTACATTCGTGTGGGTTCATCGCTGCAAGCAGTGAAAGATATTGCGGAGTTCTATCTCAAGCAGCTCCACATTCCCGTTATAGGCATCGCTGGCAGTGTGGGCAAAACCAGCACCAAGGAGATGGCTTACAGCGTGCTTCGCCAAAAATTCAATGTGCTGAAAACCGAGGGCAATTTCAACAATGAGTTGGGCGTGCCACTCACCATTTTCCGCCTTCGCGACGAGCACGAGATGGCGGTGCTGGAGATGGGTATCAGCGACTTTGGCGAAATGCACCGACTGGCGAAAATCGTGCGCCCCAACACCGTGATCATGACCAATATAGGCTACTGCCACTTGGAGAATCTGATTGACCGCGACGGCATTTTGAAGGCCAAAACCGAGATTTTCGATTTCCTCGAAAGCGACGCGCACATCATTCTCAATGGCGACGACGACAAACTCGCCACCATCACCGATGTGCGTGGCATCAAACCGGTGACTTTCGGTTTCGCTCCTGAGCGTGACATTTGGGCTGATGAACTGAAGAGCCTCGGCTTGAAGGGCACGGCTTGCCATATCCACACCCCTGTGGGCGACTTCCACGCCACGGTGGGTATGCCTGGCCGCCACATGGTGGCTAACGCTTTGGCTGGCACCGCTGTGGGATTGGCTTACGGACTGTCGCTGGATCAAATCAAGACTGGCATTGAGGCGAATGAGTCGCTCTCTGGCCGCTTCAACATCATCGACACCGACCGCTACACCATCATCGACGACTGCTACAATGCCAACCCTGTGTCGATGAAGGCGTCGCTCGAAGTGCTGCAAGACGGTGCCAACCGCCGTGTGGCTATCCTGGGCGACATGGGCGAGCTTGGCGAAAACGAGAAGGCACTACACGCCGAGGTGGGCGCATTTGCCGCAGGTCTGAACATCGATGCCATATATTGTGCAGGTCCTCTTTCAGAGGCGATTAGCGACGAGGCAAAGAAAACCGCCACACCTAAAGACATTCGTCACTTTGCCACACGCGCCGAGTTGATGGCAGCACTCCCCACCTTGCTCCACGATGGCGACACCATTCTCGTGAAAGCATCACACTTCATGCAATTCACCGAAATCGTCGACGAGCTCAAGAAGTAAAGTCAACGAGCCTACGAGTCAACGAGTCAATAGGTCAACGAGTCAACAGGTCAACGAGTCAACAGGTCAACGAGTTTTTTTGGGGGGGTCTGAAGGGTCTGCTTGGGTCTGTTATGGGTCCGAAGGGTCTGAAAATTAAACACCTATTTAATCCATTAAATCCTATTTACACCTATTTAAAAATAAATCATAAAAAATAGGTGATAATGGATTTTTAATGGATTAAATAGGTGTTTCAGCTCCCATCAGACCCTTCGGACCCTTCGGACCCAAAACAGACCCATGACAGACCCTTACCAAAACAGACTTTTTAGCCCCCATCGCCCCCAAACTCGTTGAATTTTTTGTTGAATCTGTTGAATCTGTGTGAGATTTCTTTCTTGTTTCTCGGAAATTTTGTGTATTTTTGTGGGAAATAGGTGAATTTTGCTCTTGTGGAAAACTTTTTTATGAATAGAGAGTAATTAAATTCCCTTTAAACAAAATTTATTGAAAACTAACTAAAACTTTTTTCGAATATGAAAAAGCATCTACTTTCTTTATTTTTCGCCCTGATGGCACTGTGTGCCTCGGCGGAAGCTGGCGACATCTTCTCGGTCGGCGACCTCACCTATTCGGTGACATTGGATTCCTATAGCGGAAGGCCAGGTATCGTGGCGGTGAAAAGTCTTAGCGCACAAGGTAAAGCAAAGACTTCGCTCAAACTCGACATTCCTG